>Ga0209358_10002855_pt1 | contig 12948 bp, 13 predicted proteins | sample LauGreFa1BDMLBSN_2_FD_187574 | JGI IMG/M metagenome (GOLD analysis project Ga0209358, IMG submission 187574) | Freshwater lake microbial communities from Lake Michigan, USA - Fa13.BD.MLB.SN (SPAdes) (version 2) | ecosystem: Environmental > Aquatic > Freshwater > Lake | place: Lake Michigan, USA...
GTGACTCCACAGTGACTCCACAGTGACTCCACAGTGACTCCACAGTGACTCCACAGTGACTCCACAGTGACTCCACAGTGACTCCACAGTGACTCCACAGTGCCACACGCACCACTGGCAGTGTCCACTGCTTTAAAGACATATCGTAGTTATTAGTAAATGGCGTATTATTATGAGCTATGTGAAAGCCTAGCCAATCCGTACCTTCTGCTGATGACCTGCAAATCAGCCGAGACCTACGAGCAGCTGCTCGATGAATTGAGAGCATCCGGCCGGATTACGTATCAAACTGAATACGTAATCCAAGTTGGACATTCGGTCTTCTCGCTAGACAGCATCGTGGCACTATACAACTGCAAACAACGCAATGTTCCCATTTACTATCGGCCTTGCGACGTTCCTCGGTAGAGCGCGCCATTTTCACATCGGCGGGCGTGCACGAGAGGCGCAGCGTCTGATTGAGAGATGCGCATCGATGTTTCCATATCGCACTCACTGCCACTCACCTTTCCGAATGCGTTTTCGAAGCACTTTTCGAGGGTGTGAGCACCCGATTTGGACCACAAAAACGTTGCAAAGTGCTTCGAAAATGCATTCGGAAAGGTTGGTTCGGCCTTCCAAACTCTTCGTTTGGGAGGGGGTAAATCTTTTCAGAGCGCGTAGCAGTGGCACGGTGACGGTGACGGTAGCACTTTTCAAATGGTTTGATGGGTCCGTAACCGTGTGGCGACCAAAAACATCGCGCATTTTTTCGATTCTACGGCACGGAGTAATGTATTTGGGCGTGTGTGTCGTGTTAAGGGTCGTGTGTGTGCATTCATTCCAGCCGTGTTCAGGCTCGTGTATTCTTGAGTGCTAGTCGAGACGACGACATTATCTCATGATGATAGCATGACGATGTGCATGTAGACATAACAACGATTGTGTCCTACGCAGAGCAACGCATTCGTCGTGTTAAAGGGCGTGCGTGTCGGTCGTGTTAAAAGGGCGTGCGTGTCGGTCGTGTTAAAGGGCGTGCGTGTGGGTCGTGTTAAAAGGGCGTGCGTGTCGGTCGTGTTAAAAGGGCGTGCGTGTCGGTCGTGTTAAAAGGACGTGCGTGTCGGTCTTGTTAAAAGGGCGTGCGTGTCGGTCGTGTTAAAGTGCGTGCTGCTTGGGTGATAGTCGACACGGCGACATTACTCATGATGATCCATGTGGGAAACAACATTTTATGCTCCCCAAACGAAGATTTTGGAAGGAGGAACAAAAGATGAAATCCAGATTTTCGACTGACTTTTCAACTATTCGTAGCCCAAATCGAGTACTCACGCCCTTGAAAAGGGATTCGAAAATCTGGATTTCATCTTTTGTTCCTCCTTCCAAAATCTTCGTTTGGGAGGGATACAATTGCGAAGACCCAACAAAGTCTGGTTGTCATTAATCATCGTCATTTTCAAAAATGATTTAAAGAACATTCGTCAAAGCAAATCAAATGCTGAGTCGTTCCAAGTCAGTCAGCAAAGTCTGTGACATGTCATGGGAGGATCTTGACGAAGACCTATTACCGGTCGTCCCTCCATACGTCTTATATCGCCAAAATGCCGGTTTGATGTTTTCCAGGGCAGACTCTCACTAGAAATCAGACCCTAAAAATCCCAGGCTTTGCTACAAGATCGAGCGTAGTAGTGCGACTCCGTGTGAGCATCTTTAAATCTGGGATTTCAGGGTCTGATCAATACCATCCACAGAAAAATCGCATTGAATAGTCGCATGTTATGGTTTTGAAATCATCTTGGAAACTTTATGCTCCCCAAACGAAGATTTTGGAAGTCCGAACGAACGTTTGGGAACGACAACATGCGACTAAAACGCTGGACAACATCGGTTTAATACCCACGCCGGATTTTGTAAGGACTTTACGACAATAGCCTATACTACATAGTATGTTTGATTCGTCAAGATGCTCATACGGGCACGAAACGCCGATTGAATGACAAGATAAAACATTCTGGATTCGGGGACTGGGTGGCCATGCTGACCTGTCTTGTAGCCGTTTGCAAAAATGTTCATTCCAAATGTATGCTCCCCAAACGAAGATTTTGGAAGGTCGGACAAACATTTCAGAGTGCGTTTTCGAAGCACTTTTCAAGGGTGTGAGTACTCTATTTGGGCTACACAACGTTGAAAAGTGCTTCCAAAACCCGTTCTGAAATGTTTGTCCGACCTTCCAAAATCTTCGTTTGGGAGGGGTAAAATGTGTACGACGCCCTTTAAGTTTACCCCTCCCAAACGAAGATTTTGGAAGGAGGAACAAAAGATGAAATACGCACTTTCGAAGCACTTTTAAAGGGCGTGAGTACTCGATTTGGGCTACGAATCATTGAAAACTCAATCGAAAATACGCATTTCATCTTTTGTTCATCGTTCCAAAATCTTCGTTTGGGGAGCATAAAGTTAAAAGGTTAACACGGCGTGGTACAACGCCCGAAAACCTGGCTTGTTTCGATTTCCAAAATCTTCGCTTGGGATGCATCCCACCCATCCGAGATGTAGCTGTTTTTTTAAACTTTTTTAATGAATAATAAATGCCACGTTTATCTCCGAGAAACTACGGACAGAACGGTCGTGATATCTTCGGAGGGACGGGTTCGTCCGACCCTCCGAAGTATATTGAATCACATTATTACAGATTTGGTGAGGTAAGTTTTGAAGATTGGCTAAGTAATTTTGAAAAGACACATCCCGGTTACCAGTATCACAGCTCCAACTTCACCCCATCCGCGAAGTCCCGACTTGCGATGTTTGTCTACACTGGCTAGAGCCGTGCTAACGTATTTACTTTCTTGGATACGGGTTCCATCGGATCAGGCCGTGTTAAAAGTGCGTCGTACACAGTCGGATGGATCGGTTGTTCTTGTAACAATATTGCACACGGCTACAAAACAAGACCGCATGTCAACCCAATCCAATCGATCGGATGCATCGCTTGCGATTGTTCTTGTAACAACACGGTTACAAAACAAGATGGCATATCCAATCCACCCCAAAATCTTCGTTTGATGAGTGGCATGCGTCTGATTTCGACACATTTTTCAGTGCTCACCCATTTGAAAAGTACTTCGAAAATGCGATCCCAAATCATGCCTAGTACATTCAATACTACATTGATTGCATTGGTCGGTCGTCGCCACGCCGGACCCACGTCGTCATCGTCTTTGTCACTTGGCTGCGACGGACGCGGGGCTGGGTGGACGGCATTGTGGCGAGCATAAATTGCGCAATTTCAAGGCCCGCTACTTAACGATGAAACAGACCATACGTGAGTACTCACGTTTGGGGCAATTTGGCGATGACTGTAAATCATATTTTGATTTTGTGGAGTTCAGTTGTGCAAATTGCCCCAAACGTGAGTACTCACGTATGGTCTGTTTCATCGTTAAGTAGCGGGCCTTGAAATTGCGCAATTTATGCTCGCCACATGGCACAGGCGCTGCCGATACACACGACCGATTCAACGGATACGTCACTCTCCCATCTCTATTGCATGTCAATGACGAGTAATATACTCCAGTTCCCGTTATCTCGTAACCTTCATCACAAGCAAATGTGAATGTGCCTTGCTTGATCGTCATTTTTCGATGAACTGACCTTAACGCCCGGTGGCGTTAATCAGCCCATCCGTTTGTAAAAGGCTCCGTAATCTTCGGCTTTGATGGGCATATTCGACATTGCGCCGCGCTCGTTTTCTGTAGCGAGGTAAAACTTCTTGTAGTCCTTACTGGCGTAAACGTCCGCGCACTCTGACTTGAACATGCACCTTGCGCCGGCCGTCGCCGCGTCCGTCTGTGTGAAATCATCACCCTCAATACGAAACATCGGAACAGCGCTCGAAACTGGGGTCGAAGATGGAACCGTTAGGGGTGATATCGCTAACGCAATCAAGCTCTTACGCACGTCGACCATGCATGCCGTTTGTCCGTAGATGCAGGTAAGTTTGCAATTGTCGTGTTCAGAATAAGGCTGAATTGAAAATGATTTAAAAGAATTGTGAAATTTTGCCCAAACGCCAGTGCTCACTGATACTAAAATCCTCGCTGAGTAGGGGGTCTTGAAATCGCGCAATTTTGTTCGCCACATGGGTTCCGAAACGTCGTGCGAACCGTCGTGTGTCCAAGAACGTCGGAATGACCAATCGAGGCGCTGGTTGGTCATTCCGAACCAACTCGTTGCCGAATGGCGGTGCGCGCGTTTTTCCTACCGAGGGCGTCGCAGGCTGGCCGGGTGGTGAGGTGTTCGCAAGAGACTGGGCGTGTCGGCGTAGAGCACCAGGCACAGCACGAGAATACCCAGTAACAGACACACCAGCACGTCCATCGAACGAGTTGCGCCCGCTAGCACATCGTTTTAAATCAGTTGCGCCAGTCGCGACGTCGGATACGGCGTGCTACATCCGACTAGTCACGGCGCCTTCGTCGACGAGATACGTCACGATGGGATCGTCGTCCGCACAATCGCGCCGTATCCAGCGGCGTGAACCGGTCTGCGTCCACGGCGTTGACGTCGGCGCGGTGTGCGATGAGCGGCCGACAGACGTCGAGTCGACTCGCCACGCCGACGCCGAGGTGCAGCGGCGTCCGCCCGGCGTGATCGGGACGATTGACGTCGGCGCCAAACGCGAGCAACACGCGGGTGGTCGTCGCATCGCCATGCATGGCGGCCACATGCAACGGCGCGTTCCCCGCCAGGTCGAGCGCGTCGACCGTCGCGCCGTGTTCGCATAGCAACCGCGCGAGAGTGGGGCGACCCTGCTCGACCGCCACGTGCAAGGCCGTCCGCAGTGTGTGGTCGGCGGTCGCGTGCACGTCCGCTCGATGGTCGAGTAGCAGCCGACTGAGTACGCACTTTTCAAGTGTGTGAGTACTCGATATGGGCTACGAACCATTGAAAAATCAATCTAAATCCGGATGTCATCTTTTGTTCCGCCTTCCAAAATCTTCGTTTGGGGAGCATAGATTTTGCCAAATATTTCAACCACAATTCGTGGTTCACAGTTTTGGCAAAATCGTGAAAAGGCAGGTTTGTCAAAAACGGGGGCGAGTTGCCGACGGCTGTACAAAACAGATATCGCACACCGCACTCGAATCGGTCGACGCATCTTGTGATTTTATGGCCAATATTTACAAATCCGACATCGCATGCCGCACTCGAATCGAATCGGTCGATGTGCGAGACGCATCTTGTGATTTTTCTGGCCAAGAGATACAAAACAGATATCGCACATCGCGCTCGAATCGAATCGGTCGATGTGCGATGATGCATGTTGAGATTTTTTTATGGCCAATATTTACAAATCCGACATCGCACGCCGCACTCGAATCGAATTGTGTTATGTGCTATTTCTCGGAAATGTTTTTCCCACGTGGATCTTAACTTGATTCTTAAGTCGCACTTTCGCCCATCGGACGAAATGAGTATGAGAACCGTAGATAACGATGCGGTGAACACATAAATGAGCCTTATTTGCTATCTAGGATGCATGAACATTATTGAAATGCACATTTGCGGAGAATTTTCACGTATCTAGATAGCAAATAAGGCTCATTTATGTGTTCACCGCATCGTTATCTACGTTTTTCGTACTCATTTCGTCCGATGGGCGAAAGTGCGACTTTTTTTTTGTTCTCCACAATGGTTACAAGCCCATCGTTCGCACATCACGTAACCGACGTGGTGGGCACGAGATGCCCACCCATATACGGGCTGTAATTGGGGAACAGGAACATGGCATCTTCGACGATGTCCTTCGTCAACTGCGCAATCTGATCCGTCGCTTCCAACACATCGGGCAGCGGGTGCGTCTCGTTGCGTAGAAACCCCTTTAGTTCGTCGTAGAGCGCCTGCGGAGTTTGCTGCTGGACGCCGATGCGATGCAGCAAGAGGGTGTTGGCGACAGAAACTCCGACTCGTAGAGACACTTGCACACGGCGAGCAGGGGGTCGACCGGCTTATCCTTCAAGTAACGCAGCAGTGCGACCTCGTCGGCGAGCGACATCCGGTCATCGCACAGAAACCGACCGAGGCGATTCAGATCCGTCGGGTGGTGGGTGGCGCGTGCAAGGTCGTTGAGCGGCTTGCCGTCGTGCGTGAACAGCAGGGACGTCGCCGGGTCGAAATGGTCGTTGTGGAAGATCGCATTCTCCGTGTGGCCAAATTCGTTTCGGTTCCAGTTCGGATTCGGATAGGTTGGATTGGACGCCCACACCTCGGCGATCGTCATGATGATGATCCGGCAGCGGAGGTCGTTGGAGATCGCAAATGCGCGGCGACGCGTGGCGGTCGGCGTTCTCGTTTCACAGCGGAACAGCGCCGACATCCACAGGCCGAGCACATCGAGCGATTGCAAAAAGGCGCGATTCTCGACGAGGTCATCATTATACCATATGCAATCCGGAAAGTAGTAGCTGTTGCCGTGCCGGTAGCACAGTCTTCCGTGATAGCGCTGGACGGTGCGTTCGGCCACGTTCTCTTTCGTCTGCTCTTGCTGCTGCTCTGCCGTGCTCAATGGCAGGTGCGACGATTCGTCCGACCACACGACTGGTGCGTACACGACCGTTCGTTCAAAGTCGGCGGATGAGGCTTTGCGTCGTGCGGCGTGCGTGCGCTGCATCTCTTGGAGCGGCCGCGCCGCCTCGGCGTACCTGACCTCGTTCGCCTTGAGTCGCGCGACGAGGTCGGCGCCCGACACGGCCACCAGGGGGCTCTCGTTGTGGACGACGACAAAGTGCGGCGTGTGATCGCCGCGGTCGATCCGGCGCATGCGGTAAATCGCCTGCGCCGCGTCGTTGAACGTCGTCGTCTCGAGCGCGACGATGGTAAACCCGACCGTGCCGACCGGCATCTGGCTGTCGACCCCACGCGAATCGCGGTGGCTGTAGTATCGCACGCAACTCTGCGGGTTCTGGAGCGCACCGTTCGAGTCAAAGTGGCCGATCGGGTCGGTCTCGCCGAGCGCCGCGCCGAGGAGCTCGCGCGCATTCGGCAGCACGCCCAGCTCGCCCGGAAAAGTGTTTCGAGAATTCATGACTACCAAACGAATGTTTGGACGGACGAAACCCCCTTACCTTAGTCGTTGTCGAATGCGCTTTCGAAGCACTTTTCAAGCCTGAAGTTGTCAACTGGGTGTGATAGAACCAGACTTGGGATACAAAACGTCGAAAAGTACTTCGTTTGGGGAGGCCAAACAAACGCTTCCGATTGTGTTTTCAACGCACGCATGGCCTATCGTCATCATGTTGCGTTTTCAGCAGACACCCCCATGTCGTCTTCTCCTGGGCCTCCTGGGTGAGTAAACTTGCTACATTCTCTACATTCTACGTCTGATTGACTAGATTGAATAGTAGATTCGCGTAGGGCCACACACCACGGCGGGAAATGGCGCATCGACGGCGCGCCCTCGAAGATGCGTTGCATTCGACGAACGCGCCCGACGTCCCACGTGTGAAGCCACTGGTCGAATGCCATCGCGCCTTTAAACATCCCGGTCATGTCGGTCACCCGCGATGTACTCCAACGCGAAATGGGCTGGTTGAAACGGCCGGAGTAGGCAAACATGAAGCCCATGCTCGTGACGCTCGATACATCCCATGCGATGTGGTCACCACCCTTAGGACCACGGCCGGTATGTCGCGTGTCGATGGGCTGGTTGAACGACGATGCGCCGTAAAACATAAAGTCCATTCGCTGCACTTTCGACGTGTCCCACGACCCTATGGGCTGGTCGAACGACGTGGCGTGATAGAACATGCGTTCCATATTGGTAGCACCGGACGTATTCCACCGACCGATCGGTCGATTGAACGCCGACGCACTTTCAAACATGCGCGACATATCGGCGACCTTCGCCGTATCCCACGTTTCGATCGCCTGGTTGAAGCGCGTGCGGGAAAACATGGCGTGCATGTCATCCACCTTGCCCGTGTCCCATCGGTCCAATGGCTGGTCGAAGGTCGAGGCGTCGCAGAACATCGCGCCCATGCTACGCACATTCGACGTGTCCCAGCTGTTCAGCGGCTGGTTGAACGCCGACGCGACGTGAAACATGGCGTACATGCTCCGCACCTTGCGCGTGCGCCAAGCGTCGATGGGCTGGTTAAAGCTCGTCGCCTCGATAAACATGGAGGACATGCACCTCACGCGGCTCGTCTTCCACCGACCGATTGGCTGGTCAAAGGCGTTGGCCCGCTGGAACATCCTGAACATCGTTTCGACGTTCGACGTATCCCATGAACCGATGGGCTGATTGAAGGCACTGGCGCCACAGAACATCCCCTGCATGTTGACCACGTTGGACGTATCCCACTGGCTGATGTCGTCATTGAACTCCGCCTGATACCAGAACAGCTCCGACATATCCGTCACATCGCACGTGTCCCACTCGCGGATGTGTCCATGCGTTCGAATCGCGCTTTCGCGGTCGACAAGCCAATGGTGGACGGCCTGACGTATGGTGCAATCGTTCATTGATACAGCAAGCGACCTCTTAATGGCATTTCATCGTGATGGGATTTCAGTGGGACGCACGCCCTTTTAATACGACCGGCGCACATGCCCTTTTAACACGACTGGCACCGTGGCACGCACGCCCTTTTAACACGACCGGCACGCAATGATCTGTGTATGACACATCGTATGCCTCCCAAACGAAGATTTTGGAAGGCCGAACCAACGTTTCAGAATGCTTTTTCTAAGCACTTTTCAACTATTTGTAGCCCAAATCTAGTACTCACGCCCTTGAAAAGTGCTTAGAAAAAGCATTCTGAAACGTTGGTTCGGCCTTCCAAAATCTTCGTTTGGGAGGGGGTAGAATTGCCAATTTCAGGCCCCCACTGTTGCGTATGCGCTTTGGACGAGTTTTCAATCAGTAGTTGCCCAAAAGATCACTGACACACTTGAAAAGTACTTCAAAACGCACACGCAATGCTTTGTTCTGAATTTATGGCTCCCAAACGAAGATTTTGGAAGGCCGAAAGAATGCGCATTCGAAGCACTTTTCAACTATTTGTAGCCCAAATCTAGTACTCACGCCCTTGAAAAGTGGTTAGAAAACGCATTCTGAAACGTTGGTTCGGCCTTCCAAAATCTTCGTGTGGGGAGCATAAATTCGTTTGTTCGGTCTTCCAAAATCTTCGTTTGGGGAGCATAAAATTGCGCAGTTACATGCCTGCCACTGTGTACATCACATTTCTTTGGACGACGCCTTCAACTATGAAAGCACGTATTCATCGGACCACTGCACTACAAATCGTTCTTGTGGTAACGACCATATAGTCTCTAAACATCTTCTGCAACATTCTTTCCGGGTAGGAACAAATAAAGTAATATAGTGAATCTTCGTGTGATACTTGCACCACATTTCCGGTTCGAGTTGCGTGAATGTCATTTTTGAGTAGACTCTCGTGATTGATTGTTTCATTCTCTTTGTTGAACGCGTCGTACTTTTCGTACAGGGAACAATAGACTCCCATGCTTCTCATGGAGCCATATGCAAGTATATCACATGTGACGTTTGAATGTTCAAAGATATGAGGCTTTTTTAAGTCCATGACGATAGTAAATCGTATCACACGCAAAACATCCAGAACCATAGTCGGGATGAGAATGACATTCGCTTCCAGTCACAAACAGAATGTTGTGGAGCCTGGTGTCATCGAGCGTTTGTTTGTTTAACGAAAAGGAACTAATCGATGTGTCGAAACGAAACTTAAACACTAGGTCCTAATGAATGTCATGTGAAGTGGCGAAGTTCTCCATGAGCTTGTAGCATTGGGTGGTAGAGTACAATTGTATGCTCCCCAAACGAAGATTTTGGAAGGCCGAACAAACCTTTCAGAGCGCATTTTCGAAGTACTTTTCAACGATTCGCAGCCCAAATCATGTACTCACACCCTTGAAATGTGCTTCGAAAATGCGCTCTGAAAGGTTTGTTCGGCCTTCCAAAATCTTCGTTTGGGAGGGGTAAATTGTGATTTGATAAATACTTCGGGAGATGAGTGATTGTAATACGTCACATGGTCGTTTTGATTCTCCGCGCAAAATGTCCGATTGCACTCGATTTTATAGTCTTTGACATTCGGAAACTGTTTAATCACTGATTCAATACTAGATGGCGTACACGCATGTTGTACGTTGGTTTCGGTGCCTTTATGACCGTAATCATCCCACGTAAAAATGAAAACGTCGACCTGATACGTGCAGCTTCGGACGAAATCCAGGATGTTGTAATTCCGCACATGACCGCGCAACAAAAAAGCAAGGCGTGCTTCACTTAGCGATTTCGCGTCTGCCTTTTGTTGCGGCGTGCATATTCGATGCAGTGAGCTATTTCATTGCGAAAAAGGTCTTTGTCTTTTGGTAGGTGGCACGCGACCTCCGTAGGCGCTGGCGCTCTGTGTAAAAAGGTCATGAACAACTCATGCAGCTCATGTTCCAATATGCCTTGGTATCTTATTGTTCTATTTTATGATCCCAAACGACGATTGTTTGAAGGCCGAACAGACCATCCGGAACGTTTTTCGACGCACCTTTCAACGTTTCTTAGCACAAATCGATTCGAAAACACGTTCCGGACGGTCTGTTCGGCCTTCCAAAACGTTCCGAGCCATTTATTGAAACCTAAAGGCCGCATCTTGCTAAGCCGAATCTACCACATGGGCTAGCATTCATGGCAGCCTCCGAATCGCTACATTGTGAATCGCTACATTGTGAATCGATACATTGTGAATCGATACATTGTGAATCGATACATTGTGAATCTATACATGGCTTGCATGCCAGTGGTGCTAAAGGGCAACGTTAGTGGACTCCGACGGTACGCAAACACACGGCAACTGCTGTCCCAAAGTCAAAGAGGTTGAGTTTAAAGAGCCTTATCGATATCACGGTCAAATAAATGCGACAAAACGAGCCTTCTCGATGGCTAAGTACTAACATGAGTGTGGAGACTACACGCAGGGTCCTAATGTGTCACTCTTGGCATCTATGTGCCGTGGTAGCCAGTGGCAGGAGCGGTTGAAGCAGATGCTTGTTTTCTAGACGGAGTCTTCGCTGGGGGGCGTGGGCGAACACACCCCTTGTACTTGAAACGTCGTTTCTAACAAGCGACTAACGAACGTGTAGCGCTTGCAATCGGATGGCATCTTGTCGAACGGTAAGTCGCAAAATACGAGACTAGATGCATCCTCGTAGGTATACGGGCAGGACACATCGACGTTGGCCAGGCACTCATCGCAGTTTTGGAACGTTTGCTCCATCGTGCGCGATGACATCTTCTGGTGTAGCTTGTCGGAAACGTGGCAGGCTAGCTCGTCCTCCGTTGGTAAACGTTTAATGTACGTGAGAAACAATTGGACGAGGTACATCCGCAACAAGAAACGACGATACGAATCCACTCTGTGACATCCATTGCCCATCCAGTGACTGTTTTCGTTCAAATAGTCGATCTGGGTGGAGACGTCTGTGGACGTGTCGATGTATCGGTAGCCATCCATGACCGTGCGTGCTCGTTCGTACTCCCGTCTCTTCCCTGTCGAATGGAAGTGGAATAATCCCAAGGATGAGCCAGTGGTTCTTCCGTAAGCGACGTTTACGTGATGATTTCCGTTCGTCGTCGACACAAATGCGTCGCTACGACAAAAGTACTTTTCCGGAGAGTTTTGCCAGTCTGAAAAGTGGACGATGCTTCTGGTGGGATGGGTCATTTTTTGCTCAACGTAGTGTGGACTCGATACATCCACCACGCTGTACGGGTATGCGTCGAATTTGAATTTCGTGTATTCCGATGCGTAATTCCGAAATGCACTCAATATGCACTCTATCACGGACAGGGTGCTTCCATCAGGTGGCGCGATGGTGGAATAGAGGAACTCGTCGGTATCCAGGCCGATCATGAACGAACAATCCGCCTTATGCAGCCTCATGTATTTGGTGAAAGCGCACCCCTGACCGTCTCCCGTGTAGTTTGGCTCGTGATGGACGGTGACGCCAAGCGGAATGTACTTGGAATAGACATCTAGCACATGTGGGTGCGTGCTTTCGTTATCTATGATAATCACGTTGTGGTACCCAAACAAGCGTCCATAATACAGAATGAAGTCTTCGATCAGGTCGTACTCATTTTTGCTCATGCACAAAACCTTCACCAGCTCCATTTATTCTACGTTTTTTCTGATAATTAGATGCATGTGCACTCGGAATGCTCATTCTACCAACATCTCCGTTGGGGTGCACTTTCAGCCCAAAGTCGAAGTGGAAGTGGGTATGACAACCTAGATAAGAACAGCGATAAGCGCATAAAGCGATGAGTTGGGTCGGAAAACGCGTCATAATGCCATGAAAATGAACAGTAGAGTCGATTGAGTTGCATTAAAACGCCCCAAATCATTGCTTGTTGTTCTTATCGATGTTCTTATCTACGTTTTCATGCGTCTTTTTACCGAGGGCTGAAAGTGCGACTTTTTGGCTCGCCACATTGCTTTGGGGGCCATGTGGGAAAAAACATTTCCGAGGTCTACCTACGCCGGATTGGGCAAGCCCATGAACGAAGATAAAATACGTCTTAGTATGAATGACGCGTCGTTAAGTCCCTGCCCAATCCGGCGTGGTAAGCTCAGCGTAAGTCCCGGAAATATTGTTCCCCACATTGCTCTGGTGCCAAGTCGCTCCGACTCGCTCGACTCGCTCGACTCGCGTCTAGTCTGATTCGAATGTGTGATGTGGTCAAATGTTGATTTGTTTTTTTCTATATAATGTTAAGATGAATGTCCTCGTTATTGGCGCCGGTTGGTCCATGTGGCGACCAAAAAATTGCGCGATTTCGCGACCACCTAAGGGAGTATAGGTTGGGTACTCACATTGGGCCAACAATGCACCAAATATTTTAAATCATTTCTCATTTGGCTGTAAACAGGAACT
>Ga0209358_10002857_pt1 | contig 12940 bp, 8 predicted proteins | sample LauGreFa1BDMLBSN_2_FD_187574 | JGI IMG/M metagenome (GOLD analysis project Ga0209358, IMG submission 187574) | Freshwater lake microbial communities from Lake Michigan, USA - Fa13.BD.MLB.SN (SPAdes) (version 2) | ecosystem: Environmental > Aquatic > Freshwater > Lake | place: Lake Michigan, USA...
TTGTACATTATTGCGTTCAATTTTCACATATCCATAGGCATACATCCCGGGAAGTAATTTTGCATCTGGGTTGATCAGATCTATTTCAGCACGAAGAGTTCTACTTCGAACATTGAGAGCCCAGGATGTGCGGGTGACCTTGGCATCGATTCGCATATCGTTAAATGCCTGCACTCGAACTTCAGCATTGGTTCCAATGTTAACAAAATTGGCATCCCCTTCTGGGACATCGACAAAAATACGAACGATATCGGTTCGGGCGATTGCAAAAATGGGAGACCCTTTGGAAGCGGATTGATCAGGGCTCATAATTCTTGCAGTTTGATCGCCTGTTGCTGCTGTCACAAAGTCGCCTGTGTTGGCGTTTCGAAGAACCACAATACCATCATAGGGGGATGGTAACGTGATATACCCAACAAGTGCTGCCAGCCTTTTTTCATCTGCTTCTGCAACTTTGACGGTGGCTTTTGCTGCAAATACATCAACTTTAGCCTTGGCGAGATTTGCATCACATGCAACCCGTTCGGCATCTGCAACCATTACCTGGGCAAGTGATGCATCGCGTGCAGATTCATAAGAACGAAGCTGCTTTGTGGATTCATCTAAAATTTGTTGATCGACCACACGCTGTGCCACCAAGCCTGTAAGGCGTTTTACTTCAGATTGCCAGCGCACAACATCTGCATCGAATTTTCCAACATCGGCTTTGGCTTTGGTAACCTTGGCGATGGCAGCTTTAAGAGTACCATCAGCAGAATCAACAAGCCTTTCAGCTTGCTCCACTAGAACTTTGTCCAAAACAACCGTGGCTTGTTTGAAGCCATACTCTTCGACTAATTCAGGGACAAAGAGGGTAGCAAGAACCTGATTTTTTTTAACTTTGTCGCCAATATCGACATTCCATTTTTCGATAAAGCCCGGGATCTTAGAAAAGATCGAGGTTTGCTCATAAGCTTCGACAAAGCCTGGCTGGCCTACCGTTCTTAAAATGTTGCGTGTCTCTGCCTTGACCAAAGTGACTTCGGGCATGTTGGGACTGGGTTTAGCATGCTCGGTGTTTTTACTGCAGCCCGCAAACGAAAGAGTACTCAAACCTAGAATAGTTAAAGTCAGGGTTTTCGATGTAAATATAGGGGTCATGCTAACTCCGTGCCAGTAGGTGCTTTGTCGGTAGATTTATTTTCAGGGTGCAAATGTTCGTGTTTATCGCCACCATCGAACTTGGTGCCTTCGGGATCATCAGGATCAATGGAAACCGAGATAGGCTTTCTGTTCCCTAGCAGTATGGAAAAGACTGCTGGTAAAACTAAAAGAGTACAAGCGGTAGAGGCGAGTAGCCCGCCGATAACCGCACGACCTAAGGGTGCTTGCATTTGCGAGCCTTCTTCCAATGCCAATGCCATTGGAAGCATACCTGTGGTCATTGCACAAGCGGTCATGATGATGGGCCTAAGCCTACCAGCAGCCCCTTGTACTGCAGCTTCCGTAACAGTTAATCCATCTTTCCAGCGGTCGTTCATGAAGGTGATCATCATCACGGAGTTGGATACTGAAACCCCGATGCACATAATCGAACCCATGAAAGATTCAATGTTAAGAGTAGTCTTGGTAAGCACTAATGCGGTTACTACACCTGTGATAACGCCAGGCACTGCACCAATCGAAGTTAATGCCAACCTTGGAGATTGGAAGTAAGCGGTGAGCATAACCAAGATCACACAAACAGCGATGGAAAGCCCGATGCCCAGGGAGGTGAACATTTGGTTCATGGTGCCAGTCTGGCCTCGAGTGTCGATCAGAACACCTGCGGGCGGAGTACCTGCATCCTTCACTGCTTGTTGCACTAATCTTGAAGCGGTTCCAAGATCTACATCTTCAACATTCGCAGAGATGCTGATATATCGTTGGGATGAAATACGATCAATCTGGCCAGGAGTGTTTCCTACTTTAACATTTGCAACATCACGAACCATGAGTGTGACATCGTTGGTAATTTGAGAGAGTGGTAGAGTTTCTACATCAAGTGGAGAAACCATGCGTTGGGTGGGAACTAAAACTTCGACTTGGTAATCGAAGCCTGTTTTTGGGTTTTGCCAGTAGTTAAGGGCAATGTATCTACTGGAGTTGGTACCAACGAGAACGGAGTTACCAACTTGCTGGACATTGACGCCACTAAGACCAGCTTTTTCGCGATCGATGTTCACATCAACGGTAGGGTAATCAAGAGATTGTTGGAATTGGACATCGCGAAGGCATGGGATAGCCTTCATTTTTTCACGCACCTTCATTGCATGGGCCCGCACATTCGGAAGGCTGTTTCCATAAACGACAATTTCGAGAGGGGTGGGTGAACCAAAGCTCATCACATTGGAAACCATGTCACCCGGTTCAAAACCGAAGGTAAGGTTAGTGCAGTTTCTCTTAGCCTCATCAGGTGGAACCCCTTTGGATTCCATGACTTTAGCCATCCAAGTGGAAATTTCGATTGGGAGCATCTTGCGCATCTTCTCGCGGAAAGCAGCTAATTCGATGCCACTGCCTTCTTTGAAAGCCATGCGTAAAATACCATCGTCTGGCCCACGCATCATCGTGATCATAAGGTTCAAGCCATAGACAGGTGCGATTTGGCCCGCATATCCAATGCTGATATCGATTTTATCTTGGCCTACTTCGCGTTCGATGATTTCCAGTATTTTCTGGCCCATCATGCGTGTGATTTCAAAGTTGGTTCCTGGAGGAGGCCTGAAGCGCAATACAAACTGACCGGAATCAATTTTTGGAAATAACTCCTGCCCCAACATCGAGCCAAAAAATGTTAGGCAGACCCCTGCAAGGCCTATGTACGAGGGCACTACTATCCACTTCAGTTTTACTATATAGTGAACCAAACCTTCGTATGCTTTTTCTACTCGTTCAAACAAACTGAGTTTATCAGTTTTGTGCTCATGATGATTTTCCTTCAATAACCAAACTGCCATGACTGGAACAAAGGTACTGGAAAGGAGGTAGGATGAAATCATTGCAAAACCAACTGCGAGGGCCAAAGGCATGAACAACGCCTTCAATGGATCATCCATGATGAAAGCTGGAATGAAAACCGAAAGAATACAAAAGAGAGCAAGTAAACGGGCAACCGCAGTGATATCATTACCTCGCCTGACCGCCCGTGCTAGCGATATCTTGCCTCGCATTTGAGCGTGAATGTTTTCAATTTCTACCGTTGCTTCATCAACAAGAATACCGATTGCAAGTGCCAATCCGCCTAGCGACATAATGTTGATGCTGTTGCCTGTAATGTATAATCCAAATAGCGAACCCATGAGTGCGAGCGGAATATTGCAAACCACCACGATCACGCTGCGTAAATCTCCGAGAAACAGCAGGATCATCAATCCGGTGAGGCCCGCACCAATTAAACCTTCTGTTCCCACACTTTTTATCGCAGTCACCACCGTTGGCGATTCATCAAACTCAAAACTGATTTTAACATCCTCAGGTAACACTGACCTAAAGAATGGCATCGCATCAGCAATATTCTTTACCACAGTAAGAGTAGAAGCAGTATCCTTCTTGATGATTGGCAGATAGACGGATTTCTTCCCATCTACCAGCGCATAACCGTAATTTACATCGGTAGCATCTGTAATGGTTGCAACATCCCTGATGTAAACATTCATCCCCATTCGAAGTGGGATATCACCTAAATCTTGGATATCGGTAACCAAAGCGTTGGTAGGCACCAAAGGCATTTGGTCGCGGATATAAATATTACCCGCAGGAATGACCACATTCCCATTCATGATTGCTTTCACCACATCTTGTGGCGAGAGATTGTAAGTTCTCAGCTTATCTGGATTGGCATTCACGAGAATGGATCGGGCATTGGGGCCGAAGGGTGGCGTACCGATGGTTCCGGGTACATTTTTTTGTACAAGAGGCCGGATGAAATTCTGAGCCAAGTCACCCACCATGCCAAGAGGCGTCTTCTCGCTTTTTAGTACGAGATATCCAACCGGCACGCACCCCGCATCCATACGCATGATCAAAGGGGGGAGAGTTCCGATTGGCATTTGCGACATTGCACGAAATGACATCGCAGAGACTTGGGCCATTGCAAGGCCCATATCGGTTCCCGGAAAAAACGACAGCTTCACCAGTGCACATTGCTGGATCGAATGGGATTCAATCGCAGAAACACCATCCACATACTGAAAGTAGAGTTCAAATTGATTGACGATTAACCCTTCCATTTGGTAGGGGCTCATACCGCCATATTGCAAATAGACATAAATTCTGGGGAGATTAAGAGGGGGGAAGATATCCACTCGCATTTTAGTGAGGGCCAGTGAGCCTCCACCGATTAGCGCCACGACGATCATCATCATCGTTATCGGATGACGCAGAGCAAATACAATTGGATTCATCTAGCATACTCTAAAAGTTTTATAGAATTTAATGGAAGAATATTTTGATTAGTATAACGGGCAATTGGCTGAATTGTACTTGTTAAATTAATATTTTTAATGTGGCTTGCGTTTAACAATTCTATTCTGATGATGATTGTAACGAATATAGCGATTATGAGGAAAAGGGTTTTTCCTTGCCCTTAGTATGGGGTTTAGTTATCGCTACGGGGGCCTTCTTAACTTCCTTTTCACAATTGGGAGTATTGATTCATGAGCATTAACAAACCAACAAAAAAATGGAGCACGAAGGATATTGATAAGATGCTGGCTTTGCTGCCAATCATTGAGGCTGAAGGTTTCAAAGCAGCGAGCTGGCCTAAGAGGGAACCGGTTGAAGTGAATGGGGAACTGATTCAACATGTACCCCATCCGGAGTATCATTCGGTGGTCGATCAATTCTGGGAATTTTGTTATGAGACAAGCTGCTTTATGGAGCCCTATGAAGTGCTGCCTGAAGATCCTACGGGAACCGAACCAGATACAAGCCTCTTTAATTTGTTTCAAAATGCGAGCGATATGTCCCATGCAACTGTGGACCAGATCAGGCGCTATTTTAATCTTTGCACCCGTGCCGAACGATTCTGTGATGGGGCCATTGAAGGACACATTGAAAACGGACTTATACCTGCTGCATTACGACAATTGCGCCGACTTCGGGAATCCATGTGATCCAATTCCTTTCTAAAGCCCTATACAAATAAAACAATAAAGATGTTATTAATATAGTAATTAGGCATGATTTTGTTAGGCTGGTAATGTGCTGTGCATCCTTGGCTACTATTTCTTCCAGATCATGCAGGAGCAAAAGGCCCCTCGATTTTTATATCTGCGAAACTTGAAATGGTAATTTAGGCGAATCTAAGGAGTTTTGCTCATGGCTACTAGAAAACCGAATAACCCCGGGGGTCAAGGCAGGAGGGTATTGGGCCGTTCCATTGCGGGAGCATCTTTCCCAGTCCCGCCTTCAGTCGATGAGTTGACAACAGTCTACCCCATTCTTCTCGAAGAATTGAAGAATCGAATTGGTACTGAACGGGTTCGAACCACTTTTGCCGCCAATGCTTCAATGTTGCTTCTTTACTGGGATATCGGGCAAGCGATTCTCATCCGACAGGCAAAAGAAGGCTGGGGCGCCAAAGTCATCGATCGGCTTTCTACTGATCTTCGCAATGCTTTCCCTGATATGCGCGGATTATCTGCAAGAAACCTCAAATATATGAGGACTTTTTCCGAAGCTTGGCCTAAGCGGGCAATTGTGCAAGAGGCGCTTGCACAATTGCCTTGGTATCAAAACTTGGCCCTTTTGGAAAAGCTCGACACACCTGATGATCGACTCTGGTATGCTGCGAAAACACTGGAACATGGGTGGTCTCGAAACATTCTTGTGCTTCAAATCCAAAGCCAACTTCATAAAAGGCAAGGGAAGGCCATCACCAACTTTCCCTCCGCTTTGCCACCGGTTGAATCCGATATGGCTGCCCAAGTATTCAAAGATCCGTATCTGTTCGACTTCCTTGGCACTGCTGACCCTCGCAGAGAGCGCGAGGTTGAGCAGGCTCTTGTCAATCATGTTCAGAAATTCTTGTTGGAATTGGGTGCTGGTTTTGCCTTTGTAGGTAAACAGATGCCACTGGAAGTTGGAGACCAAGACTTCCTCGTAGATCTCCTTTTCTATCATCTGAAGCTTCGCTGTTTTGTGGTGGTGGAATTAAAGTCTGTGCCTTTCGACCCCGCATTTATTGGCCAACTCAATCTTTATCTTTCTGCAGTTGATGATCTTTTAAGGCATTCAGATGATCTTCCCACCATTGGTTTGTTGCTGTGCAAGGGCAAGGATCAGCTTGTGGTGGAGTATGCCCTGCGCAATTTTCAAAAACCCATAGGTGTTGCGGATTGGGAAACCCAGATCGTCTCCTCTCTTCCCGAAGGGTTGAAAGGCAGCTTGCCCAGCATCGAAGAGATCGAGGCGGAGTTGGCGGGTGATTTGTTGGTCTCAAAACCAAAGAAGCCTGTTTCAAAGAAGAAGGGGCCCAACAAATGAAAATCTTTAAGCCTCCGTTCGTAAAATTCGAGCAGCTATTCTTGTTACTATCGTGAATCAAGCCACCAGTCTTTTCTTGTTGTGAATAAAATCAACTTTGCTAGTATGGCAACTGCAAACCGCCCGCCTGATCTTTCCAGCCCTGCTGTTACAAGGATTTAACCATCATGGCAATTCAACCCCGGCGAACTTTTCTGAAACAAAATCTTGCACTTGGAACAGGCGCCCTGCTTACAGTAAATGCCAAAGCTGCGGCCAATACAATCAAGGTTGGTTTTATCGGGCCTGGAGGCATGGGCACCAATCATCTTAAATTGTTGGTGCAACGCAAGGATGTAAGTATTGATTATATTTGTGAGCCTGATGCTGCACGGTTGGCTAATGCAATCAAACTTGTCCAAGATGCAAAAGGGAATCAACCCAAGGGTGTCAAGGATATGCGTCAGGTGCTGGATGATAAATCGATTGATGCAGTTTGGATTGCAACCCCCGATCACTGGCATGGCCCTGCAACAATTCTTGCGTGTGATGCGGGTAAGCATGTGTATGTCGAAAAACCCTGCAGCCATAATATCCGTGAAGGTAAGTTGATGATCGAGGCGGCCCGAAGGAATAAAAAAATCGTGCAGGTAGGGACCCAGTCGCGCAGTACCGCACATGTTCAGGAAGCAATGAAGAAAATCAGTGAAGGTGCGATAGGCGAAGTCTTGGTCTCAAAAGCCTGGAACAGCCAACTGCGTAGAGATACCGGTAAACAAAAAGCCTCCAACCCTCCTGATAATCTCGATTATGATCTTTGGATCGGACCTGCTCCACTGCGACCCTTTCAATCCAACCTGTTGCCAGGCATCTGGCGCTGGTGGTTTGATTTTGGCACAGGCGATGCAGGCAACGATGGGGTTCATGAAATCGATATCGCCCGCTGGGGCCTTGGCGTCAACACCCACCCTTCCACCATTGCTGCATTAGGGGGCAAAAGTTTCTTCAATGATGACCAGCAATTCCCCGACACTATGTATTGTGCGTTTGAATATCCGGGTGCCTCTAAGGATGGCAAGGCTAAGCAGTTGATTTATGAGCATCGGATCTGGTCGCCTTACATTCAGGAAGGTTTTGAAAACGGGAATGCTTTTTATGGCACCAAGGGAATGCTCATCCTTGGGAAAAGTGCAGGCTGGCAACTCTTTGGCCCTAGAAACAAACTCATCGAATCGGGCAAGGGTTCTCCCGATGTTGCTGCACACCACCAAAATTTCATTGATTGCATTCACTCGGGTAAACTACCCAATGGCGACATAGCAGAGGGGCACCTTAGTGCCTCGCTTGCCCACCTTGCAAATATCGCCTGCAGGTTAAACAAAAGCTTTTCGTTCGATCCTGTGATGGAAAAAGTCACTGATCTGCCTCAGGCAGATAAGTTGGTTCGTAGAACTTATCGTGAAGGCGGCCATTGGGCGATTCCCAAGGGCGTTTGATTCTTAAACAAGGAATATCGTGAAACATTATCTTCTTACTTTTGTAGTTGCTCTTTTAGCTGCTTCTTTTTCCCCTGCAGAAGAAGCAATCAAACTTCCTGCAAAAGAAAAGTTCCACCTGTTTTTATTGGTTGGGCAATCGAACATGGCAGGCAGGGGCGTGGTTGATGTACAAGATAAAACGCCTGATCCCAGGGTGCTGATGTTGAATAAAGCGGGAGAATGGGTGAGTGCTGTTGACCCATTGCACTTTGATAAACCTGCTGCTGGAACTGGGCTTGGAAAAACATTTGCTTTACGAATTGCAGATGCGAACCCCGGCATCATCATCGGCTTGATTCCATGTGCCGTGGGTGGTTCGCCAATTGATAGCTGGAAACCGGGCGAGTTTTATGCGCCAACAAAAAGCCATCCGTGGGATGATTCAAGTAAACGATCCAAGATTGCCTTGAAATCAGGAGTGTTAAAAGGAATCCTTTGGCATCAGGGGGAATCCGATTCTAAGGAACCTCTTGCAAGTGCCTATGAGGAAAAGTTGCACGACTTGGTCAAAAGATTCCGTAAAGAATTAGAGGCACCTGAGGTTCCGTTTATTGTTGGTCAGATGGGGCAGTTTGCTGAAGTGCCTTGGGATGCTGCGCATAAAAAGGTGGATCAAGCCCATCAAAATATTGTTAAAAAAATCCCCTTTACTGCTTATGTGAGTGCTGATGGCCTTAAGCACAAGGGCGATAAGGTTCACTTTGATGCAGCTTCTTATCGTGAATTAGGCAAGCGCTATGCAACAGCTTATTTAAAACTAATGGAATCCAAAAAACCCTAAACCGGGAATTCAACAGGAGTTTGATTGTTATGAAAAAGAAATTGTCTTCGCTGATTGTGTTGCTGGTATTGCCCATGGGAATGCTGTTGGCTGCAGATCCGATGCCACCAAAAGGTTTCCGTTCCATTTTCAATGGCAAAGACCTAAATGGCTGGTATGGCTGGAACCCGCATTCCTCGACCAAACTTAAAGATGAAAAGCTGGAAGCTAATCTTAAAAAACAGAAGGAAGAGTTTTCTAAGACTTGGAAGGTAGAGAATAGCGAATTAGTGAACGGGGGCGATGGGCCTTACGCAACTTCCACAGAGGAATTTGGTGACATTGAATTATTGATTGAATACAAGACTGTTGCTAAAGCGGATAGCGGGATCTATCTGCGGGGTACTCCCCAAGTTCAGATTTGGGATATCAATCAGCCTAGCTTGGAAAAAGCTCCGGATCGTAATCCTAACAGGGGCTCGGGTGGGCTTTTCAACAATACCCCAAAATCCAAAGGTCGTGATCCGCTTGTGGTTGCTGATAAGCCTTTTGGTGAATGGAACTCCTTTCGCATCAAGCAGGTAGGTGCTCAAACTTGGGTTTGGCTCAATGATAAATTAGTGGTGGATAACGCAACCATGGAAAATTTCTGGGATCGTAAAATGCCCTTGCCTGCAAAGGGCCCAATCATGTTGCAGACGCATGGCGGAGAGATTCGCTGGCGCAATATTTTTGTGCGCGATATCAATGCAGAAGAAGCCAAAAAGCTTTTGGGGAAGTAAAGTGTATCTATCGTTATTACAAATGATAGCTATATAAAAGCTTGGAAAAATTGTTTATTTAATGAAAGAAGCTCTTTCGATTTTTGAATCTGTTTTGTTTGGGGTATTCTCTTGTTTTTGGGAATAAGCAGCCTTAGTGATTTCATTTTCTCTTTTGGAAATTTCCCACTCTGCTACGGTATAACCAACTAGGACTCCGCCAACGCTGATTGCGGGCCTTAGATAGAAAGGGCCAAAAAAAAGCCCAGCAACACGCCCGATATCTTTTGATGATCCATTAAGCATACCGGGATACATTTTTCGAATAGTAGCCTTTTCCAACTCCCAGTCTTGTTTTAATTTTGCGTAAGCAATCATCTCATTGGTTTTTTGCTTCTGTGCCCAAAAAGATATGAACGGGAGTTTTGAACCTAGTGCGTATAATCCTGGATAACTTTGTCTTTGTATTATTTTTGCGTAGGACATTTCCGCCATTATTTCGAGGTTATTATTTGAATTAATATGCATCGTATTGGTGTAAGGATCGTAATAATTCCTTCCCCAGACGCTGGGTTTCGTAATTGCATTACCAAGCCAATAGGCGGAACCTAAAGAATATTTAATCAGGGGATTAATGGATGTATTTGCTTCTAATCTGTTCCAATCATCTTTGGGGGTTTCTGTTTGAAACTCGATATTAAGAGCTTCAAGTTCATTATCCTCAAGATAATCGTTCATGATCCTGATAGTTGTTGGAGATAAGGGTTCTGTCGCTTTGTTCCAAGGGAAAAAACCCCTGATGCGTTGAACCATCGTTTTCTTTACCGGGATTTCTTCCGCATTTAAAATATCTGAACTTAACAACTTGGGAGGTGAGGTTTTTGTTTCAGTGCGCGCGTTATCATTGGTCCTCATCGAAGAGCAACCAGCTAAAACCATCATAATTAATGCTAGAATCAAACGCATTTCATCAACCTTGAGTAAGGTTTGATGCATAATCTTTATCCTTTAAAAAGCAAGTGCTTTAGTGGCGAGAAGTTGGGTTGAATGGCAAAAGCAGGAAGGGGTATTTTAAATTGGGTAACTGTTTATCCTACGAATTAACGCCGTGAATAAGTTTTATTCATCTAATTTGTAAGTGCCTGAATAGTCACATAATCTTTGAACCTAATTGACATATAACTATTATTATAAGATACTTTCGTAATTCTTTTTATCATTGATTTTTTACAAGAGTTCCGCCATGCAACCACTTCCTAAACATAAAGCGTTTACCCTGATAGAGCTTTTGGTTGTTATTGCAATTATTGCGATTCTTATAGGATTGCTGCTGCCTGCGGTGCAAAAAGTTCGGGAATCTGCTGCGCGGATGAGTTGCACTAACAAGCAAAAGCAAATAGCCTTGGCACTTCATAACTATCATGGAACCTATGGCATGTTCCCTATGGGCCAGCCGGAAGGTTATGCTACCAGTGGTATGGGAGTGGTTAGTTCCAATCGTTCGAATTGGGCTGCGGCAATTTTGCCTAACCTTGAGCAGTCTGCGATTGGATCGCAGCTTGATTCATTGTTGGCTGCGGGTGGTCAGACTTTCACCTCGTCATTTTCAACCAATGTGCTTTCTGTTTTTCTTTGCCCTTCTGATCCTGCAAGTCCAAAGATTGCAGCTACAGCAGGCAATGCTCAGGGGTTTCACATCAACTTTATTACGAGCCATGGCAGTGGTTATGCCACCCCAACAGCAGATCCTACAGGGCTTAATTTAGACGGGATATTTTACGGGAAATCAAAAGTCCGCTTAACTGACATTACAGATGGTACTTCCAACACTGTAATGGTGAGTGAACTTATTCAGGGAAGTGATATAGTTGCGGGTGGGCACGATGTGCGAGGCCGTATGTGGAATACTGTTCATGCTGGAACAACCTTTTCCACGATCTTTCCACCAAACTCGACGGTTGGTGATAATACGCAAGGTTATTGTGGAGCGATTCCGAAAGCACCTTGTGGTGCTCAAAGTGCGCTTAATGCTTTTTCATTAGCTCGCAGTTATCATACAGGCGGGGTAAACATGGCCCGGGCCGATGCCAGCGTTCGATTTATTACGAACTCTATAAGCCCTGCAACTTGGCTGGCAATGGGCTCGCGCAATGGTGGCGAAGTCATCAACGAACCATAATTTGGGAACCTGTGTATGAAACTCTTAGGTGTTGGTTGTTCTTTGTTGTTATTGATTTCTCTAGGGTGCAATAGTGCAGAAACCCCAGCGGAAGTTTCTGGAACTGTATTATTGGGATCCGAGCCCCTTGCAGAGGGTGAAATCATTTTTGAAGCTTTGGATAACAGCACGGCTCCCGGTGCAGGGCCAATCAAAGATGGTAGATACACCATCCAAGTTCTACCCGGTTCCAAAAAAGTTAAAATTCAAGCATCTAGACCCGCTGCCAAAATTGATCCTGTCATGAAAATTGCAATGAAAGAAAGTATCTTGGGACCCGAGTTTAATGAAAAAACAACTCTTAAAGCTGAAATCAAATCTGGGAAGAATGAGAAGATCGATTTCCAAGTAAAGCAAATGAGTGAGAAGTAAGCCCCTCATCAAATCATTGTTTTTTTGCTGGACATCATTAGCCATACCCTTTACAAACAAGGGGTAAATATCACTTTTACCTTTTCGGAGATTTCCATGAATTCCTACCTGATGAAAACCTTGGCACTCGGCTTATTCCTGATTGCCTGTACTTTTTCCAATGCTGCTAGCTTTGAACAAGGCAAACCAAAGATTCAATCCATCGATGTGATTTCTTTCCAGCCTGAAGGCATTTTGCTGATAGGTGATGGCAAAGCTGGTCAGGTTGTATTGATAGATACCAAGGATCGTGAGCCACAAAAATGGACCGCTTCGGTAGATGATCTCAAGGGTAAGATTGCAGAACGCCTTGGCGTTGCAGCTAAAGAAATTGAACTTATTCACTTTGCGGTAAACCCCGTTTCAGGGAAAGCTTATCTTGCAATCCGCAAGCAAGACACCAAGAGTCAGCACTTGATCACCGTGGATGGTCAGGGGAAGATTTCCGAATTCTCGCTCGATAATGTTGCTTTCAAAAGTGTTGCATTGCCCAAGGGTTCGGGTGGTGCGATTTCTAAAATCACTGATCTGGCTTGGATGAGCGATCGCCTTCTCGTAAGTGGTGTTGCTGCAGATGAATTTGCTTGCAAGCTTTATAGTGTTCAGCAACCTCTTGAAAAACAGTCTGAAGTGATTCTTACCAGCGCTGAAACTTTTCATGTGGCTCATGGCAAATGGGAAACCAAAGCCCCTATGACCGTTCTCATGCCCTTTGAAGAAAATGGCAAGAAGTATCTTGTTGGCGCTTTCTCTTGCACCCCGCTTG
>Ga0209358_10002860_pt1 | contig 12935 bp, 10 predicted proteins | sample LauGreFa1BDMLBSN_2_FD_187574 | JGI IMG/M metagenome (GOLD analysis project Ga0209358, IMG submission 187574) | Freshwater lake microbial communities from Lake Michigan, USA - Fa13.BD.MLB.SN (SPAdes) (version 2) | ecosystem: Environmental > Aquatic > Freshwater > Lake | place: Lake Michigan, USA...
ATTCAGACATCCAACGGCAAGTCCACGCTGGCCGACACCAGCTGGCAACATTTCATCGACGGCAAACGCACCGCATCCGTGTCGGGCGAATGCCTGGACACCTATAACCCGGCGACCGGACAAGTCCTCGCCACGCTGGCCCGGGGGCGGCAGGCGGATGTGGATGCCGCCGTGGCCGCGGCCCGCAGGGCTTTCGAAGGCCCCTGGAGTCGGTTTTCGCCGGCACAGCGGCAGCAGGTCCTGATCCGTTTTGCCGATCTGGTCGACAAACACTATGAGGAGTTGGCCACGATCGAGTCGCTGGACATGGGGGCACCCCTGGCCCGGCTTCGCGGCTCGAAAGACAACTACATCCGCAACATCCTGTACTACTCAAGCCAGGCGCGGTCCATCAGCGGCGAGACGATACCGAACTCCCTGCCCGGCTCCGTGACAACCATGATCCTGAAGGCTCCAGTCGGGGTGGTCGGGGGCATCCTGCCCTGGAACGGACCGATGTCCAGCCAGATGTACGTCCTGGGCCCCGTGCTTGCGACGGGTTGTACGGCGGTGCTGAAGCCAGCCGAAGAGGCGTCGCTGTCCATCCTGCGTACGGCCGAGTTGCTGATGGAGGCCGGTTTGCCGCCGGGCGTGGTCAATGTCGTCACCGGTCTGGGCGCGGAGGCAGGTCAAGCGCTGGCGTCCCACCGGGACGTCAACCGGGTGGCTTTCACGGGCTCGACGCTGACCGGCCGGGAGATCATCAAGGCATCTGCCACCAACATGAAGCGCATTCAGCTCGAACTGGGAGGCAAATCGCCGGACATCGTGTTTGCAGATGCAGACCTCGACAAGGCGGTACCCGGGGTGGCCATGGGTGTCTACAACAACAGCGGCCAGATCTGCTTTGCGGGTACGCGCATTTTTGTCCAGCGCAGCATCCAGGAACAGTTTGTCGAGCGCCTTTCTGCATACAGCAAATCCCTCAAGATCGGGGATCCGCAGGATCCGGACACCAAGCTCGGGCCTCTGATCTCCCAGCGGCAACTCGATCGCGTGCTGGGTTATGTGAACCAGGGCCCGACTGAGGGCGCAAAGCTGGTTTCCGGCGGAAAACGACTGGGCGGAGCACTGGCTGGCGGGTACTTCATCGAACCAACGGTTTTCGGGGATGTCGCAAACACCATGACCATTGCGCGTGAAGAGATCTTCGGGCCGGTCGCATCGGTGATTCCGTTCGACACGACCGACGAAGTGCTGCAACTTGCGAATGCCACGGAGTACGGTCTCGGTAGTGGTGTCTGGTCCTCCAACATGAACACGGTCATGCGGATGGTGCACGGGATCCAGGCTGGAACGGTCTGGGTCAACTGTTACGGTCTGCTGGATCCGGCGGTCGGGTTTGGCGGCTACAAGGAAAGTGGCTATGGATGGAAGGGGGGCCCTTCTCAGATTGACGGATACCTTTATCAGAAGGCTGCCTACATCAACGTCACTTGACCTGCTGGGGCGGACACCGATCATGAAAAAGCGCAAGCTCGGCCGAACCGGTCTGCAAGTCTCCCCGATTGCCGCTGGGGGAGCAGCGTTCAGCTATGTGCACCAGCTGCAGGGATGGGACCCGCTCAGCGACGATGGTCGCAAGGTGGTGCACCGCACTCTGAACGAGTGCCTGGACCGCGGCGTCAACTACATCGATACCGCGCCGGCCTACGGCAATGGCTACAGCGAGACGCTGGTCGGCGAAGTCATGAAGTTGCGGCGCAAGGAGTGCGTGTTGGCCAGCAAGGTCTGGTACGAACTCGATCGCCAGGGTGTGATCGACAGCGTGCACGCCAGCCTGCAGCGTCTGCAATGCGACCATATCGACATTCTGCAGATCCATGGGCGGATGTACAAGCCGGAAGAGGTTCGTCACATCCTCGATGGCGGGGTCCTTGACGCGCTGGTGCAACTCAAGCAGGAGGGCAAGATCGGTCATATCGGCATCACTTCCGAAGAACCCTGGACCCTGATGCCCTTTCTGCCACTCGCCGAGGTGGAGGTGTTCCAGATCGCCTACAACCTCATCTACCAGGCGGCAGCGCGCCACTTCCTGATCGAAGCGGCCAAGGTGGACGCAGGTGTGGTGACGATGCGTACGATGACCTCTGGCGTTTTCCAGCGTGAAATGAGCTTCCTGGCGCCCCATCTGCCGGAGAAGGATCTGTACGAGATCGCGTTGAAGTTTGTCTTGTCGGACTCGCGATTGGCCTCTGGCATCGTGGGAATGCGTTGGCCTGCCGAGGTCGAGCGGAACGTTCAACTGGTGGAGGCATTTGTCCCGCCGGTCGACTTCGCGACCATGCCCCGTCTGACGTTCGAGGTCTACAAGGCGGATGACGCAGCCCTGTGAGAGCAGAGAACGCGCCCGCCAGCGGCAGGGTGTCTCCTGCCTGACTCTCTGGAAAAGTGGCCACGACGGCGCGCCCTGGGATCGTGCGCATTTCCCGCCCTTCGGCCACGGAAAGCCTTTGCTGGCACAGCCCGGCCGGCTGGTCCGGAATTGCCGGCATACTCTGGGTCAGGCAGAAAGCGTGGATATCGCCGTGGCGCTTCTACGAAAATGTCGGCACACCAGGCTGCTGGGTACCATCAACAAGGGGTTTTCACGAACATGCAATCCAAGCGGGCGCTTCCAACAACGACAGGTACCGCACAGGCGCGCGCGGTACGCTCTCCCAACAACCACCGGACGGTTGATCGGGTCACCCATATCCTGGAGGAGGTCGTCTATCGGCCGGGCATGACGTTTGCCGAGCTGGCGCGGGCACTTGATGCGCCGAAAAGTTCGGTCCATGGGTTTCTCGGCGGGTTGCTCGCAAAGGGCTGGCTGCATGAGTCGGAGCGCCGTTACTACCTTGGACCGGCGGTCTACGGATTGACCATGGCCAGTGGCCATATCCGGGCGGGCCTGGTCACGCATGCGGACCTGGCCGCCTTGAGCGCTGAAGTCAAGGCCACTGTCTTTCTGGGGGTGAGAGCGGGCGAGCACCTGATCTATGTCGCTGAGGCCGGTGCGGATGACGTTGCCGGCTACGAAGTTCGATCGAACATTCGCCGGACTTTGCTGGTCACGGCAGGTGGCAAGGCCCTGCTGGCTGCGCGACCTGCAGTCGAGCGTGAAGCCTATTTGCGACGCCGGGGTCCCGAAGAGGCCGAGCAGGTCGAGATGTTCCTCCACGAACTGGAAGAAATCCAGCGGACCCGCCTTGCCAAGAACGTGCGCTTGTCGGGTACGCGATTTGCGCTGGGCGCTGCGGTTCGCAACCAGCTTGGCGAGGCGGTGGCCGCCGTCACGGTAGTGGGGCCGAGCGTCGACATCCAACCGCGCGCTACCAAGCTCGGCAAGATTTTGCTGCGGCATGTCGACGGGTGGTCGCACCGGTCCATCAGCGCACGCGAGGCCATCTGATCCTGCGATAGCGGCCTGTGGACGGGGGCCTGCGGGCTTCAGGCCGTCAAGGGCCTCCAACCGTCACGCGGCTTTGCTGCGGGTCGGCAGCGCGATCGTCGCCTTGCCAGGCATCACGTTCTGTTGCCGCTGGTTGTTTGCCCATGTCGTGAGGTGGACCACGTGCTGGCCGTTGGCGTCGATTTCCTTCGACTCCACCCGTCCACCAAGCCGCACGACATCGGACAGGTACACATGGGCCCGGTACTGTCCGAACAGCGATGCGAGCCGGCCAGCGTCACCCATCCAGTTCGTCAAGGCATGGATCTGCCAGCTGGTTCGCTGCACGCCGACGTCGTAGGCGATCTGGGCTCCCTGCAGCTTGGCTGCATACTCGTTGTAGTGCACGGCATACACAGGCTCCAGGGCGTGTGTCGCCGGATCGCGAAAGGCCCATTTGGGGTGCTTGCGGTACCGGCGCAAGGCCACTCCGTGGGCTGCAATCCGCGGTACGGGTGCGGCACCGGCCGCGATGTAGGCGATGAAATCCGTCAGGCCCAGCGGCCCCTTGGTGATGGTGGGAATCTCCTCGCCAACCTCGACGTCCTCCCAGTAGCGGGGTGTGGCGCCGCGTGGCGCCTCGGCCATGATGTCGTCCTCGATCTGTTCGATCTCGGCGTCCGTCCAGGGGTGGGGCAGTTCGAGCTTGCGCGTTTCGCGCCGCTTCTGCATTTCCGAGCGCTCGAAACGCATGCGTGAGCAGATGAAGGTTGCGACCAGCTGATCGTCCTGGTTGCGGTATTCCTGGCGCAGGTAGTCCTTGATGCGGCGTCCGCCGAATTGGCTGTCATCGGTCGGCCCGTCAAAGCCGTCGAAGATGACCTTGGCCGTGATTTTGTCACCCACGCGGATCGGCTGCTCGAACCGCATCGTGGTCTCGCAGTGGAATCCACCCAGGCCGGGCCAACCCACCTGGATAGATCCGAGGCACGCGAAGATGAAGCTCGGGGGTGCGATCAGGGTGCCATACGAAGAGCCTGCGGCATGCGCCAGGTCGGTCCACAGCGGGTTGTCGTCGCCGATGCCTTCGCAAAAGCGCAGGATTGCAAGCCGGGTGGCGAATTCGTTGTTAACGCAAGCATCGGTCCGCAGTTCGGTGCCGATCAGCGCCCGCATATCAGCCAGCATCTTGTCGGTGAATTTGCCGTGGGCCAATTCGCGGGTGATTTCGCCCGTGGCGGCAGTAGCTTGGTTCATGGCCGACTCCTGAAAATGGGGGTGTTACGGGTCCGAGCCATGCATGCCCCGGGGCGTTTGGAAGCGCAAGCAACGGCGCGCAGCGTCACCGATACTACGACGGCACGCGGTCACATGGGGTGAGCAATCCGACGTAGACGGTTTCCATCGGGGAAAGCGGCGACGGCCGGGGCCCTTTGCACTGCTTCTGCTTGCCACAGAAGCAAGGATTCCAGGTCTAGTGCGAGAGGGATTTGCAGACTACATTGCAGGTTCCGATTCCACCATCAAAGGACAAGACAATGCAAATGCGCAAGCTGGGTAACACGCTCGAAGTTTCAGCCATCGGACTGGGCTGCATGGGGATGACCTCGAACTATGGGCCTCCGGCGGACAAGCGGCAGATGATCGATCTGATGCATGCGGCGGTCGACCGGGGCGTGAACTTTTTCGACACCGCAGAGGTGTACGGTCCGTACTCCAATGAGGAGCTGGTGGGAGAGGCGCTCTTGCCGTTCAAGGGGCGGGTGGTGATAGCCACCAAGTTCGGATTCGACCTCAGCCCGGACCCAACGCAGCCCCGTGGCGGGCGCAACAGCACACCGCAACGTATCCGCGCTGTGGCGGAGGCGTCCCTCAAGCGCCTCCAGATCGACACCATCGACCTCCTCTACCAGCACCGCGTGGACCCGTCGGTGCCGATCGAGGATGTGGCCGGTGCCGTCAAGGACCTGATTGCGCAGGGAAAGGTGCGGCATTTCGGCATGTCGGAAGCCGCGGCAGCGACCATCCGGCGCGCCCATGCGGTGCAGCCGGTCGCGGCCGTGCAGAGCGAGTATTCCCTCTTCTATCGCGACCCCGAGGTGGACCTGTTGCCCACACTTGAGGAACTGGGGATCGGGTTCGTACCGTTCAGCCCGCTGGGCGCCGGATTCCTGACCGGAACCATGAACGCGGACACCCGCTTCGACAGTTCGGACTTCCGCTCGCGGGTTCCGCGGCTGGCACCCGAAGCGCTCGAAGCCAACATGGCCCTGGTCGACCTGCTGCAAGGCGTGGCAAGTGCCAAGGGCGCCACGCCCGCACAGGTGGCCCTGGCTTGGTTGCTGGCCAAAAAGCCATGGATCGTCCCAATTCCCGGCACGACCAAGTTGCATCGAATGGATGAGAACCTGGGCGCACTGGACGTTACCCTGGGTGTGGAGGATGTGCGTGCCATCGACGCGCAGGCCGCGAAGATCCAGGTCTCGGGCGACCGGCTGCCCGAAGCCGTACTCAAGATGACCGGCCTTTGAATGCGCGCCGGGCGGCGATGCTTCGTTCGCCTCGCGCTCACTCTGACGCTTGCAGGCGGTGGCACAGGGGTGGCTGCCGTGGAGAATGACCGCGGTACGGCGGCTCCTCGTTCGCTTGCGCACCTGTCAGGTGACAGCCGGCTGGGTGATCTTCTGAACCATCCGGCATTCGCCGGCTTCGCCGCCCTGCTGCTGCCGTGGGACGGCCGTGCCTACGATGGCAACATGGCCTTGCGTAAGCTCGCAGATCTGCTGCCCTACCACAGCGAAGTGCGTACCGATGACATGCTCGAGGCGCTGAACCACATGATCGATACGATCTCCACCGGTGCCACGGTGTTTCACGATTTCTACACCGAAGCCCAGAAACGTGAGCAGCCTGCCAGGCGGTTTGCAGGCCTCTTCCATTTCCGGGGCAAGCCGGGAGCACCTTTTGCCGTCATCACCCCGGGCGGTGGATTCTCCTACGTCGGATCGGTCCATGAAGGATTTCCGTACGCGCTGGAGATCAGCAAGCACGGTTACAACGCCTTCGTGCTCAAGTACCGGGCGGGCCTAGGCGGTGAGGTCGCTACCGAAGACCTGGCCCAAGCCTTGTCGTGGATCTTTCACAATGCCATATCCCTCGGTGTCGACACCCGGGCTTACTCCCTGTGGGGCAGCTCCGCGGGAGCGCGGATGGCCGCTGGGATTGGAAGCCACGGAGTGGTGCGGCTCGGTGTCAGTGCGCTGCCCAGACCGGCGACCGTGGTGATGGCCTATACCGGTCATTCCGACTACGGGCGCTCAGAGCCACCCACGTTCGCGGTGGTGGGGGACAGGGACGCCATTGCCTCGCCAGCCAGCATGGCGCGGCGCATGGACGCATTGCGTCGCGCAGGTGTGCCGGTGGAATTCCACGTGTTCCGCGGAGTCGGGCATGGATTCGGCCTTGGAACCGGCACCAGCGCCGAAGGCTGGGTAGTCGATGCGGTGCGCTTCTGGCGCGACAAAATCGGTCGCCAGTGATAACGCGTTCGGCCGCACGAACCCGATTCTCGAGGGCGCGGTGACACGCCCTTCCGGTTAGAAACTGCCGCGCCCTAATGCGACCCAGCAGTGCTACTCGATGACTCTGCCTGGGGTGCCTTGGCCAGCCTCGGCCATTTCAGCCGTGCAGCGAACTCTCCGGCAACGCCTTTGGGCAACAGCAACACCATGACCATGAAAACCACCCCTTGAACGACCGGCATCCACTGCGAGGCAGCCTGCATCTTCTGCTGCATGGTCAGCATGAAGCCCGCTCCGATCAGGGGACCGAAGACCGTGCTGATGCCGCCCACCAAAGTCATCAGGATCACGTCGCCCGATGTGGACCAATGCACGTCGATCAGTGTGGCGATCCGGAACACCAGTACCTTGAGTGAACCTGCCAGGCCAGCTAAGGCGGCTGACTGCACGAACACCAATAGCTTGTACCGATTAACCGCATAACCCAGCGAGATGGCGCGTGCCTCGTTGTCCCGGATGGCACGCAGTACCTGCCCGAACGGGGAGTGCGTGATGCGGTACACCATCAGGAATGCTGCGACAAACAGGGCCATCACGAAGTAGTAGAGGATTGTGTCATTCATCAGGTCGAAACGGCCCAGCAGAAAACCGCGCGGCACGGCGGACAGGCCATCATCCCCGCCTGTGGCCGGGGCAGCGACGCAGATGAAATAGAACATTTGCGCCAGCGCCAGGGTGATCATCGAGAAGTAGAGCCCGTAGCGCTGGATCGCGAGCACACCGACTAGAAGGCCCGATACTGTGGCAAACCCGACGCCAAGCAGGATCGCGATCTCCGGCGGCAGACCCAATACCTTCAGTGCGTAGCCCGTGACGTAGGCAGCGCCGCCAAAGAACAGCGCGTGGCCGAATGCCAGCAGGCCCGTCTGGCCAAACAGCAGGTTGAAGGCAATGGCGAAGAGCGCAAAGCACAGCAGGTTGGTCAGGAAGATCGGATAGACGAACAGGGGGGCCAGCGCCAGCAGGGCAAACAGGATGGCGAAAGCGATTTTGTAGGAGTGGCGCATGGGGTCCTCGTGGTGCAGGTGCGGATCAGGAACGCCGCCCGAACAGGCCATTGGGCTTGACCAGGATCACGCCGACCATGATGATGAAGATGACCACCCCCGAAAGGGGCGGATAGTAGACCTTGGTGATGGCCTCGAGCAGACCGAGCGCGAAGCCGATCACGATGGATCCGAGGATCGATCCCATCCCGCCGATCACCACCACGGCGAACACCGTGATCACCAGGCCTGAGCCCATCATCGGGCTGACCTGTGTCATGGGCGCAGCAAGCACGCCAGCCAGTGCTGCGAGGGTCACTCCCATGCCGTAGGTGAGTGTCATCAACCGCGGCACGTTGATGCCGAAGGTGCGCACCAGTTCCCGGTTGTCAGTGGCGGCGCGCAGGATGGCCCCCAGGCTGGTCCGCTCGATGGCATACCACGCACCAAAACACATGGCCAGCGATGCCGTCAAGACCCAGGCCCGGTAATACGGCATGAACATGAACCCGAGATTGAAGCCGCCCGGCAAAGGATTGTTGTAGGGCTTTCCGGACGAACCGTAGCTGACCGCCAGCAGCCCTTCGATCACCAGAGCCAGCCCGAATGTCAACAGCAACTGAAACAGGTGGTCCATCGCATATAGGCGCTTGAGCAGCGTGCGCTCGAAGATCATCGAGACGATGCCGATGGGCAGTGGCACCAGCACCAGCGCCCACCAGTACGGGATCTGGAAATAGTGCAGCAGCGCCCAGGCGCCAAAGGCGCCAAGCGTGAACTGGGCGCCATGGGTGAAGTTGATCACCCGCAGCATGCCGAAGATGACGGTCAGGCCGAGACTCATCAAGGCGTAGAAGGCGCCATTGATCATGCCAACCGTGAGTTGGCCCATCAAGGCGGGCAGCGGGACGCCGAACACTTCTGTCACAACGGTTTCCTTTTTCTAGACGCCCAGGTAGGCTTCGAGCCGTTCTGGTTGTGCGCTGAGTTCGTCATTGCTCATCTGGTCCACCACCCGCCCGTGTTCGATCACGTAGTGGTGGTCCGCCAGCGACATGATGAAATCCAGGTTCTGCTCCACCAGCAGAATGGTGTAGCCGCGCTGTTTCAGCGCCTCGAAAACGGAGCCGATCTGCTGCACGATGACAGGCGCCAGGCCCTCGGTAGGCTCGTCAAACAGCAGGGTGCGGCAACCGGTGCGCAGGATGCGTGCGATCGCAAGCATCTGTTGCTCACCGCCCGACAAGGTGGTGCCGGGACTGCGGCCACGTTCGGCAAGGCGGGGGAAGAACGCCAGCACCTCCTGGGTGGTCAATCCGCCCGGACGCAGCACCGGGGGCAGCATGAGGTTCTCGCTCACACTGAGCGAAGGAAAGATGCCGCGCTCTTCCGGGCAATAGGCGACTCCCAGATGGGCGATCTTCTCTGGCGTGAGCCCGATCGCTTCCGTTCCGGCGATCTTGATCGAACCGCTGCGCGATGCCAGAAGGCCCGTGATGGCCCGCATCGTCGTGGATTTCCCGGCGCCGTTGCGGCCCAGCATGGTCACAACCTGGCCGCTGCCGACCCGCAGGTTGATGCCATGCAGCACATGGGAGGGGCCATAACGGCCGTGCAGGTCCTGGATGTCGATGGCGGGTGCCTGCGTGTCGCTCATGCCTTCGCCTTCTTTCTGCCTATGTAAGCTTCCTGGACCCGCGCGTCACTGGAAACCTCCGCGTAATTGCCTTCGGTGAGCACGGTGCCTCCCGCCAGCACGGTGATGCGGTCCGCCAGATGCGCGACCACGCCCAGGTTGTGCTCGACCATGAGAACGGTTCGGTTGCGCGCGACGCGCTTGATCAGGGCGGAGGTCAAAGCCACGTCTTCCAATCCCATGCCCGAGGTGGGCTCGTCGAGCAGCAGCAGTTCCGGGTCCAACGCCAGGGTTGTCGCGATTTCCAAGGCGCGCTTGCGGCCGTAGGACAGGTCACCCGCCACCATGTCGGCCTCGTCAGCCAGGCCCACATCCTCCAACAGTCCGCTGGCACGCTCGTTCAATTCGTCCAGCATCCTGTCGGACCGCCAGAACTTGAAAGACGTTCCGCGTGCCCGCTGCAGGGCCACCCGGACGTTGTCACGCACGGTCAAGGTGGTGAAGATCGCCGAGATTTGGAAGCTGCGGACCATGCCCATCTGGGCCACCTGCGCCGGTGCCATCTGGGTGATGTCCTTGCCGTTGAACCAGATGGTGCCTCCGCTGGTCTCGATCGTCTTGGTCAACAGATTGAAGCAGGTGGTCTTTCCGGCCCCGTTGGGCCCGATCATGGCGTGGATGTGACCGCGCCGAACCCTGAAGTCGACCTCCTTGACCGCCATGAAGCCCGCAAACCGCCGCGACAGTCCGCGGGCTTCGATGATCCAGTCGCCTTGGCTTGGATCTGGCACGATCACTTCACGAGATTGCAGAGGGCCGGATCGGGAGCGCGGAAGGCTTCATTGCCTGGCACGGTGCCGACCTGGGTGAACATGTCCCATTCGCTCTTGGATTCGGATGGCTTCTTGACCTTGAAGACGTAGAAGTCGTGCAGCACCTGTCCGTCGGCGCGGATCGTGCCGTTCTTCGTGATGAGGTCATTGATCGGCAGGCTTTTCATCTTCGCCAGCACGGATGCCGTGTCGTCCTTGCCTGCCGCAGCAACCGACTTCAGGTAGTGCGAAACGGCGGAGTAGGTGCCGACGTGGATGAAGTTCGGCATCTTGCCGCCAAAGCGGTCCTTGAAGCGCATGGCGAACTTGCGCGAGTCGGCGTCGCGGTCCCAGTAGTACGGCTCGCCCACGTAGAGGCCCTGCGCGGCTTCCAGGCCCAGACCCTTGATGTCGGAGATCATGAAGCTCAGGGGGGCAACGACCTGGGTGATACCGAATTCCTTCGCCTGCTTGATCATGGCCGGCGACGCGAAGCTGGTGGTCGCCAGCCCGATGGCATCGGCCTTGGAGGCCTGTGCCTGCAGCAGTTGCGAAGAGAAGTCCGTCGCGGAGAAGGCGTGGGTGGTGGAGCCGATGACCTTGCCGCCCAGCTTGGCCACCATGGCCTCGGCATCCTTCTGCACGGAGTGGCCGAAGGAGTAGTCCACCGTGATGAAGTACCAGGTCTTGGCGCCGCCCTTCATCACGCCGTTGATCACGGCCTGCTGCATCGGGTAGGCGTTGTAGACCCACTGGATGCCGTTCGGGCCGCAGTATTTGGTGGTCAGCTCGGCGCTGGCTGAGCTGGTGAAGATGGCCAGCTTGTTCTTCTCCTTGGCGAGGTCCTGCATGGCGATTGCCAGGGACGAGATGCCGATGTCAAAGATCGCACCGACGCCGCTGTCGTACCACTGGCGCGCAAGCGTCAACCCGGTATCGACCTTGTTCAACTGGTCACCGACCAGCAGCTCGATGGGCCGGTTCAGCACCTTGCCCCCAAAGTCCTCGATGGCCATCTGTGCGGCGAGTACCGATCCGGGACCGGACATGTCCTTCACCGGACCCGACATGTCATTCATGATGGCGATCTTGAAGGGGCCACCCGCCTGCGCCCAGGCGCCAGACATGCCGACGGCGAGGCTTGCTGCGAGCAGTACGCCGCAAAGTGCGGTGCGGCGATCAGGTCTGCGAAGACTCAGTGTGGTGTAAGCGTCTGGCGACGGCACCTTGACCGTGCCGCAGATTCAGGATTGCGGTTGCCAGCGGTGTGGCAGCAGTTCCTCGATGCGGCTGTTCATGTGTCCAGGCAGTCTCGTCAACACGTCTTTGAGATAAGCCCATGGGTCATGCCCGTGCAGCTTTGCTGACTGAAGTAGGCTCATCACAATGGCAGCACGTTGGCCGGCCAGTTCACTACCGGCGAAGAGCCATGCTTTCCTGCCCATCGCCCAAGGCCTCACCAGATTCTCAATATGGTTGTTATCAATCGGCACGGCACCGTTGTCCAAGTAGGCAGTCAGGGCGTCCCAGCGGTTCAGGCTGTACGCAATCGCCTTGGCTGTTGCGCCTCCCTCGGGCACACGTTGGCGCTCCAGTGTCAGCCATTCCTGCAGATCCTTGCACAGTGACTTTGCACTGGACTGCCTGGCGGCGTGCCGTTCTTCAGCCGAGAGGCATTTGATTTCGCGCTCGATTTTGTACAGCGCTGCAATGCGCTGTATGGCCTGCGTGCCCACCGGACTCAGGTTGTCCTTGACCAGTTCATCAAACTTGCGGCGTGCGTGGGCAAGGCAACCCGCACTGACACGGCGTTCTTGTGCCATGACCTGGTCATAGCCCCCATAGCCATCGCAGACCAGCGTGCCCGACCACCCCTTGAGGAACTCAAGCGGGTACTTTGCACCTCTGCCAACGCAGAATTCATACACCACACCGGGTGAGACATCAAAGCCACTTCTGGCATAGGCCCAGATGTAGGCCCGTTTGGTCTTGCCCGCTCCGGGGTCCAGCATAGCCACCGGTGTTTCGTCGGCATGGACCACCGAGCAACTCAGCACGAACTTTCGATGCGCGTCATACAGAGGGATCAGGGCAGCACCCGCTTGGCCTGACCACGACGCTAGCGTTGAGCGCGGGGTGTGAACGCCAGAACGGGCGTTGATTTGTTCCTGGCGGTAGTACGGAATGTGGTCAACGAAGCGACTCACCGTGATGCGCGCCACCAGGCCGGCCGTGGGCATGCCTTTGTCGATGACTTGTGGCGCCACCGGCTCTTGCACCAGCGTCTGGCAGCACTTGCAGGTCCACTTGCCACGGGTGTGACGGTGAACGAAGAACTGTGCCGGAATGATGTCCAGGCGCTCGCTCACATCTTCGCCAATGCGCACCATGGCTTGGCCACAACCACACGTCGTGCTCTCTGGCTCATGGTGGTGCTCCACCCGTTTGAGGTGCTCAGGCAGAGCCTGGCGCTTGGGTTGACGCCGAGTGTTGGTGTCGGTGGTGTCA
>Ga0209358_10002863_pt1 | contig 12933 bp, 21 predicted proteins | sample LauGreFa1BDMLBSN_2_FD_187574 | JGI IMG/M metagenome (GOLD analysis project Ga0209358, IMG submission 187574) | Freshwater lake microbial communities from Lake Michigan, USA - Fa13.BD.MLB.SN (SPAdes) (version 2) | ecosystem: Environmental > Aquatic > Freshwater > Lake | place: Lake Michigan, USA...
ACAATAACTGTTGGCGATAATATTTCTTGGACTAACTCAACTAGCGTAGTTTTGTCGTGGATTAACAATTCAAGCAATGTTGTTACGTGGACGAATACCATATATTCAGTTACTAACAATAATGCAACTATTCTAGTTAATCATCCGTTATCACCGTTTGGCGTTCTTTTACCGTCAGCAAATACCGTAGTTGGTCAGCAATATCAAATTAAGAAGATTGATAGTTCTGCTAATGCGGTAACTGTCAGCACTACGTCCTCACAAACTATTGATGGAAACTTAACGTATTCGTTAGCAACGATATACAAGAGCGTTACGTTGCAATCAGACGGTTCTAACTACTATATTTTTGCGGCTGTTTAACATGGACGGACAATTTTTATTTAATTTTGTTGTGGGTATTGCTGCGTTCTTTGGTGGCTGGACGTTAAACAACATTACGCGAATGCTTAATCGTATAGATGACGATATTCGTGAGATACCGCATATTTATGTAAGCAAAGATGATTACAAAACAGACATTGCTGAGATAAAAGGAATGCTAGGCAAAATATTTGATCGTCTTGAGAACAAGGCTGACAAGTGAATATGGATGAATTGAGCATCGTCAAATATGGCGATGTTGATTCCTTGCAAGGATTCTTGTTTGAGAACGGAATGCAGCATAAGTTATTCCGTGAAGTTTTGATGGATGAAGGAAAGACAGTTCCAGCGTTTCCGTTGATGGAAGCGAACCCTGACAATCTGGATGATTGGTTATTAGCGCATCAAGTAGAGCATCAATCGTTTGCTGGTTATTTAGACTTGAACAATCCTTTTAACTTGCTTGATGTGGATTGGAACAAAGAAGAAGCTTTTTATGATTGGATAGCTAATCACTATTACATTCATGTTCAGATAGCAGCCTCACTTAATTTATCGAGCTAATTATGGCTTATCGCATAGCATATTACCAACCGCTTTTGCCAGAAAAATCAGCAATTACATCTGCTGTTAATGCCTTATCGTCTGCATATAAAACTGGTAAAAATGTTGGTGCTGCTGAAGATAAGCTAAACAAAATAATTGATAATTTAAACAAGCTTAATTCTGAAATTTATGATGGTGATGAAGCTGCTTGGAGAGTTCCAAATGTTTATATGTTTGAACAGGAACGAGGTCTTGTTTCTGGTCGTGTAGATACATTAAAAGCTGCGGTAAAAAATTCTAAAAACCAGCAGCTAATAGATAACTACACAGATAGATCAAACATTGAAATTGACAAAAGTTACAAGCTTCCAAGCAATGAAGCTGATCTTAGAAAATTACTTAGTCAAGGATGGTCATATCCGGGAGGCGTTCCACAGCAAGAAGGTGGCGGTCAAGAATCTGGAGGTGGAGGCGGCGGTAGTAGTGCGCCAGCAACACCCTATTTTCCATCAAACATTCCTATAGATGATGGTTTATGGCAGGAAGCCGCAAATTATTATGCGGCACAGCAGGGAGTTACTTTACCTTCTTATTTTAAAGAAATGATTAGGTATGCTGGTGAAACTGAGCCATCAAGCAATGCAAAAAAAGCGTACCAACAAGATATTTCAGCACGGGTATCCGATTTTAAAGCTGGTGCTAACGCACTGCATGATCGCGCTTTATACGGTTTGGGATATAAATATCAAAACAACACAATTTATAGAACAGACCCATTAAGAGATCGTATTTTAAGTACGAATGAGGACATATTAAAACAAATAGCCTCTGGTGCTAGTCAGTCCGGATTACCCGTTGAGCAAATTCAATCTGCTGTTGGTTCTGGCGCTGCCAAGTCTATTGATGACTATAACGCCCGATCTGTTCCAGACTCTAGGCTTTTTGATACTGCTTTTAATATAGGACAAAACGTATTTTTAGCCTATGCAACTAGCGGATTAAGTGTAGGTCAACAAATTGCTTTTAATGCAGCGTATTCGTATATGCAAGGCGCAAAACCTGAAGATATTGTTCGTGGCGCTATAGGATCGTTAGTAGCTAATCAATTCAGACCACTAGGAACTGATGCGGCAGGTTTGCCAGAAACTACTGGAGTTGGTGTAATTGATGATTTTAATAAAACAATTCAATCAATAGGAAGTCCAGAACTGCAAAGCGCTATTTTTAATGGCGTTCGACAAGGTGTGTACGCTACGGCAACAGAACAAAACATTGCTAAAAACGTGGCTGCTGGTGCTGTTGCTGGAGCTATTGCAACAAATGTTCAAAATAAATATGCAGACCCCGCTTTATCAAGTGCAATAGGTGAATTTGTACAAGCAAAAATTGCTGGTAAAAACGATTTTGAGGCTATTTCTGCTGCTTTATCTGGTTATGCTACAGAAGAAGATAAAGCAAAAGCTAAAAAAGCAATTGCAGAAGAAATCTCTGCTTTGCCGCTAGAACAAGTTCAGGCGCTTGGATACAAGACGCAAGATGAAATTACTGGATCATTTTATCCTCAAGAAAAAACGCTTCCTGAAGTTGTGGTTACTGCTCAGCGCGATCCGCAAGACATTGATGGATTAAGTCTTATTCGCAGAGTTAGAACTGGTGCTGAAACCGATAGGGAACAAGCACTTCCTGAAGTTGTGGTAACAGCAAAAAGAGAGGAAGAAGTTTCTGAACCGCAAAGGTTAATAACAGAAAGCGCAGATGAAACAGGGCAGGAAGAACCTGAATCTCAGAGAACAGTAAATGCTCCAGAAATAAGTAATCCGGTATTGCTTGGGTTATTGGGCGGTGGTGGTGGTAGATTTCAAACTACACAACGAACTCAACGTACACCAAATGAGAAAGAAGCAGCAAGTATGCAAGCTTTATCACAAGCATTAAGTGTTGGTGATCCGGGTGATGCTTTGTTTGGTAGTGGATTAGGCAGACGCAGGAATGTTTGGAACGTAGAATCCTTGAGACTTAAAGACGAATTGGGTGGCTAAAATGTCAAAACAAATTGCTAGACTGTTAAAAACCGATGTTATGGCTGATATAGATATACCAGCTATTGCACAATTTTTACAATCACAAGGAAGGCGTGGAGACACCATCCTAGCGCACATCAATGCTAAAGAAGCTGAGATGCTGAAAAAGATGGGTGGCGCAGAAGAACGTAATCCTGTTACTGGATTGCCAGAGTATTTCAGCATTACTGATTACGGTACTGGATACGGTTCTGATTACGACCAATCAGCTATTGCTGATTACGAGGGGCCGCAATTCCCATTAATGGATTCAAGTCAACAAGCAAATATTAGAGATAGCGTAGATACCTATTTAGCTGGTTTGCCAGCTAGAGAAAATGACTTTAATCAATATGCTTCAATGGATAGAAATTTACCCATCGACATTGAAACAGCTCCTACTAGGTACGCTGGTCAAATTCAGCCAAATATTCGTGACATACGTGGCGTTCGTATGGATGGTGGTGGTGAAGGTTTTGATATTGGTGGTCGTGCTTTAGCGCCAGAATTAACTATTCCTGAACGTGCAAGCGCAGCCACTCTTGGCCCCGCTTCCCTAGATGCAAGAATGAGGGCAGATAGAGAGTTGGCTAGAGAAAGAGGCGCTCCCGGCATGATGGATCGTGCCTCTGCTGCTACAGGCTTATCTAAAGAAGCTCTTGCTCGTTTAGGTTTAGCAGGTTTAGGAACCATTCAGGGAATCATGGCATCTAGAGAAGCGTCAGAGCAAGGCCGTCAAGCTCGTCGTGATACAGAAGCATTAGCCCGTCCGTATCAACAGCGTGGTCAACAGTTGACTGAGCAAGCACAAAGCGGTGAGTTGACCGCAGCAGGACAGCAACAGCTACAAGCTCTACGCGCTAGATTGGCACAAGGTGCTGAAGCTAGAGGCGGTATGGGTGCTGCACAAGCGGCTGCACAAGTAGAGGCTTTCCGTCAAAACCTACTGCAAAATCAGTATGATTACGGACAGAAGGTTAGCAATATTGGCGACCAGTTAATGTTAGGTGCTATACGTACAGGTTTAGAAGCTGACCGTTATGCGGCTAATCTTTCTAATACGTACTTTACTAACATGGCTAGTATTGCTGCTGGCTTGCCGCCTAGTATGTCTGTTCAATCTGGAGGTGAGCGTTAATGGCTACTGCACTAGATTCTGTACTAAAAATAAATATGCCTTCGTTGCCTATTACAGAAAGGCTAACAAAAGATATTCCTAATGAAAAATTAGCTCCTATAAGTACCGGAGACATGGCTGCCGGAATGCAAGAACGACGCGCTGCTGAAGCTGGATTGCGTCAAGAAGCTTTGCGAGCAGAGTCAGACATATTGAAAGCAGAGCAAGAACAGAAAGTAGCTGGTTTAGAAAGCAAGCAAGCAAATTTGCAAAAAGAGGCAACAGAACTTGCTGCAATGCCAGAACGTCAGACATTAAAAGATACGCAAGAAAGTTTGAAAAATGCTGCATTTGTTCCTAGTAAAGAAAACGCGCAAGAAATTGCAACATTCTTTAGTTTAATGGGTATTGTTGGCATGGCTATAGGTGGTGGAGCTAAAGACAATGCTTATGCTGCTATGGCTGGCATGAACGGAATGCTAGAAGGTTATAAAAAAGGTCGTGCTGACATTTACAAGCGTGAGCGCGATATGTTTGACAAGAACTTTAAAGCGTTGCAAACAAAGGTTCAAATTGCTAGAGATGAGTTGGCAGACGCAGTTATGCTCAAAACTAAAAATTTTGAAGCTGGTCGTGTAGCAGAAGAAGTTGCTATTGCAAAAACAGGATCACCAATTCTTGAAGCAAAACTTAAAAAGCAAGGTTCGTTAGAAGCATTAAAAATGTTAGACGAAGTAAGTGCTGACCTTAATTCTTTAGATAAAAGAAAAAATGATTTATACAAACAAGAACAAGATCGTCAGTTTAAAGAAAAAGAATTGCAGCAACAGGAGCGTTTGCGTCTTGCTCAAATGGCGCAGACAAAAGCGCTTGCTGAACTAAAAGGTACTCCTAGCGGTATAAAGATGCCAGCCAAGCTGCAAGAGGCTTACATTGCAGACAATCAGCTTCGTGTTGACATTAGTTCTTTGAAGAATCAACTGCAAGACCCGCAGCTTGTTCAGCAAATTAAACAGTACGGAGTAGAGTCTTTCTTGTCAGAAGAAGGTGGCAAAGCCATTTCTCAAGTAATGCAGCGTCAAATGCCTGACAAGTTAGCCAAGTTCTTAACGGAAGTTAGGGATATGCGTAACAACTACTACCTGACTATTTCCGGTAAAGCCGTTACTGGTGGTGAAGCATTGCGTAACTACGGAGTTGTGCCGCAGCCCGGTGATTCACAACAACAGATGCTTAACAAGTTAGACGGTATGGAACGCCGAGTAGGTCAAAAGATTAACGCTATTCGCGGTCTGTATAACGCTCCAGACATTTCAGGTTCGTTGTCTCCGGGTTCGCCAACGATGGTTAATCCTAACGAAAATTATTCAGTTAGAACTAGCGAACAACCTGCCGCTGGTGGTGGGGCAACGCAACGTCCATCGTTTGCAAGTGAAGCGGCGGCTGACGCAGCGTTTAAAGCTGGAAGTATCCAAGATGGAACACCAATTAATGTTGGCGGTAGAAACGCTACTTACAGGGTACGATAATGGCTATCGAATACGAAGACACTCAGCAGCCTGTTCGTGGTCGTATTGAGTACGAAAGCGAACCTGCTGCACCTAAGCGCGAAAAAGGAATTATGGATCGTGTTGGGGATGTTGCTACTTCCGCTGGAATTGGTGCGGTTGCTGGTGCGTTTAGTCCAGAAATTGCTTATGGTGCTGGTCGGGTACTAGAAAAGGTTCCCTACACACCTGTACAAATGGCAGGTCGTGCCATGAAATCCGCTTCTATTGGGATGGATACTGGTAAACAACGCGCTTTAGGATCGCTTGCTGGTGGCTTTAGTGGTGCTACTAGCGAGACTGCTGGTCAAGTAGCTGAGTTAGCTGGCGCTCCTCCCTATATTGCTGAGTCTGCAAGAGTTTTGGGTAGTTTTGCTCCCGTAGAAATACTTACTACTGGCGCTAAAGGAGTCTCTGGTTTACTAAGAACAGTCTCTCCTACTGCTGCTAATGCTCGTATGGCATTGCGTAGTGTGATGGATGATGTTGGCGTTGCTAATCTTGCTGGCGCTAAGCGTGAAGAAGTCATGCGGCGTATTAACGAACTGCGTAAGGCTCCATTTACTACAGACGCGCAGAAAAAGCTTTATGACGTTCTAGCTAATGATGTGCAGACAATGACGGGCGCTGCTGCACAAGAAGCGCGAGCATTAGAACGCTCTGGAACCCGTGAAGGTTTAGAAGCTCAGCGTAGAGCAAAAGGTTTTGCTGGCTTAAGTGGTGAAGTAACAGAAACAAAAGCAACCATCCTTCAACGCGCTAAAGATTCGTTACGTAATCTTGGTGACGCTACACGCGAACTATCAGACGTTGGTAGAACCCTAAGAGATAGGATTGTTGCTAGGTTTGATGAGCAATCATTGAATAGGTCTAATGCTTACTTAGAGCAAAAAGCAATACGTGATGAAGCGGTACGTGCAAAAGAAGACAATGGCATTCTTGTTAATTCATTGCCTGAATTTAAAACAATGATTAGTGATCTACGCGGCAAGTTGCTGATAGGTCAGGAAGCAAGAAAGCAAACTACTGCTCCTGTTACGGAGAAGGGATTGCTAAATGCTTACAACAATATCTATGAGGCCGTAAGTGGTCGCAGAGTAATGGCTGGAGTAAATGAACAAGGTAATCCTGTTTATAAGACTTACCCAAGTTCGTTTGAAGCTTTGGATGCTGTACGCCGCAAGCTCGGCGATGTTGCGTTTGGTAAAGAAGTTGCTGGCTATGAAGGTTTAACTCGTAAGGTTGCTGAAGACTATTACATAAAGCTTAGCAACATTCAGTCTAAGTATGCTGGTGAAGCGCAAGATGTGTTGCAAAGAGATTATGAGATTGCTTCTCGCTTGATAGACAAGTTCAAAACCAAGGCTGGTGCTAAAGCTACAGCAATGGATCGTATAGATGCAACCAAGTTTGCTACTGATGATAAGGCGTTACCCGGCACATTCTTTAACAGCAGACAGTCTGTTGCTGATGCTATAGAGTTGGTGGGTGATGCGGCTCTAGTTGAGCGTCAAGCAGCCGACTTTGTGGCTAAGAACTTAAATGGCAAGGATGCTTCTGCTGCTAGAACATGGATTACCAGTAAGCAGAACTCTGACTTCCTTAGTGCATTGCCTAACGTGCGTAGATCAGCAGAGGCTTACATAACTAACTTAGAACGTGCTGAAGCTAGGGCTGCTGGCGCTACCAAGGTAGAGAAACGACTAGGCGTAGAGGAAAAATTGGCTACTGGTGAGGTTAAAGAAGCCCCTAAACTTGGTGCTGAAGAAGCTCGCAAGGTAACTGAGCAAGCGCAGGAAGAAGCGAACCGTATTCTAGGAACCGCTGAACCTGCTAAGCGTATAAGTCAGATCATTTCGTCTAATGATAGAACGCTGTGGGATCGTATAGCTCCTGCTATTGCCGCAACTCCTAATGGTAGGCAAATACTAGGTGAGTCTGTGCGTCAGGTATTAGCTAACCGGGCTGAACAGGGTGTTTTTGGAACTAAACTTTTTTATGAAGAAAGCCTGAAAGATTCTTTGTTAAGAACTGGCTTAATAGGTAGGAAAGAAGCGGATCAAATTAGTCGCCAACTAGATGAAATTGCTAATGTTTCGATTGGTGAAACTGAGAAGTTGACGTTTATGGGTAGATTAATCAAAAATGCAATTGTTGGTTATGGTATTCCAGCAATTCCTAGAGCTGCAACTGGAACAATCAATACTATCGGGGATGTAATAAACCAGCGTGGTCAAATTAACTCTGCTGCGCCCAACTTAGGAGCAAGATAATGATGTACGGTAAAGATTATTCAAAAGATGAAATGCGTAAGATGGAAGAAGATACTCGTCGTGCTGGCGAGAATGAGGTTCGTGGTTCTGCTGAAGCTCAGAAGAATCTAGGCCGCACTCTCAAGCCATCTATGCCGCAGCGTATGGGCAACCGTAAGATGAAACGCTAGGAGACTGCTATGCCAATGATTAAAGGTTTCAGCCAGAAGTCTATGAGCAAGAACATTTCCAAAGAGATGAAGCGCGGCAAGCCTCAAAAGCAAGCCGTAGCTATTGCTTATAGCGTTGCTCGTAAAGCAAAGACACAAGCTAGAAGTCGCATACGATGAGCAGGAAAAAGGATAAGGGGATAAATCCTGAACTTGAAGAAGCAATCAGTAAGTCTTTGAAAGAAGTGATGGCAGACACTACCGCCAGCATTACTGAAAAGATGAAAGTTATAGACCGAGCTTTGAAGCTGGAAGCTATTAAATTAAAGCTAACGGATGACGAGTGGGGAAGTGGGTTTGCAACTGATGAAGATGAGTAGTATTATCCGAATACCATTGTTATAAGGGGATATTCATGGATGCTACTTCTATTATCAGAATCGCACTTACTGTATTGGCTGGCAGGTTAATAGTATTTTTGGCTTTAGGCATGGTTTGCGGTATGACTTCGTGGGCGATGTGGGGGCCGCAATGGGAAAGATTGGTTGCGCTATGTATCTTTTCCATATTTACCTTTTTGGTTTTGCGTAAAGACAGGAGTTTAAACGATGAAAAAGTATCAAACGAATAACCAGCAAGTAGGTACAGCGATGCGTCCTCAGATGCCTTCCGATATTACTGCTGGCGGCGATCCGTATTACAAATCTGGAACTCTGCCTAAAGGTGGCTTTCAATCTACATGGTGTTTTGGAACGTCTCACGACAGTAAGAACAGCCCAACTGATATGGTTAAAGGCCAGAAAAAGGTGTACTGATGGCAAATAACATTGCGTTTCAACCGATGGGGAAGACGTACAAGATAGAAGCCCCATCATCAAATACAGCCGTAACCATTGCAGTTAATGCAGATAGCCCAAGCAATCAATACTATTTGTCTAATCATCAGGCTGCTGGTAAAGGCTGCTATGTAAGGATTAGCACATCGAATGTTGCTGCGGTTATTCCTACGGCTGCTGGTCAATACTCAATGCTTGTTCCTCCATCGACTCGGTTGGTGTTTACTGGCCCACAGTGCAGTAGCACAAAGACTGTTTACGTGTCGATGATCGGTGAAGACAACAACGCTGAGATTTACGTTACTCCGGGTGAAGGTTTGTAAATTGACTAGCCCCCCTTCCTCGCCACAGCCAAAGCCACAATCACTTTGGCGTAAGAGGGGGTCAAGTTATACAAAGAAAGCAAAGAAGCAATCGGAGGAAAAATGAACTGGTCGGACGCGCTCAAAGCCGTTATACCTATTGTGGTTGCAAGCTTAGCTTGGCTGCTTGGTGAGGTTGGCTCGTTCAATACTCGCCTGACCAAGATTGAGGGTCAGATGCCATCGTTAATTACTCCACAGGGAGTACCAACAGATAGTCCCCTATCCGCAGAGCGTCGGCACGTATTAAAAGAAGAGATATACAAAGACCTGCATGACTTGCAAGTTCGTATTAAGTTGATGGAAGAAAGGGCTAAAAGATAATGCTGACGCTACTTTCAACGCTTGTTAGTTTTTTGATGGGTGGCCTACCCAAAATACTTGATCTGTTTCAAGATCGCGCAGATAAATCTCACGAACTAAAGCTGGCTCAGATGCAGACAGAGCGTGAGATGCAACTAGCTGCCGCAGGATACGCAGCCCAACAACAAATAGAAGCTATTAAGCTAGATGAGATAAAGACTCAGACAGCATCGGATGAGAGGCAAGCCTTAATAGGCGCACAACAATCTGAGATGCAAGCTATCTACGCCCACGATACAAGCCTTAATGAAGGTACAAGTCAGTGGATGAAAGACTTACGCGCTAGTGTCAGGCCAGTAATTACTTATGGATTCTTCTTTCTGCTGGTTGGCATTGACAGTGTACTGGCATACAAAGGATTGACTAGCGGCGTTGACTTTAATGCGCTAGCAGATCAGCTTTGGGATAACGAGACACAAGCGTTGTTCGCTTCGATTATTGCGTTTCATTTTGGCGGCAGGGCGTTTGGCAAATGATAAGCCCCAAGGCTTTGAAGATGATCTCGCATCACGAAGGTGTGAGAACTAAGCCTTACCGTTGTCCAGCAAAGCTTTGGACTATCGGAGTAGGCCATGTCATTGATCCTAACCACGGCAAATTGAAGATTGAAGACAGAGTAGGATTGCCGTGTCCTGAAGGTTGGAACCGCACATTCACAATGGAAGAAGTCAATGCCATACTTGCAAAAGACCTTGAGAGGTTTGAACGAGGAGTTCTTAAATATTGCCCTGCTGCTGGCAGTAAGCAAGGCTGGCTGGATGCTTTGGTTAGCTTCAGTTTCAATGTAGGTTTGGGAACATTACAGCGCAGCACACTACGCCAGAGATTCAATCGTGGTGACTATAATGGTGCAGCAGATGAGTTTCTGAAGTACACGAAAGCTGGTGGCAAAGTCCTTAAAGGATTAGTTAATCGTAGGAATGATGAACGCGCATTATTTATAGCGGGGTAGAAATGGCTAAGAATCCTAGTTTAGCTGTAGGTCGCGGTGAGAAGCTTCCAGCAAGCAAAGGCGCTGGCCTGACCGCCAAGGGTAGGGCTAAGTACAATCGTGAGACAGGAAGCGATCTGAAGGCTCCTGTCACCACTAGCAAGCCTAGCAAGTCTGAAGCTGGCAGACGGGCATCTTTCTGTGCGCGTATGGGTGGGATTGTTAAGACAGCAAAGAATTCTGAACGTGCTAGAGCATCTATGCGGAGATGGAAATGCCGATAGAAGGTGACATGAATCAAGATGTAATGGAAATTATGCGTCAAGAGCGCAGTCCAGACTTCTTGTCACAAGCACAGAAAGAGTATCCATATCTAAAAGATAAAGAGATAGACATACTCTATAACCCAAAACCACAAGAACAAAGATACCTAGAGTTTTATCCTCCTGATGAACCCGGTGCGCCTGATATGCCGCGCCCAAAAGAATTGCCTATGGGTAGAGTAGGCATGGAGGTATTTCGTTCTGATGTGCGTCCTATAGATATTCTTGGTGATTACGTATCTCACTACGGTGTGCAGTCTGATCCTGAACTGCAAAAGTATTACGGTCAGTTTGATAAATCTATTGACCCTGAGATGATGCAAAGAAGGTATCAGTTTCATAAGGAGCAGTTTGGAGAAACTAGACCTTATGATCTTTGGTATAAGCAAACTGGTTTGCCTGAGTTGTTTAGGGGTTACACGTTTAATCAGTTTGGTGATAATGCTGCTGAGCTTTACAACCCTCAACAGTTAATGATCCTTGATCGCGTAAAACAATATTTAGGAATAAAATGAAAACTGGACTCTATGCCAACATCCACGCCAAGCAAGCCAGAATCAAAGCTGGTAGTGGTGAGAGAATGAGAAAGCCGGGAAGCAAAGGCGCTCCCACGGCTCAATCATTTATTCGTTCCGCGAAAACAGCCAGTAGAAAAAGCAAGCGGTAAGTATCAAACAAATACCAGCGCCTACTAATAAGCCAGCAACAAACGTAATGATGGAGAATGTTTCCATAGTTATGGTTGCGCCAATAAGTTACGTATCTCGGCAACTGGCATACCTAACTTCTCATGAATAACGAGAATGTGACCAGCACTGATCTTCTTTTTGCCATGACGATACCTGCTTATGTCTGGCTTGCTTATCTTTTTATCAAAGAACTCATAAAGCCTTGCATCATTCTTTAGGTTGTTTGTTTCCATGATGTGATCGAACAAAGCAAAGTCTGGTCTTTGTATGTATTTTTCTTCAGTCATGCTGTCTCCTTATGGTGCTGGAATAAGTTTTCCATCAAATGCGTAGGTTCCTATATGTGTCAAACCTACCCACGGTGCTGCATATATCTCACCACCGTTATCTCTCCATGTCTTACAGAAGTGATAGTCCTCTGACAGCAAACGCTTAGTCTCTGGCTCAATACTCTCTGTAAAGTATTGGCTAATCTGTTCTGCCCCTATATTTCCAGACAGATCAGTAACGTCATTGACGTACCAAGGAACGATAGGCTTTAGCTTTTCAAATACTTCACGCTTAATCAGCATGAATCCTGTGCCGCCATTCCAAATCTCCACTGGCTCATTTACTGGAACCGTAGCCTCACCTACATAGTTCTTTAAATTCACTACAAAAGAACCTGTGTGGTACTTCAAATGACTGTCAGGCACACCAGACTCTATTGCCTTGCGTACTCCTGCCCAATTAACTTCTTTCTTAGGGTAGATACCGCAAATAACATCCTTGTCTGATTCAATCATCTTCAAGAAGTCAGCAGGGTTAAACTGAATGTCTGCATCTATGAACATCAAATGCGTTGCGTCTGACTTCATAAAGCCATGCGCTAAAGCATTCCTGCCGCGAGTAATCAAACTTTCGTTGAACATGAATGACATCATGCTCTGTATGTTGTTGTCTCTTAGCAGGTTATTAAGTTGCAGTAAGCTTTGTGCGTAAAAACCGAAACACTGTCCACCATACATAGGTGTAGCTATGAATATTTTTTTCATTTGTTCATCCTGTAAAACCATTTGTCTGCTCTGCGCTGACAGTCAATGCTGTAACCGTTAGCTCTGAGTTCTGAAATAATGCTATTGACTGCACACACTCCTGCCTTCTGGATAATATCTAGCGTTGTGTATTCCCCTCCCCGCCCCAAAAGATTTGCGACTTTCTGTAATCGTTCAGATTTATCAAACTTTGCAGCATTCACGATATATCCTCCACTCTAATGACGTATCTGCCTTTACTGTTCTTGCGCCAGCCATGTACTTCAATTCTTATTCCGGCATCTCTGACTAGCGCAACCGTGGTTGAATCTTGAATTTTCTTTATGCGGTCAGCAACAGC
>Ga0209358_10002864_pt1 | contig 12932 bp, 11 predicted proteins | sample LauGreFa1BDMLBSN_2_FD_187574 | JGI IMG/M metagenome (GOLD analysis project Ga0209358, IMG submission 187574) | Freshwater lake microbial communities from Lake Michigan, USA - Fa13.BD.MLB.SN (SPAdes) (version 2) | ecosystem: Environmental > Aquatic > Freshwater > Lake | place: Lake Michigan, USA...
GACCACGGCTCCGCAGGCTCGACTCCACCACGTTCACCACGGCCGTGCCACCCGAGCCAGCGGCGTGGTTGGCCACCGCGGCATCACGCACGAGCGGCAACGCGCACAGGATGGTGATCACCACCAGCGCCGCCATGCCGTAGGGGAGCACGCGTCGCGGAAAGTCGCAGAGGATGACATCGGCGAGTTCCTCGGCGCGCCGGGCGTCGGCGGCACGGTCGGAGGAGCAACGCGCCTCGCGGCGCAGCGCGAGGAGAATGCGGACGAGCACACGCTCGGCGCGACTGCTCATGGCAGCACCTCGCTCGCATCGCAGACACCCGTGCGCTCGATGGCATCGAGCATGCGGCGTCGGGCGCGGAAGAGATGGCTCTTGACGGTGCCCTCGGGCATGCGGAGCTCCTCGGAGATCTGCTGCACCGACCAGCCCTGCTGGTGGAACAGCAGCACGATCTCGCGCTGCGGGCTGACGAGTGCGTCAAGCGCGACCTGGACCAACTGCGTCACGCGGCCCGTGCGCTCGGCCTCCTCGACTTCGGCCGCAGGGGTGCGGGTATCGCCGGCGCGGTACTCCACCACCTCGCTGTCGGGGGTGGGCTTCATCTTCTGCTGGTGGTTCACCAGCAACCGCTTGCCAATGGTGAAGAGCCAGGTCGAGAAGCGGAACCGCTCGTCGAATCGATCGAGCGACCGGATGACGCGCACGAACGCCTCTTGGGACAGATCCTCCGCGAGGTCGCTCTGACCGCAGAGCCGGAAGAGGAAAGCCTCCAGCGGGCGCTGGTACGAACGGATGAGAAGGGCAATCGCCTCGCGATCGCCGCGGCGCGCGCGTTGGATCGTCTGGCGTTCGGTCTGTGGATCCAGCATGGGCGTCCCTACTCCGTTGGGGGCCTCTTCTCGTCGCGTTCCTCGGACCGCGCCCACGAAGGGCGGCAGGCGAGTGTACGGTCGGATGGCACGATCGTTCCCCATTTTCAGGGATCGCCGCAAAGTCTCGGCCCGCCGGAACGCCCGGTCGCGGCCCGAAGACGCGCTCGGAACGCCCGGAAGCCAACCTGCGAGGGACGCAGGCGGCTTCCGGGGCATCTGGGGTCGAGGACCGTTTGGGGTCGAGGGCTTTCGGGGTCGAGGACCTTTGGGGTCGAGGGCTTTCGGGGGAATCACGGATCGGCCTCTGGTCGCCGCGCCAGCCGGGCAACGGCACCATCGGCGCGGTGCGGACCGCCCTACTAGGCCGCCCGTGGTCGACGGCGGGCTTGCGCGCTGGTGTCCTGCCCCTGATGGGCACCCTGCGGCTTCTCGGCCGTCCGACCGTGACGTTCGAATGTCTGCCGCAGGACGGAGAGCATCTCAAAGGGAGTGTCAGCGGCGAACTGGGCGCCGATCTCGTCCGCCAGCCCCGGGACCCGCTCGAAGACCCCTCCTCCTACTCCGATGAAGAGACCAGGGACGGGATCCTGGCGACGAACGGCGTCAATCAGCCTTCGAAGGCGGGGAGCGTCGCTACCCGCGGCTGCAAAACTCACGAACGCTGCGGGCCGGCGACGCGCGATCTCGGCGAACAGATCGTCCGATTCCACCCCGCCGCCGAGGAAGAGCACATCGAAGCCGTCCGCCTCCGCGAGACCCGCGAAGATCTCGGCCGCGAGCTCCTCGGATGAGGACCGCCCGCTGGCCACGATCACGAGGCGGCAACGCGATGGCTGCTTGGAGAGCGCGCACTCCAGCCGCTGCACCAGTTGACTGAGCAGCACGGTGGCGCCGTGCTCGTGCACCGCGGCGATCTGGTCGCGCCGCGACAGGCGATCGATCAGCGCGCACGCCGGCCACGCCAGGAGCTCGAGGGCGTCGCGCGCATCGCCTCCGCCTGCGATGAACTCGCGGAGGATGTCGCGGCAACCCACGCGGTCCCCCGCGATGAGATGTTCGACGAAACGCTCTAGGACGACGCTGTCATGGGATGACCGCGGTCCATGCGCGCCTGGGTCGCTGGAAACGGAACCGAAGGGAATGGAGGCCCGGAGTGCATCTCCGAGGCCGCTGTTGGAATGAGGCATGGCCCTGCTCCGATCTGGGAATGGGACGACGATCCCCGTCGCCCCGCTCGCATGGTCTGGAAGGGCCGGATCCTCCGGCCAGTTGGGGTGTTCCGCGCGGCATGGCCAGCGGTCGGAACACGGGGACAATCGCGGGTGGTGCGGCTTGTTTCGGCGCGCTGGGACGCCACGGTGATTCCGTTGCGAAACCCCGCGAACGAGCGTTGCAACCCGCAAACCCTGCGCGTTGCAAGGGACTCCGCGTGCCCACGCCCGCGTCAGCGACGCAATGGGTCCGCGGGCCGGCTTCCCGCGACCACTCCGCAGCTCACCACGCAGGTTCCGAAGGTCAGTGCACGCTGCTCGCAGGCCGAGAAGCCCGCGGAGAGGATCGCGGCCCGCAGCCGATCGCGATCGAGGAAGGTCTCCACCGACCTCGGCAGGTAGCGGTACGCGCCACTGCCATCGCGCGCGATGATCGAGGCGGTCAGAGGCATGACATGGTGGGTGTACACGCGGTTCATCCAGCGGACGAGCCCGTTGCGTGGCTCGTCGAACTCGAGGACCACCAGCCGTCCTCCCGGTCGGAGGATGCGGCGGAACTCCGCGAGTGCGCGCGCGGGGTCGCCAACGTTTCGCAGGCCGAACGCGATCGAGACCACATCGGCGCTGGCATCGGGAAGATGCAGCGCCGTGGCGTCGCCGTGCTCGTAGCTCGGAACCGCCCCACCATGGCCGCGACGCGCGCTCTTGGCGCGGGCGATCTCGAGCATGGGCGGCGTGAAGTCGAGTCCCAGCACGCTCCCGGCGGCCGTCCCGGCAAACAACTCGGTGAGGTCGCCGGTGCCGCACGCCACGTCGACCACGTCGTCGCCAGCCGCCACCCGGGCCATGCGGACAGCCGCGCGCCGCCAGCGTTGGTCGAGTCCGAACGAGTGCAGCCGGTTGTTCAGGTCGTAGGCGCCGGCGATGGCGGAGAACATCGCCTGCACCTTCTGAGGCTTGTCGCCCCTTCGATGCGGATCCTGCGCGAGATCATCCTGCTGCCAGACGGCCTTGGACATAGCGGGCGAGTATAGGGCTCCGCTCCGTCCCATCCGCCGCTCGGGTACATTTCGGGGCGATGATCGTCGACCTCGACATGCGGCTCTGGGCGCGCCCCGACGACCTCGGCGCTGAACTCGCCGACTCCATCCGTCGCGCGACCGCAGCACGCTGGGTCCAGCCGGACGCGACGCCCGATGCGTGCGCGGCGGCGGCGCAGTCGGTCGATGCCGCCTTGCTCCTGGGCTTCGAGAGCACGTTGCTGCGCGCGGCCGTGGGCGAGTCGACGCTGCTGGCGCAGAGGGACCGTGGCAACGGCCGGGTGTTCGTTGCGCGCGCGATCGATCCGATGGCCTCGGGCGCCGTGGCGCGGGTCGAGTCGGCACGCAAGGACGGGTTCGCGGCCCTCTGGATGGATCCCGCGCTGCAGGGATTCAACCCGACCGACACCCGGGCCATGCGCGTATTCGACCGTGCCGAGGCCAACCAGCTGCCTGTGATGATGGGCTGGAGCGGTCCGCTTGCCGCGTCCGCGCGACTCGAGTTCGCACGGCCGTTCCTCCTCGACGAGGTCGCCCGCGCTTTCCCGCGGCTGGCGCTGGTGCTGAGCGGCTTCGGGGCACCCTTCCTGAGCGAGACGCTCGTCATGCTGGCCAAGCACGACCGGGTGTTCACCACAACCGCCGGGGTGGCGGCGCGGCCGTGGGAGCTCCTGCAGGCGCTGCAGGGCTGCCGCGACCACGCGGTCGAGCACAAGGTTCTCTTTGGCTCGGGCTTTCCCTTCGACACACCGGCTCGGGCGATCGAGGCGCTCTACGCGGGCAACGGAATGGTCTCGACCACGCCCCTGCCGCAGATACCGCGATCGGTGGTTCGGCAGATCGTCGAGCGCGATTCCGTGAGCCTGCTGGGGCTTGGAGTCCCACCCGCCCAGGGCGACCGATCCACCACCCGCATGCTGGCCACCGGGCAACCGCTGCGCCTGCTGGGAGAGCAAGCATGAAGGAGCGACCGACCATGACGCCGAGCATCATCCGCGCACCGCGAGTCCGCACGCACGCGCGAGGCGCCTCGATCGCAGCCGCTTCCGTGCTGCTCGCATCGCTCACCGCCGCATCGCTTGCCGGCTGCCGCACCTCGGGCGTATCGGGTAGCGCCAGCATTCGATCGCTTGGGCCGGTGCCGTTGCTGCTCGAGCAGGACTTCGAGAGCGGCTGCTACGCCGAACTCGAGTCGGAGTGCAGCTTCTGGTTCTCGAGCGTGCCGCTGGACGCGCTGGGCGCAGCGGGAGGCCAGACAACGGCGGGTGGCGTGTCGGTCGACGCCGTGTTCCTGCATGCGCAGATGGTCTGGGAGCCCGAACCCGGCCTCACGCCGCTGGCGAGCACCGCGACCAACACGGTCACACGCATCGTGGTGGTCTCCGGCGGCGAGATGGGGCTCTACGGCGGCGCCTGCTTCGCGCGGCCGCTCGACTCCATCGGCGATGACGAGGTCGCCCTCAGTCTGCGCGGTGGGACGTTGACGCTGCTCGCCAAGACCGATGGCTTCAAGGACTTGCTGAGCCCGGTCGGCCTCGAGGGAACACTGACGGCCCGCCGCTCGGCCGACGAAACGGCCGCATGGCGGCGCGCGGCATCGCAGTTGGTGACGAACGCCCTCGGCCGATCGATGTGGGTGCGGGCAGCGCCTTCGGATTTGCCCGCAGCGATGATGCATGGTGCGCTGACCACGGGCGGGCCCTCGCCGCGCTAATCCTCCCGTGGCTCGTCGCGGCAGCGCTGCGGCGAACCTGCTGCCAGAGTCCCGGCAGTCGCATGGGGCGTCGAGTGGATCGCCGCATCGAGGGCAGCCTCGATGGAGGGATCCACGCCCCGTCGATCGGGATGCGATGACAGCCTGTGCAGCACCACTCCTTCGCCGACCGCCATGCGCAGCGCGATCGACTCGAGGTCGATTCGAGGTGGATCACCGGCCGCGGGTTCCCGTCGCATGACTTCGGGCCACGGCGAACCTCCGTAGTCGGTGTCTCCCACCAGCGGAAACCCAAGCGTGGCGAGCATCACGCGGATCTGGTGGTAACGCCCCGTGTCGAGACGGATGAGCGCGTGCGCGGTGTTCTCCGATCCCGACGATGCGGCAACCGCGAGCACTTCCAACCGCGATGGGGCGCCGCCCGAGCGTACGCTCACCGCCAACCGCCCGACGCGCTTGAGAAAGGCGCGATGCGACCCCAGCAGGTCGGACGCAGGCATCCCCGCGCGCGATCGGCTCGGAATGCGTGCCAGATACCACTTGGTCCAACGCTGCATCCGGACATCCTCGCCGCAGCGCGCCGCCTCCTCGCGAGATCCCGCGACCACGATCAGCCCGCGCGTCGGGCGGTCGAGCCTGTGCGGAAGCCACACCTGCGGCCAACGCAGTTCGCTCCGCGCGCGCGCGGCAAGCGAGTCGCCGTGCTCCGATGGCGCCCGCTCACTGGAGAGCCCCGCCGGCTTGAACACCACGGCTCGGGCGCCATCGACATGCACGACCTGCAGCCGCGGGCGATCGACCGTGCCACGGTCGGCGGGATACCCGGATTCGAGCGGACGATCAGGTTGCGGTCGTGGACTCACGGTGTCTCAGGGGCGTCACGGGCGCATCACGGGGTGATGAACTTCTCGCGCACGGCGTACAGCGCGAGTTCGACGCGATCGTGGATGTCGAGCTTCTCCATCACGCTCGTCACGTGCTTGTCGACGGTCTTCACGGAGATGCCCAGCATTTCGGCGATCTGCTTCTTGGCGTAGCCCTTGCCCACGTACCGGAGCACCTCGACCTCGCGCTCGGAAAGCGACTCGCCACGCGTGCCGGTGACCTTGCGCTTGCGGATGTCGGCGAGGCTTCCCTTGACGCGCTCCGCAACGGTGGGCGAGAAGTACTGCTCACCCCGCGCGATGGCGCGGATGGCCATGGGGATGGCGCTTGGGTCGTCGCCCTTCACCACGAAGCCAAGCGCACCCACCTTGATCGCCTGCTCGATGGCGCGATCGTGCGCGTGGGCGGTGAGGAACATGATGGCGGTGCTTGGCCTCAACTGAAGGATGTGGCTGGCCGCATGGAAGGCATCCACCCCAGGCATCTCCACATCGAGCACCACCACGGCGGGGCTGTGCTTGTGCGCGAGCTCTACGGCATCCGCCCCGTTTGACGCCTCGGCCAACACACGGAGGTCCTCGGTGGCGTTGAGCACCGTGACGAGCGCGGAGCGGATGAGCGCGTGGTCATCGACGACGAGCACGGTGATGGTCTTGGTAGCAGCCATGCCGTTGATTTCAGCAGAAAAAACAGGGTTTGGCAACAGCACTTCGCGCATGAACGGCTCCGGGGATGCTTTCTCGGGGTTTCCTTGCCTGCCACACAGAGTGTCGGTCCGAGGTGCGACAACTCCCCAGCCGCATGCAGCCCCGCGGCGCGTTTGGGGTGTAGGCCCGATGGAACGTATCCCAGCCCTGCGTATCTTCAGAGGTGGAGAGTTCGACCGCGCGGGTGGATGGCCCGCACGGCTCGATGGCAGTACGAGATTCGAGGCGCAGGACCCGTTCCTGGGGAGTACCCGTCATGGCGGCAACCACCGAAAGAGCGACGCTCGTGCTGGATCTATTCGACCGCTACTACGAGCGGGTCTACGCCTTTCTCCGTAAGTCGACCACCCCCGATGTGGCCGAGGACCTCTCCCAGGAGGTGTTCCTGCGGCTCCTCCAGCACCCCGATCTCGAACGGCTGACGATCTCGATCAGCTACCTGCTCAAGATCGCGCACAACCTGCTCCGCCGCCGGTACGCGCGGGCAACCCGACTGCGCGAACTGCTTGAGGAACGCGCGCAGGCCGACGACACGCTCGATGCGCAAACCCCTGGCGCGCGACGAAAGAACCCCGAGCGCGAGGTGGGTCCCGACATCCTGGAGACGGCCCTCGGACTGCTAGGCAAGGACGAGCAGGATGCGATCCGCCTCATTGTGTGCGAGGGCAAGAGCTACCAGCACGCCGCCGAGGCGCTGGGTGTGTCGGTGACCACCATCAACAACTGGAAGCACCGCGGGATCGTCAAACTGCGCACCCTGGTGCAGGACGATCGCGAGCGGGAGACGGCGCCGACGCCAGTCCGCACGCGCGCGGCGGAGGTGGAGATCACCACGCAGCCCGTGCGCCTGAGCACGCGTCGGCACGGTCGGGTCGACACCGACGCAGGCCCCTCGCCCGTCATGCAGGACCGCACGTCGAACTCAATGCCGCGCAGCATGCTGGCCTGGCGGGCGCAGCAGGATGAAGTCGCGTAACCGCGGCGCGTGGGGATCGGGTGCCGGGGATGGTTGCGTGAGACGGTTGCGTGAGACGGTCGCCCGGCTGGTACCAGCGCTACTCGCGACCGGGTGAAATCCACGCGAGCAGACCGAAGAGTCCTGCTCCCAGAAGCATGGTCGCGATGAGCGTCCACACCACCAAACGGTTGAATCGCTCGGAACGCCTCCGACCTCCTGGAGGATGGCGAGCGGTCTCGCCATCGAGCCACGCGAAGCACTTGGGGCAGACATCCGCTGCGTCGTAGACCTCGGCGCCGCAGTCGGGGCAGTAGGCTGTGTCGCCCGACAAATGGTCCTCGTCGCCTGCATCAGGAGCGTCGGTGTCCGCTTCGTCGGGGTCGAGATCGCCGCGGCCTGCCTGCGGATCCCACTCGGGATCCGAACCCCAGTCGACATCGTCCGACGAATCGTCGTTCGAACGAGGCGGGTCACCGGGTCCCTTGCGTCGTGCCATGGTGCGGTGCTCCTACGATATCGCCCCATGCCCCCACTCCAAAGCTCCATGGTTCCACTCGGTTCCCCCTGCCCACGGTTTGATCTCACCGACCCACGGGGATTCCGCATGTCGGACGCCGATGCGGCAGGACGCCCCCTCCTGGTGCTGTTCATCTGCAACCACTGCCCGTTTGTCCGACACATCCGCTCGGAGCTTGCCGCCATCGGGCGCGACTACCTGCCTCGGGGCGTGGCCATTGCCGCGATCAGTGCCAACGATCCCGTGGGATATCCCGCCGATGCGCCCGCCCGCATGGCGGAGGAGGCCTGCGAGGCGGGGTATCTATTCCCGTACCTCTTCGATGCATCGCAGGAGGTGGCCCGGGCCTTCGATGCACAGTGCACCCCCGATATCTTTCTCTTCGATGCAGCGCACCGACTGGTGTACCGCGGCCAACTCGACGACAGCGGGCCGAAGTCGAAGATCCCGGTAAGTGGCCACGACCTGCGTGCAGCCTTGGACGCGGTGATCGCAGGCCGCCCCGCAATGGCCGGACAGAAGCCCGCGGTGGGATGCAGCATCAAGTGGCGCACGACGGGCTGAACCAAGGGCAGCGTCGGGCGAGCCGGGCCTCGGCAACGGGTGAGGAACACGGTCTCCTCGGCGTTGCCGCAAAAGCAACACAGGCTCCGCAACTGCGGAGCCTGTGGGACTTTGAAGCGAGGCGGACGGGAATCGAACCCGCAACCACCGGCGTGACAAGCCGGTACTCTAACCAATTGAGCTACCGCCCCAAGCACCCCCGAGGTCTCCCTGAGGGGACGCAAAGAGTAGCAAACTTTCTTCGGGCGTCAAGCGGGTTGGAATGAGCCAAATCGGGCGGATTGGGGCCTGCCGAGCCGGAGCGTCGGTCGGTGCACCGACGGTAGGTCCGATCAGACGTCCGACCAACGGCGCCCCACGGCACTGGAGACCTCGAGGGGTACCTGCAGTTCCATGGCCCCCTTCATGGTCTCCTCGAGCAGGCTCCGGATGGCGGGCGCGTCATCCTCGGGCGCCTCCACGAGCAGCTCGTCGTGAATCTGCAGGAGCAGCCTCGCCCGGGGAAACTCCGACCGCAGCCGGGCGTCGAGCCGCACCATGGCGATCTTGATGAGATCCGCCGCGGACCCCTGCACGACGGTGTTGACCGCGATGCGTTCGCCGAAGGCCCGTTCGGCGGGATTGCGCGACTCGATCTGGGGAATCGGTCGCCACCGCCCCGTGATGGTGGTCGCATGCCCCGTGCGCTTCGCCGCCGCCACGCACTCGTTGAGGAAGGCATCGATGCCTCGGAATCGGGCGCGATAGCTCTCGATGATCTCCTTGGCGCGGGCGATGGTGTAGCCAGGTCCGAGGCGCCGCGCGAGGCCGCTGGCCGTGATGCCGTACACGATGCCGAAGTTGACCATCTTGGCCGCTGAGCGCTGGACATCGGTGACCTCGGCAGGCGCGACCTCGAACACCTGCGCCGCGACCGCACGATGGATGTCCTCTCCGCGGGCGAACGCGGTGCACAAGCCGGAATCCTTCGAGAAGTGGGCCAGGAAGCGCAGTTCGATCTGCGAGTAGTCGGCGCTGACGAAGGTCATGCCCTCGCTGGCGACGAACGCGCGGCGGATCGCGGCGCCGACCTCGGTGCGGATGGGGATGTTCTGCAGGTTCGGCTCGCTCGACGAGAGGCGCCCCGTCGCGGTACCCGTCTGGTGGAACGAGCAGTGGATGCGACCCGTCTGCGGGAGGACTGCGGCGTCGAGCGCCTTGAGATAGGTGCCGACGAGTTTGGCAAACTGTCGGTACTCGAGGATCTGCTCAGGCAGCCTCGAGGTGCATGCGGGGTCCTCCGCGAGCTTCTCGAGCACCTCGCTGTCGGTGCTGGCGCCCGTGGTGGTGCGCTTGATGACGCGAAGGCCGAGTCCGGGCGGATCGGCGTCCGGGGCGTTGAAGAGCACCTGCGAGAGCTGCTTCGGGCTGTCGGGATTGAACGGCCACGCCGCCCCCGCCGCGATCTCCTCGCGGAGCTTCACCAGCCGGAGCTCGAGCGCCCTGCGCTGGGTGGCGAGTTCATCGCGATCGATGCGGATGCCTGCACGCTCCATGCGCGAGAGCACGGGCACGAGGGGGACTTCGATCTCGGAGTAGAGCTGCCACTGCCGGCGGTCGCGGATCGAGGCCTCGAGCCGAGCGGCGAGTGCGAGCGCGATCTCCGCGTCCTCGGCGGCATACGGCGTGGCGAGCGCCAGCGGCGCCTCGTCGAAGCGTCGCTGACCATCGCCCCGCGCGCCGATCACGGACTCGATGGGAATCGGCCGAACGCCCAGCACATGCTCGCTGGTGGCGTCGAGTCCATGGGTCGGCCGCGATGGATCGATGATCCAACTGGCGATCATCGAGTCTCCGGCGATGCCGCGCAGTTCGACGCCATGGTTGGCGAGCACGGCGTGGTCGTACTTGAGGTTGTGACCGATTTTCGCGACCGCGGCATCCTCAAGCAGCGGCTTGAGCAGCGCCAGCGCCCCGTCGGTCGAGAGATGGGCGCCTGGCTCGGGCGAGCGCACGGGGACGTAGAAGCCCTCGCCTTCCTCGATGGCGAAGGAGAGGCCGACCAACCGCGCTTGCGGCAGGACCAGCGAATCCGTCTCGGTGTCGAAGGCAACGCGGGCGACGGCGCGGATCCTGGCGATCAGCTCCGCCAGTTCGGACTCGCTGCGGATGACCTCGGCGCGCAGGGCGCGCTGCGACTGCGGCGGCGCCGTGGACTCGGCCACGGCGTCGAAGAGCGTGCCGAACTGCGCGGCCTCGTGCGTGCCGCGCGGCTGGTTGGCCGGGGCCGATGTCGGCGCTGCGTGGTCCGGCCGTGCCGACGCGAAGAGAGACGGTGCCTCGACCTCTCCGCGGGTGCGCGTGCGCGGACCGGACCGTCTGGATGCTGCCGGCGACGGGGTCTGGTCTGCCGGCGTGGAATCGGGAGCCGCGCCCCCGCTGCCGAAGATCTCCTGTGCCTCGCCGCGGAGGCGGTGGAAGCCAAGCACCCGCAGCAACTCGAGCAGTTTGGGAAGGTCGCACCGTGCCGGTTCGAACCGCGCCCGTGCGAGATCGAACTCGAAGCCGCAATCGTCCTTGAGCGTGACAAGCCTGCGGGAGAGCGCCACCAGGTCGCGGCTGGCGGCGATTGCCTCGCCCTTCTTGCCCTTGATCCTGTCGAGGTTGGCGTAGATGCCCTCGATGGAGCCGTACTCGGCGAGGAGGGATGCCGCCGTCTTGGGGCCGACTCCCGGAACGCCCGGCACATTGTCGGCGGAATCTCCCATGAGCGCGAGGAGGTCGATGACCTGCTCGGGACGCACGCCCTTGGACTCGAACAACTGCTCGAGCCCAATGTCGGCGTTCCGGTGTGGATCGAACAGCGTGACGCGGTCGCCGACGAGCTGGCCGAGATCCTTGTCTCGGCTCACCATGCGGATGCGCCCGTCGCCGTGCGTGGCCCGCAGCCGATGCACGAGCGTGGCGATCACGTCGTCCGCCTCCACGCCCTCGATGCCGAGGACGGGAATGCCCATGAGCGCCAGCGCCTCGAGGCAGCGCTCGACCTGGGGATGGAAGTCCTCGGGAGCGGGATCGCGGTGCGCCTTGTACTCGGGGTAGAGCTCGGAGCGGAACGTCTCGGTGTCGCCGGCGGCGTCGATGACAACAATGAGCTCGGTGGGCCGTTCGTTGCGGACGTACGAGAAGAGCATGGAGAGGAAGCCGAACACGAGGTTCGTCGGCTCTCCCGTCACCGGGCTCGACAGGCCGCCGCGGATGGCGTAGTAGGCGCGGAAGAACTGGGCGTGGCCGTCCACGATCGCGGTATGCGGGCCGATCGGCGCGGGAGCGGATGCGGGTGCCGGCTCGGTGCTCATGTGCTGGCCGCGGCCTGGGTGTGCAGTGCGCGCAGGACCGACTCGAGCGCGGGCGTGGGCGCCTGACCCCGCCGCGACATCATGGCGCGGGCGGTTTCGAGGAACTTGTCGAAGCGGAAGCTGCGCGCACCGTCGGTGCCGTCGACAAGCCAGGCGAAACGCGGCACCAGCGATGCGGGTGGCCGCGACTGGGCGATCATGGCACCCGTGCCGATCGTGGTGCCGGTCATGAGCCGCGTGCCGATCGCAAGCTTGACGTGGTCACCGATGACCGAGCCCCAGAACTGGCGGCCCGTGCGCTGCAGTCCGCCGTCGGGCTCGAGTCGCACGATCACTTCGCCGTAGGTGTTGAGGAGATTGGAGTTGTCGGTACCCGCACCGATGTTGACCCACTCGCCCACGAAGCTGTCACCGAGGTGGCCGTCGTGCGACTTGTTGGAGTGGCCCTGGAAGATGGTGCCGCCGATCTCGCCACCCGCGCGGCAGTGGGGACCGATGACCGTGGAGGCCTTGAGGAGCGAACGCTCGGCGACGGTGGAGCCGTCGAGTACCGCGCACGGGCCAACGAGCACGGACAGCGGCCGCACCACCACGTGTGGTCCGAGGACGATCGGCCCCTTCGATGCATCGAGCACACAGAGCGGGCCGATCTGCGCGGTGGGATCGATCAGAATGGGATGCGTACCGAACGACTGGCCTTCATCGGGTCGAAGGTGGCGACGCACGGCGTCCGCACCAAGCGCCACGATGTCCTCGGCGAGCGTGGCGGCGATGCGCGCCGTCAGGTCCCACGGCGCGCCCGCGAGATCGGCTTCGACCGTGCGCGTGGGGGTGATCGGCCTTCCCGCTGCCGCGGCAGCAAGCCCAGCGAGCCGAGCTGCAGGCAGCGAGGCAGCGACGATGGCGCCGGTGGGATGGGCAAGCACCTCGCCGTGTCCAACGGATGCGAGGATTCCCGTGCTGAGCAGTCGGCCGTTCACCGCCAGGCACTCGTCGGCGTCGGGCACGGCGTTCACCGCACGGCCGGTTCGCTCCGAAACCAGGGGCGCCAGCCGCGCCTCCGTGAGCAGCACCGAGGCACGGCGTCCGACCGCCCACTCGATCCGCTCGAGGAGTGTGCCCAGC
>Ga0209358_10002868_pt1 | contig 12921 bp, 24 predicted proteins | sample LauGreFa1BDMLBSN_2_FD_187574 | JGI IMG/M metagenome (GOLD analysis project Ga0209358, IMG submission 187574) | Freshwater lake microbial communities from Lake Michigan, USA - Fa13.BD.MLB.SN (SPAdes) (version 2) | ecosystem: Environmental > Aquatic > Freshwater > Lake | place: Lake Michigan, USA...
ATTTAGGATTTTTTAATTCATTTTCTAAAAGCTTAGAGCATCCTTGCGAAAAGCTCTTATACTTTTTCTTTATATGCTCCTGCGATTTTTTTAGTAAAACTCTGTTTATCGTCATCGACACAGTTTTAGTTTTGTCGCAATCTGCTTTGAATTTCGGGCCTCGTTTCTTTTTCATAATTCATTTAGTTAATTAGTTTATGCAATAAAAAAACCCTTTATTATATTGCAATAAATATATTTTACAACATATTAAATAAAGTTCTTGACATTATCCGAGCCAATACTGGCGCGGGCTAAATCTCTTTTAATTTTTTTAACATAGCCTTGGTCTACCAATTCTTTCATTATCTTTCTCTTTTCTGAATTAGCCTGCAAGTCATTAACAAAAACATCGTAGTTGCCCATCTTACTCATAAAAACAAATCCGCATTTATCCAAAACTCTTTTGCTGGCTAAATTGTTTTTTTCAACAATCGCCATAACTTTAGGACATTTCTCTTTGATGCTGGCAAGATATTCTGTAAGCTCTCTAGTTATTATGCCTTTGCCCCAATATTCCTCATCGAGCCTATATTCAATTTGTGGCGTTGATTGCTCTACGAATCTGCTATGCACTAACTGAATATAGCCAACTTCTTTGCCGTTGATAATGATGCGGTGGAAAGGGTTTATCTTAACCATGCTAAACCCTCTGCGATTTAAGCCACACGCTCGCCTCGCTCTCCATTACACTAACATCGGATTTAAAATCCTCTGCCAGCAAATACTCATCTTGCCAAAGCTTTGTTAAAAGCTCGTTCAATTTCTTAATGATTTCGTTGTAAAAATTAACTGAATCCTCATCTTCCAAAGCTGAAAGATTTTCTGCGTATTGAAAAAATTCCTCAGTTACAAATTGAAGCTCTTCGTGTTCAAAGCCGTAATCTTCGTAGCGATAGCCAATTGCATCAACTTTTGCTTTGTCGATGAAGCGCACCACATTATCTAGGATAAATGTCATTTCTATTGTCATATTTTTTAATTTAGTTTAGATTGATCCCATAATTCAATTGGCAGCATTTCTCTGCACATATCGCCGTTTAGGTATTCAGAATATTTTTTGTTTATAACTTTATAAAAAAATTGATCCGCAAAGAATTGAAGTTTTTGCTTGTCTAGTAAGGAGCTTTGATAAATAGACACGGCCTCCTCAAGTTTAGATTCGATTTGTTTACAATTATCTTCCATTGCTTTTGTTTCATTTTCTACACCAAGAAAATCCGAGGAACGCCGCAGTTTGATTTGTTCTTTTAAAGATTTTAACTGATATTCTTTTTCACCCATATCCTCTATTTCTTTTCTGCCATAATTGCAAATATCTTTACGATTATAACAAAAATACTTAAATTGTGAAAAATTGTAAAATATGTATTTTAAATTAAAAAACTCCTCGCGGTGTAAATCTAAAATGTGTTGGATAAAGGTTGCGCTATATTTATGATGCGCTGCCTCGTATAGCTTTGCAGCCGATCTTAGCGATTCCATGTCCGGCCCCATAGTATTGGCAATTGCACGAAAATATGCGTCGTGATATTGCAAGCTATTCTCTAATTCTCCAACAAATAGACTTTTATTAAGACTGTTTAAAAAATAATGAGCCAAAACTGCCGCTTGTGAGTCAATTCTTTTATATCGTTTCAGATGTTCTTGATAATACTCAAGATTAAGTTCTTTGAAATCAAAATCGTTTTCGAGCAATTGGATAAAAAGCTCTATGTATTTCGATTTTACTTTTTCAATTAATTTTTCATCTTGCCCGCTTATTTTAAATAAGTGTAAAATCCAGCCCGAATTATCACACTTTTCTAAAAATTCTTTTAAAGATAAGTTCTCTGCAAATCTCTTAAAATCATAACTTAAAGTTTGGTGCTTTTCTAAAAATTTCTTTAAATTTGCCGTCATATTTTCCTATATTTTTTGAACTTGTAAGAAATTCTTACGAGTTAATTTCTACAATATAAAATATAATTATTACATTGCAACAATTATTTTCTAATCTTCTTCAATTCCCTAACTTGCGCCCTCAAATCCTTTATTTCTGCGTCTTTCAAAGCAATGAGCATATCCTTTTCGTTTTCAGCAGCCTCATCTGCTAAGTCTTTTTCTCTGGTAGCATCAAGATAATTGTGCTTGATGTGATACTTTATTTTTTCTATTAATTTAATCATTTTCCCCCACATGTTTTTTTAAAATTTCCCGCACTTCATCAAGCGCAGAAATAAGCCCTTGCTTGTTGTAATCATCGAAAGCTTTAACGCTCTCGGTGATTCCTTTAATTATGCCATAAGCCTTGCATAACTCAGCTTTCTTTTGCCATTTTAGGCGTTCTTGCTCTCTAGTCATTTGCCTCCAAAGATTTATATAATTTTAAGAAAGTTTCCAAATCTTCTTTAAAACCGCATCCTTTTTCATCGTTAAAAGAAATCATTTTTTTTAGATAAGGTCCTTCTAAATAAACTTTACAAACCTGCACTTTTTCTTTACCTTTTTTCCACCAACTGCCGGGAATTGGAATTGCTGGAGCTGTTGGTCTTGGAGCTTCTAAAATACAATCCCAGTTGTTCTGGAATAACTCCCAAATAGAGCCATCTTGACAAACAGCGATCAAAACTAGATCGCCATCATTAATAAAATGGCTTGAAATCTGCATAACTTTTGATGTTGGTTTTAAATTTTCTGTCATAAGTTTATTTTTTAAATGTTAATAATCCTTTCTCGACAAGCAGTAGGAGCAAACGAGCTGCACAATCTGCTAGTGATTCGTTTTCTTTTGCTAAACTAGTAAGTCCTCTTTCATAATCATAACCGATTCCTTTTTTGGAAATATACAAAGTGCAAGGCAATTGTTTAGGAAATCCGCCTAATAAAATCATTTCAGGCAAAGCATCTAAAATCGTCTCGAGGTCGTAAGCTGGAATATTATAGTTTTTTGCAATTTGGGAATAAGAAAGATCGTTATAAATCAATTCATAATCATCCTCATCTTTTCCTCTTGAAATGCATTTTGCGTCAGCGCTGTGATAAAATTGTGTGTAAGCCTCAAATCCCGCCTCTGCAAGTTGCTTCGATATTTTGTAAGATGTTGTTTTCATTTTTTCTCCTGTTTATTTTTTAAAACTTCATCCTCAATCGCATTAAATAACTTATGCGCCAAGTCTAAATCCTCTATTTTTTTCTTAAGATTCTCGCTTTTGCTTAAAATATCTTCTACAAAATCTAAGGCTTGCTCTTGTTTCAAAACCTCAATTATTTTGGTGGCGCTTTCAAGGCTAAATTTTTTAAAAATCAGTTGCTCAAATGTCATATTTTTGTTAATTAAATTAATTAAGTTAAGTTAGATATTCTTCTTTTTTCTTTGATAGCTTTATATTTTTCGTAAGCCTCAGATTTTGGTTGAGTCTGCCCAAGTCCTTTACAATAATAGTCATTTCTTAAGATGCAGCGAGCCATTCTTTTCCAAGAGGGCGCCCATTGCTTTACTTCTAAATCGTGAGGAGCTTTGTCAGGAATTGACTTGTAGCCTCTTTTTTTCCAACCAACAATAAATTTTTTAAATCTTTCTTTGTAATGCTCTTGCATATTTTTGGGCAAAGATTTCAGCAAATAGTTGGTGTAGGATTGCCAGGTATGATTATCTGGCTTAGTAATGTCATTATAACCAGTCATATTACCGCTTTCTTGAATATATAAAGCCCCGCTGTTAACTCCGCTAACTCGATTTAAAAGCTTATACCAAGTGTCAGATTCTAAAATATGATAAAGCCAAAGACCTCTCCTTTGGTCGTCGCCAAAAGGTTGACACAATCTTTGATTGCTTAATTTTACACCAGCCATGGTCATCATATCGTAAATTTTATTGTGCTGCAAGTCCTTGTTTTTAGAATGAAAAACCCAAATATCCTCAGTTCGCCAATCATAAATCGGGTAAACATTGTAAAGACATTTTGAAAGTCTTGTTGTCCACTTCCAGCCATTGAGCATCAAGTCTTTTTTTGTTGAAGTAATGGCTCGGTAACGATGTAAACTTTCGTCAGCTCTAATACCAATGAATCCACCAGTTAATTTATCGCCAGCATACCATTTACCAAATAAAACCATAAATTCTTCAAATTCCATTTTTGGAAAATAAAAATCATATTGACTTAAGTTTGAAGCTTCCGCTGGCTTTTCTCTAACCCACAAATTCTTATTCTCTTCATCCCAACAAACCCATTTTGGCTGAAAATCGCTTACCGCATTTCTTAAAAGCAACTCGCCGCAAAACCAGTGCAAATCAATATTATCTTTATACTGATTTATCATTTCTCTTAGGTGGATTATTGTGTGTCTATATTGAGCCTCAAGATCAATAATCAACAATCCGACAACTCTATTGCGCTTCTTAGCTTCTTCTAAAACCAAATGCGTCATCACTGAACTGTCTTTTCCACCTGAAAAACTAATGTAAATTTTCTCAAAAACATCAAAAGCTTTGCAGATCCTCTCTTTTGAAGCTTCCAAAACACTCTTTTCTAAATAAACTTTTTTTGACATACTAATAAAGCTCCGTTTGGCGATTGATACTTACAGCCTCTTCAAGAGGAAGTTCTTGGCGGTCGTTTTCCTTTAACCATTTATTGAGATATTCTAATGCAATTAAATTAGCATTATCCTGTTGTTCTTTTGTCAATTTAAACCAAGCCTGAGAATACGAGGAGGGAATACCGAAGCCCAAACAGATCGAAGCTTGCCCTAACCATGCCAAGCGATTCATTGCCTTGTTTGTTAAATAATGCTCGCAACTGTTTTTCCACTCAGTTATTACTCTTTGAAGCAGTGATTCAAACTCAGGAATATTGGTCAAAATTCTAATGTACTCGGCCTCGCATTGCTCATTTGTCCAACCATCTTTTTTACTTGCATAAAAACCTGCTTTATGGCACTCCCACTTATCAAAAGTATGAAAAATCCGCGAATCATCTTTCTCAAGAGGAATTCTATACAGCTCCATTTCGTCAGAAACTTCATCAGTAAGCATTTCATAGCTATTTTCAACATAGTCTGCCGATTCCCAAGCTTTAGAAAAGTCGTTATCGTTAAATAAATGCTCTAAACCAGAAATTTGACATAGTCTCAGAACCTCCTCTTCGTCCATACCTAGCTGTTTAGCAATCCTTTGATTTGTCCAATTGCGATTTTTTAACTCAATAACAATTTCACTCATTGCGTTGATCTGATGCTTACCCCTCGCTCTATTATGTCTAATAGTAGATGCAATTCGGTCGTTTTTATCTTGCTGCTCTTTCCTAATATTAACTATTGGCAAGTAGCCGTGAATTCTCTTGTTAACAATCTTGGACTCTTTGCCGACTCTATTTCTGTGAAAACCGTCAATTACCTCAACCTTTTGCTTATCTGGATTCCCCCAAGTTACAATTGGCTGTGTATAGCCATCGTTCATAATCGACAACTCTAAAAGCTCCATTTCTGGTGGGGCGACTTTGTTTGGATTGTAATCATTCGAAACCACCTCTTCATTAAAAACCCATTTCACATAATCCACTGGATTATCTTTAAAGGGCGAATTTTCATGTATAAATTCTCTTAAATCATTAATAAAATTAACCTTGTCCTTCAAATCAAGACCTTGTGTTTTTTCAATAAAAAGTTCTTTTATTTTTTTCATATTTTTAAATTAAAGTTTAAGTTGTTTGATAATCTCGATATGATCTTTTTTATAAAAAGGCTTGACATAATTATTTTTCAAAACCTCATTTCTAAAAAAATCGCTTCTAAAAAAATCTACAAATTCGCTTTGATAAATTGGCAGGGGATTTTCAAATTTATAAAGTATTTTGAGTTGTAGGGCAAAACCCGTGCGTAAATAGCCCAAAAAGCCACGAGAACAGCGATTATTTAAACTCCCAAGCCAACCCTGCTCTTTTGCTATTTGGCACTTGGTAGCCTCACTTTCAACGAATTTATTGATTTCATGCTCGACTTGTCGCCAAATTTCTGCATACTCCCAAAGCGTTTTATTGCTTTCAAATGAATCTTGGTTGTATGTTCGCGCATAAGCTGTTTTTCTGGTCATTTTATTTTGCGTTTAAGGTTTTGTATTGCTCTACAATAAAGCGTTCTTGATTTAGCATAACTGAGACTTGGCAAGTAAGCGTATTGTTATTAAGACACTTCAGCAAATACTCTTGAGTTCCATCAAAGATTTGATCTGCGGTATATTTCTTCAAAGCTTTTTCGTAGGCAGCTTTTGCTAATTGTTTTGAGCCTTTATCAACAATTTTACCTTCTTTTGTTTTTACAGGATTATATCCTTGCCAAAATTCCTCAAATAAAAAATCTAGGTCTAAATTATTTGGTGCATTGATTAATTCTTCATTTTTAACCGACTGGGTTTCTTTTGGTTTTCTTGGCTTTCTATTGGGTTTTGAAGGCCTACCACCACCAGCCCCATTCTTTCTAGCAGTTTCTGCCTTTACTCTAGCTTTCTCAAATTGAGTATCGAGCCTTCCCTTCATGAAGTTAAAAACATTCAAAAGTTTAAGGTTCTGGATGTTAGGTAATTCTTGATTTTTACCGTATTGAATCAGCAAATCTAAAAAATCTCCCTTTTCCTCTTGAGTTAGAAAATTTAGCAAATGCTCTATTTCTAAATAAACAATAATATAATTCATAATCTATAATTTAATTCTTATTCTATAATCTTATTCATAAGCTATAAGCTAACGCGCGCGTATAAACCTAAAAAAACCAATTGGGTTATTATTTATTATAGCCAACAGACTATTGATTCTAAGTAATGCTACTCTTAAGATTAATTTCATCATAAATTTTCTTAACACAATTCTTACTTTCAATTGATCTATTTGATTTTCGCTAAAATTTATTTCTGAAAGTTTCTTTAAAGTTATCCATTCCGCTAATCTTATTATTTTCTTTTTATCTCTACTATAATGCCGCACAAAAAGATGCTTTTCTTTAGCATAAAGAAGTTTTATCCCAATAGATGCTTTAGCGGCAGAGTTTAGTATTGCCAATTCTTCATTAAGAATACGATGAGCTAAATTGAATAGTAGTATAGATTGATTATTTGTTGTTTGATTTGTCATTTGATCCTACCTTTTTTATTAAAATAAACTCATCAATAAGACGCCACATAGCTTTGCGTATAACATCAATTTCCTTTCTTGATATTCCGCTCATTTCTAAAAGTTCGAGCGTTTCCGCTATTCTTTTACTCGCCTGTGTTTGTATTTCCTGATTTGTCATTTTTGAACCTACCTTTTGCAAAAAAAATTTCTTTGCCTCGTCATTTTATTTCCTAATTCTTCTTAGTCAAATAATATTTAATAGAGCCGCGCTACAAGTCCGCACAAGCAGCGCAGCCCTCTTTTTTAGAAAATTGCAAATTAAGAGAAATTCGACAACTTCTTTTTTAAATAAAACTTGCAGATTTTAACTTGCAATAGTTTTTATAATTCCAAACCGCACTTAACACAATAAGCAAATAATGCTAAAACTGCGATAATTGGCACAACATCATGCCAGATTACGAATAAAACCATTTTTAGAGCCTTTAGATGCCTTTTTTTCTTGATTTGTTTTTTAGTTTTCTTTGTCATGTTAATGAGTTTTGAATTTAGATTTAAGCGTTTCGATTTTGGATAATTCCAGCAACTCAGCCGCTTTCTCAAAAGTAGATTTACTTTCGTTTTTTAGGACTTCCAGAATCTTGTTTTCGATTTGTGGATTGCCAGTTCGGGCTAGTGTTTGGGCTAGTAATAGCTCTAGCTTTATGTCTTTGCCAACAGATAAGCGCGATTGCATTTGCATTGCAATAAAATCGCTGGTTGGGAGTAAGAATTTGTTTATTTCTGTCATTTTATTTTATAATTTTAAATTGATAAACAAAAACCCAAGGGTTGGCCTCCCATTTTTCCTCGGGTTTTTTGTGAGTTGCGTTCCAGTTGACTATAAATCCCGTTCTATAATCACCGCAAGGTGATCTATGAAATGTGCCGTAATCTTCGTCATAGCCAATTTTTTCAACTCCTTCCGCTTATTTTGCATTATCCTCCAGTAATTCGGGGTTTCTATAGATGTCGCCAATTATTTCAATTGTTTGCTCAAGATAAAACGGAAAATCTAAAAGCGAGTATCTGTCAGCAAAAAGAGAGTTATATTTTAAAACTGAATCATCATTTTTTGAGCTAACAAATTTAGCATAATAACCGCCCTCACTTAAAATTACCTCGTAAATAATTTTGATCCTTTCATTCTTTTGCTCAAAAAGTAGTAAATCTCCAACCGAAATTTCTTTTTTATTTTTGTCAAAAAGTCCCGTTGATAACATAACAACATCAACCGCTATTGTTCTATTGGAGCATGAAAAATGCTTAGCGCTAGGATGTTTTTCAATTACTAGCCAATTTTCCACCATTATTTTTTCTGTAGAGTTCCAGCCTCTAATTTTTATTCGTGTTTGCATATTATAATTTTTTATCAATATTGATATTTGTGAATTTCAGATTTGGGTAACGCTTTTTTATCAAGAAATTTTTCAGCTTCTTCTTTTGAATAAAAATAGGCAATTTGATTAAAATGACTATTTTCTCGCTCGTCATAAACCCTTTCATTAAATTTAGTCCATATCCCAAAAACTCTTTTTTCAGGATAAAATACTCCTCCTTCTTGATAAATCCTATACTTTATTACTAAAACCTTTTTTTTATTAAATATTTTTCCTTTCATAATTTTTTATCAATTTCTTTGTTAATTTTTCTAATTTCTCTTCTTAGTTTCGCGATTTCGTATTCGCGGCCTCGCTTGGCTAGAAGGAGTTGTTTTAATGTAGGTTTTTTCATATTTATTTCAGTTGATTTTGTTTTTTCCAAAGTTTATAGGTGTCTTCATCGTCGCAACAATAAATGTAGGATTGACTTTCAGTTTTTCTGCAAACCTTTTCCCAATCTTCATAAAGAATACATAAATCCGCGTATCTTAGATTGTCTGAATCAAAAGTTTTTCGATGTGATTGACTTAAAAATATTAAAATCAGAGAAGGAAACAAGAAGGCGAATAAAATTGTTGGAAATCCATAACTACTAGTTAAGAATTTATCGAAGTTAGTTTGTTTTTTCATATTTTTAAATAATTTTGATTTTATTTCTCTTAATAAATTCACGCAAACAATCAGCACTTGAGTGATCGTTCTTTTTTAATTTAATAGTAATTACAGAATTTAACTTGCCATAAAAGCTTCCTGCGCCATATTCTCTGTGGTATTGTTTAGCGTTTAGACCATTTACTTTAAAAGACTGAGCAGCCAACAGAATCGTTTCTACCTTCTCGTTTTTCTGCAAAGCTAGTGTTTCGCCTCGATTATTAGCAGCCTTGCCCCGCAAATGCTTTCGCTCGTCTTTGACAAACTCGAAGCCATGTTCTTTCTGCAAGAGTTTTACATAATATTGGCTGGCATTTATGCTAGCGTCAATTATTGGGCTAATTATTTTTGCGGCTTCAGTCATAGTGAGCGGCTTTTTCTTTTGCTCGGCAGAAATGACTTTTGCTAGTTTTTCTAAATCAACTTTCATGCTTTAAAATATTGTGGTTAATATTATTTTCTCAAAAGCCAAAATCTCAGCTTTCGAGTTACTTTGCTTAATTCTTGAGTGATTCTCGAAGTCTGCAAATCTTTGGCGCTTCTTTTGCGTCGAAAAACATGCGGTAAAAATCACAATTAGAATTATTAAAATGCAAGTTAATGCGATTTCTAAAGGGCTATATTTTTTCATTTTTGCTAGAGTTTCGTGCTTTCAGGGCTTTAATAACATACAAACGCGCTAAATCGCTTTTTGTGCGCTGTTCTTCATTAGCGGCTTGCAATAAGTTTTGCTCTTCTTTATCGCTGAGTAAAAATGTAATTCTTTTGTTTTTGTTTTCTTTTTTCATAAATTTAATATTGGAATTGATTTTTCTCTAACTTATTTGCAACATGCGCGCAACTGTTGAAGTAATAGCCTTCATCAGCTAGGCGATGTTTTAGGGCAATTAGGAAAGTGGGCTTTTTGAAGTGCGGTTTTTCTTGTTTGAGTTTTTCCGCGATTCTTAGAGTTTCTAGGGTTTTTTCGTTATGAAATGCTTTTACTGTGTTTTGCATATTTACAAAAGTTAATTGTTAATTTATTCTTTTATATCAACCCATTGTTGCGAAGAAATATTTTGCCCAAAAACTCCGCCATAAAAATAATCTTCTTCATCTGGTTCATCTGGCCAGCTTAGGCTGCCGCCGTAATAACCATTCGAGGAGTTGCGGTAATCAATGATTATATCACCTTTATTGGTTGAAATTTTACATCCGTAAAATCTTATAGTCTCGCCATCAATCTCTTCATCATCTCTTAAATGCAAATTCTCAATAGAATTAACGAGCGCGGGAAAAGCGCATGGCAATTCAACAGATTCAATCCAAGTATGAGAGCAACAATCTGCATCACACTTAGCCACTATTTCACCTTGGTCTGTAATGAATTTTATCGCTTGTTTATCGTTAGCAATTTTAATATCTAAAATTGTTTTTCCTTCTAAGATGTGATTTTTCATATTTTCCTTATTTTAGATTGTTAAAAAATTTACCACGCACGCAGTCTTGATAATGCTGCGAGCTTTCGCATGATTGCGCTAGTTTTGCTAGTTTATCGCTTTCGTTAGCTTGAGCTAGAACGGGGGCGATTATGAAGATGAAGGCTAGCAAGTAGAAGAAGATTATTTTTTTCATATTTTTAGATTTCATATTTTCAGAAACTCTTATGAATTTCTTGCTCATCATCTTAAACCAGCATTATTTAATAAACAACAACTTTATTCAATAAAATGTAATAATATTTAATAAGTGATTAGATCAATAGAATCAAGTATTTAAAGCATATTGAGACACGCAAAGGCTAGAGCGAGTTGGGAAAGCGAGAATTAAGAGCTGTGAAGTCAATAAACTAGAGGAGTTGCAAAGCAACAGAAAAGGAGATTAGAAAAATAGTTATTGGTTAAACGAGGTCAACCATGCCTAAAACAACAAAAAAGCTTTCAGTTGCGAAGTTTAGAGACAGAGCAACTGAAAGCCCTAAGCCATTAGTAATTAAACTAACAGTAAAAACATGATAAAAAATAATTCCTGCAATTGCAAGTAGAAATTCCAATTAAATACTAGTTGCGGATAAACAGCGGATAAATAGCGGATAGAATTGATCCAAGATTGGCGCAGATAAGAGTTTGCGGATAAACAGCCGATAGATATTTAGTATTTTAAATTAACTAAAAATGACCAAGAGGTTTTTTTAGGCTTAAAGGATAAAAAGCAAAAACACAAAACCTAACTTTTTAGAGATTTTTAGCTTATGTTTCACTGTTTCGCTCTTAATAGAATGGAACATGAAACAAAGATTTATAAATAACTTATTATACAAAATGGGTTGCTTTCTTAAAAACTGTGTCAAGGATTATTTTTAAGACTGTTTTAATTTAGGAATAGAAAGACTAAGCTTGACAAAAAATAAATAACTTGACAAACTCCCCCGCGAAGAGCAAAGCATGCGTGCTATAATGCCACTGCAATTGCTCGAAAAAAATTCGACATGGAAAAATAGCGACCAAGCTTTAGCTGGCGCGGCATGATTAACTAAAATTACAATGGCCAAGAAACCTAGGGTAGATTACACGAAGACCCTTTACGCAACATTCAAGAATAATTTTGTCAAAAATGAATTTGGCTACGCAACTTTCTTTGATTATTATTTTCAGAGATACAGGGCGCAGAATATTTTGACAGAAGAGAGGCGCTATGCTGGAAAATGGGCTTTTGTTAAAATGTATTTTAAGTTTTTTAGATATGAAATAAATTATAGGTACAAGCATTATGAGTAAGAAATTAACTAGACCAGAAAAAGAAGAGTTAGAGAACCAGCCAAACTTAGGCGGCAGACCTCGCAAGTATCAATGCGTTGAAGATATGGCGAAAGTTATTGATGATTACTTTGAGATATGTGCTAATAGATATGTTACAAAAGTAAGTAAAGATGGAGAGATTACACAAGTGCCAAGTCCAGCGCCGAGGCATATTCAAGGGCTTTGCGTGCATTTAGACATTTGCAGAGACACTTTGCTAGAGTATGAGAAATTGCCTGAGTTTTCCGACACGGTTAAGCGGGCTAAGCGGAAATGCGAGTCTTATGCGGTCGATCAATGCTTTGAAGGAAGGCATGGAAACAAGGCTGATTTTATTCTTAAAAATGGTTACGGATGGTCGGATAAAACTACAATTGAGCAAACTAATATTACTAGAATTATCAAAGATGATATTTAATGATAACGCTAAGTGAAAAGATAGCCCCAGTATTTTATCCAGTTCACCAAGCGATTAGAGATGAAACACACGATGAGTTTTGGTTGCATGGCGGTAGAGGTTCTACAAAATCAAGCTTCATATCAATACAAATAATCTTAGCATTGATAAGAGACCCTGAAGCAAATGCAATTGCTTTTAGGAAAGTTTCGCGCACGATTAGAGACTCGATTCAAGGTTCTTTAAATTGGGCAATTGATGAGTTAGGTGAAAGCGATAACTTTGATTCAATCAGCTCACCCGCAGAGATAACTTACAAACCAACGGGGCAGAAGATAATTCTAAGAGGGTTAGACGAGCCAAAAAAGCTGAAATCAATTAAACTACGCAAAGGCTATTTTAAAATTCTCTGGTTTGAAGAGGCTGATGAATTTAACGGCGATGCAGAAATAAGAAGTGTTGAGCAATCAATCTTAAGGGGTGGTGAAAAGTTTATTGAGTTTTTAAGCTACAACCCACCAAGAAATCCGAGTCACTGGATTAATAAA
>Ga0209358_10002869_pt1 | contig 12918 bp, 21 predicted proteins | sample LauGreFa1BDMLBSN_2_FD_187574 | JGI IMG/M metagenome (GOLD analysis project Ga0209358, IMG submission 187574) | Freshwater lake microbial communities from Lake Michigan, USA - Fa13.BD.MLB.SN (SPAdes) (version 2) | ecosystem: Environmental > Aquatic > Freshwater > Lake | place: Lake Michigan, USA...
CCCATCGTGATTGGCAGATGCTCAACCATCAAAGCCTTGATGCTGTCTGCAATCTCCCGGTGTTCCAGCTGCGTATCTTCCTGCGTTCTGAGCTGCACGTAATGAATCCAAGACCGAATGCTACCGCTCATATACATCGTGGTTGGACAGCAAAGCGGTAGAACCATCCTTGCTGTTTCCGCAGCGATACCAGCTTTGATAAGTTTGTTATATGTCCAATAACCACGAGAGACAGACAACTCAGCATCTAAAATGACTCCTTGCATTTCTGCATCTAAGTCATCCCGTTCTGGCATGGGTTGTGAGCTTTGACGGTTAGTTGTACCAGCAAGCCTCATCTGCCCCAGAATGGGGAAGTCGTGAACCTCTGCGTACCTTTGGCTGAACTCTTGGAAACTGAAGGAACGATGCCTAAGAATCTGCGGAGCGATAGCCCGCGTGGTCTTTATCTCAATGCACATTGAAGCCATCTCAAAGATTGACCAGTGACCATGCTTGATGCAGTAGGACAAGAGCCTACTGACATCAGGGTTGTCTTGGTTGGCAGGGTTGGAGACCCTAGCGCAGTACCCGATGACCTGCTCCGCTTCCGGTGTAATCCAGATAAGCTTTGTCATTTCACCACCGTCCAGTCGTTAGCCAAGATATCAGCACCACGGAAGTAGGCAGGGCCAGCATAGTGCCGGTTACCAATGCCATCCAGTTTGTACATAACCAAAGCATTCTCACGGATTGAATAGTGGAGTCTTGCCCCATCTCTGGCAAGAAACTTGCCGTCCTTCATGTGCATAAGTGCAGCTGAAAAACCGATGCGGCAGTTATAGTGCGATGTCTTAGGCGCAAAGGATGCAATCGGAGTGGTGTCAATCTGATCGTATCCAACGCTTTCGGCATAAGCGAAAATCTCAGGGTCTCGAATCCACTTCTCTACGTTCTGCCGGTGTGCTATCTTTTCAGCATCCTTCCAAGCTCCGGTCTGGCGGTATATCTCAACCGCCATCCGGATGCGTTCTTTCTTCTGCTCTGTGGTGAACGCTCTAGCCATTGAGTTCCTCTGCTTCGCTTGCTATCCGATCAGCAAAGGCAACATCCCTGGTGATGGCATAAGCCAGATACCAGAGTGCCTTGATTGAATCGGCGTTAGATGTTCCCTTGTGTGGCATCCGCTGGATGTACTTGAGGACATTACCTGTTGCAAAGTCTAACCCCCAGTCGTCTATGACGCTGAGGGCCTGAATCTGCGATGTCCGGTAGTGTCCGGTCAATATTCCAGAATCTCCCATTGATTGTTCAAAACAAGATCCTGTAGGACGCTATTTTGAGTAAGGACGTGTGCTTGCTTGTCGTTGAGGGTAATCCGATCGGCTACTACTTCAACGTAGCGTCCATCAGCCCAAGCGATGCATCGAACCTTGCAGCCAAACTGCAAAGCTTTGAGAGCTTCAAGTGCTGTGCATGGCGTTGTAGTCATGCTGTCACCGCCACAGGGCGATAAGACATCATGCGATCAATCTCGTAGGATACTGCCCAGATGTCTGCAAGCACGTCTGCCACCTTGAGGTTGTTAATCCAGAATGGATTCTGTACTGTCCATCCAACATATTTCCAATCGTGAACACCCGTACGGTCGCCAGTGAGTTCAATCAGTAAATACAGCTCACCTTTTTGCATATAGATTTCGGTATGGTCGCTTGATACCTTAATCGCTAAGGGACAGTCAATAACTGCAAATGGGTCAGTGCTTCGATTGATAGCACGTTGTGCCATATCTTTGATGGCTTCGGCGAGTGATTGATTAGTTTGTTTCATTGTCTTTATCTCCCAAGGTTGGAGGCAAGTTACCCTGCCTCCTTTAGTGTTCCCGTTTCTAGGCATCTTCAAACGGATCGGTAATATCTTCTGTCGGTACAGCCTTGCGGAGTGGCTTTGTAGCTGCCACCTTTACAGGCTTTACGGTTTCGATGACGTTGGTAAGTTCGCCGTTCATCTTCTGGCGGGTTCCAACCACCACCTGCCATTGCTTGGCTTTGAGGGCTTCAATGTCCAGGGATGCAAACTGCTGGCTGGTCATGCGTCCAACCATGCCATCGAGCAAGATTGTAAGCTTTGCCTTTTCGTTGCCGTAAAAGGTCTTCGTGTACTGGACAAAGCGGAAAGGCTGTCCATCGTCATCACCTACCTCGGTGGTTTCAAAGACCCAACGGAAGTTAGGCTCCATGACATCAGGGTTGTCGAATGACTTGCCCTGCGTTGCTTCGCAATCGATCAGCGCACAGATGTAAATACCCTGCTCGGCTACACTGTACTTTTTCCCGCTGCCTTCCGAGAACTTCCCGTGCTGTGCAAAAAATCCCATTACTACTCCTTGAGCCACTGGCTCTTTGATATGTCGATGATGGAAAGGTCTTTACCGGAACCACTGGGCTCACCCTTGCGGGCATTTTCACATCCATCACCGACACATCAATATATACCGCAAGTCTATAAACTGTCAAACACTTTTTTTGAGCCGTCCTTGATGCACCTTTTCAAAACCAGTGTTGTCATACGGAATCATCAAGTAGGTGTCCCACTTTGATAGTCCATCAAGTGTAGAAAATGGTTGCCATGTGCCATCCCAGTGAACCAGTACTACCTTGCCATCTTTCAGCCTTAGGTAGGTTTCTCTGTCATCTCGGCGCACCCATCGATCAAGCGTAACCTTACCGCCGTAACGCAACCATGCACGGGCAGCGTGCCAACGATTTTCCCATATAGGGTTTTTACGTTCTTCGGCCGCAGCAGCTTGTAGTTCATCCCAGTTCATGAACTTTTTCTTTTGTCTTTCCATACATCTTTCTTCTTTCTTGGCGATACCTGTACCGCCGCCTTAGCGGCAGGTACACGGTTCGCTCTTTTAACTACCCCTCCAGCCCTCTGTTTCGGGCTGGGGGGTGAGAGTCTGAGAGAGGGGGGGGTATTTCAAATGTGTACTAATAAATACTCTTAAGGGGATACACATTTTCAGTACACCTTTTTAACGCCTGTAGTACTTCCCTTCACGGCACTCAATGAGCTGCAAAGTCACGGCATCAGCTACGGTTTCCCACACTAAGTTTCTGCCTTTCTTTATGCCAGCACAGATACCGTTTTTGGTCTTGCCGGGATTGTCAGCCACGTATTGAACAATCCGATCTAACACTTCCGATTCGGATCCAGCACTCGTTATCTGCTCGATAGCAATCTTCCCTGGAGTATCAACGTTCAAGCGGTATACAAAGTGAACCCAATCATCCTCCCCGATGTGCCTGTGTTTGACCGTACGAACGTCATACGTCTTGGCTTCTATGTCGTGGTAGATACTTAGCACCATGTCGGCTTGTGCGGCCAAATCTGAGGCTCCACGCATACTGTCCTGAGTGATAGCCGTACCGGGTGCAGCCTTCTTGTTGTGGTGCAAGATAATCACTGCCGCGCCAGCATCAATCAAATCTTGAAACCGGTCATAGAGTTTAGCCACGGCGTTGTTATCGTTTTCATCCATGCCGTGAACACGCACAAAGGTATCAACAATAACGAGCTGAATCCGATGCTCTTTGATGTACTTCACCAGTGTGTCAATGTGCCGTTGTTTATCTACCTTGGTGTTCTTCTTTTGGATGACGTGCAAGTCTGGGATGTCATCTGCGTGCATCATGCAAAAGCGTCCCCAGAATCTTTTGGTTTCGATTTCTTCGTTGATGTACAGCACCCGTGTCTGTGTAGTTTCAATGAAGTGACACCATGGCCTACCGGAAGCGCAAGCAATGGCAAGGTCGATACCCAGCCACGACTTCCCAGAGCCTGAACCTGCGGCGATAAAGTGCAAGCCCTTATGGATTACCATGTTCTCAGCAATCCAGTCTTCTTCAGGGCAGTTCATACCCTCTTGTTTGAATCGCCACCAATCCCAGATTTCTAACTCTGGTTCTTCCTTTGGTTCAAGTGATTTGATTTTGTCGGCGAGAAGTTCGGATGCCGCCATCTGTTGGGTGTAAAGCTCCCGCACGCCTTCATCCCACTGCGCCCAAGCACGTCCTACTTTTTCACCAACTTCCCATTCTGGTATTGGTGGTTCAAGCCAATCACTATTGAAAGACCTAGCGGCAGCCAACCCACCCGTGTAATCGATGCGTGTAGATCGCAGGTAACCAACGTAAGCGGTTAGGGCATTGTCCCTACCACCGTAAACACCACCGCCTTCGGGATGCTTCTGGTAAAGCTTCGCAAGCGTTCCATCACCATCAGGTTCGCCGGGTTGCCTTTGCTTCCGCTCAGGCTTAGGGTCTGGAATATCTGGTATGTCCCAGATGTTGAAGGGTTTATTATCTTCCAAAGTAGTACTCCAAAATCTCCGGCAGGTCAGCACGGACAATATCTAAACGGTATTCCCAGCGTGAATCTTGTTTAAACGCTAAACACGCTTCCTCAGCCTCAAGCATAAAGATGTCCAGCAGGTCGGTTATCCTACCGCTTGCGTGGCGTATCAGGGGTTCAGCCCTTCCGAGCTGCCCTTGCTTGGCAGAAGCCAGCAGAGCATCAAGCCGCGCATCACCAAGGTGTCGAACCAACAAGGATTGCTTGTAGGTTGGTTTGATACCGCCACCCTTCAGCAGAACCACGGGTTTAGGGTTATCAACATCTTTCCAGTTGACAGTCCCTGGAACCCTCAATATCCTGTCGACATTACCTACCGGATCAGTGCCAAGGATGATGGAGTTTTGCCAAGACCGAATCTTTGTTTCAATGGCTGTTCGGTCTCTGGTGTTCTTGACATTGGCAACCGCACCAAGCATCTTGTACCCGTGCCACCCGTTGCCAGTGCTTACAACGATGTCGCAGCTGTCAAGTAATTCTTGACTACTGCCGGGTACTTTGCCGTCAAGGTCAATCCATACTGCCCCGACCTGCTCGATTGCATCCTTACCGAGCTTACGTCCCGGCCCTTCAGGAGCAACACGGGGACACACACCGACATAGACATCATAGCCACGTATCGCAAGGCTGATGATGTGCTGTGTCAGGGCTTGACCTTCCTCACCCTTCAGGCAATGCGGAAGGCGGTAGGTGGTTCTGTTGGCGTGGGGCTTGACCTTGCTTAGAGGTCGAATCTCGATGAACCCGTCTTGATAGGGCTTGAAAAGATGCCTAAGGAAGGCGATAGCCTGCCCGGCATCCGTGGCTGGAATAGCCATGGAGTTACCTATAGTCCTTTGTTATTCCTAGCCTAAGGGTTACCCCCCGGTAGCTACTCCGAGGGGTGGGAATCCCAAAACCAAAGGACTAGGTTATAGACATTATACATCAGTCAGTACAGTTGCACTCAAATAGGTCATCCTCGGTAAAGTCAAACCCCTGCTGGCTGGTTGCCATATCTAGTAGTTGTTTATATGGCGCACGGTCACGTCTAAATGGTTGGTTAGTCTTCTCTTCCATCCGTACCCAGAAATCTGCTTGTGCTGGTTCTTCCGCTAAGATCCGCAGAATCTTAGGCGTTGACTTGAGGAAGCAACCAACACAGTTGCCATACGAGTTATCCTTGTATGGTAAATCCAAATCAAACGGCATTGATGCCCAGAAATCTAAAACATCTTTTAGCGTGTGGCCAGCGTGATACATCGGGCAAACGATATCCCGTTTACCATCTGCCTTCAGTCTATGCACTCGGCGTGGTTCATCTGCTCGTAAGCCGATCAAGTCTGTCCATGTATCCCATCCGGTCGTTGCCTTGATGTACTTCGCAATCGGTCTTATCTTGGTTTCAGCTGTGCAGAATCTACTTACAGGGTTCGGCAGGTAGTTACGCTTTGCAATTATGGCTTCCATTGGTTCACCGTTGCGTGATGCTGTGCTGTGGTTGACTTCACGAAACGAGTTCTTACCATCATCGTTGATGTACTCAACCCATATAACCGGCGTGATGTTGTCTGACACGTCCTGCACAAACTGCAAGGTTGCCGGATGCTCTAGTCCTGTGTTGGCAAATACCACTTTGACATTGTCCGGCAGTGTGCCACCGTGAGCCTGCACAATATGCCAAAGCATAAAGCCAGAGGTTCGACCACCACTAAAACTCACAACCTGAGCATCATCAATAAAGTATGGATTCATAAGCCTGCATCAAATCCAACATGATCCGCTATTGCCTTGGCTGCATCATGCCAAGAGTAAGCCACAAAGAACTTGTATCCGTGTGGCTCCAAGGCTTCTCGGAAGGACACCTGCCCCGGTGTTAGCCTGCCCTTACCTGCCTTCATCTCAATGAACAATCCGGGTACGGGGCAAGGTAGGAAGATATCCCAGACACCAGCCTTCACACCCATGGCTTTGAACTTAGCAGCTGTACGAATGTCACGGTGTCCACCGTTAGGGCAGTGGTAGATGGTTGACAGTTCGGGATGCTTAGATTCCATCAGTCGTACCCAAGTAATCAAGGCAATCTGCTCGCGGTCTTCAAGATGTCTCATGTATCTGCCTCAGTTCTGCTAGTGCCTTATTGATGCGCTCTTTGACCACCACAGGCGGTATACGGTAACGGCTGGCTACCATGTGTATTGTCTGCGGTACTCTGCCATCAAGCCCAAGGTGTAGGGCAACCATCTGCCTTGTTTCATCGTCCATCTTGCCGAGGGCTTCGGTCAAGGTTCCCTCCTCGGCTTCATTGAAAAAGACATCTTCCGCGCTTGGCGTTGATCCGAATACCGCAGTATCAGCTAAGACGAGTTCGGAGCCTTGTACCGGGGTCTCTATAGACATCGGCTCAATGCCTGCTGCGGTACGGCAGATGTCGATGGTCTCAAGGCTCATCCCGCTACGCTCTGACAGTTCGGTATCTGTTGGTGGTCGCTTTAGTTCGAGTTCCAGGATGACGTAATGCCGCTTGAGCTTGTGCCACTTGACCAGTGTATGTTCGGCAATCCGGATGGTTCTGTATTGGTTGCTTTGATACCGCCTAAGCTTCTGGTAAATCCAAGGATGTGCATAAGTAGAGAAGCGCAAACCACGCTCTGGTTCCCATTTCTCAATCGCACGAATGAGACCCTCAACGCAGTACTGGCAGGCATCCGTGAAGTGTTCTTTGTGCTTGATGACCTTGCAAACTTCCCTAATAAAGGCAAAGTTGTGGCGGATCATAGCATCTAGGCACTCGTCCTTTTCGATGCCATGTGACCAGCCGTGGTGTAGGAGTAGCATCTCTTCGTGAGACAGCAAACGCTCCGGGGCTTGTCTCAGCTTCCGGAGCGTCTGTCGAATGTCTGTATGTCTTGGTGTCAACGTACTCCGTTTGCCTTGAGCATGGCAGGCTTGGTGACGTACTCGTACCGCATGGCATCACGGGTTGCAGATACCAGAGCAAGGAACAACATCACGCTAACCGCAGTGATAATGCCTGCCTTGATAGCACCATCAACATTACGCCGTCGGGCATTGTGTGCCTGTCGGTTAGCATCAAGTGCCTCCTGCCGTCTACGTGCCTGCTGTGCATGGCGTTCAAAGTGCCGCCATTCTGCCAACCGGCAAGCCGTGCAAACCTGATCGGTGTCTACTACTTCGTGTCCGCAATCTTTACAACGCTTCATCGTCATTGTCTCCCTGTCCTTTATCTAGTTTCCGAATGTTTCTGGTTGTTCGGTCGGTTTGTTCCGACTCTTACGGCGAATGGTGAGCAACCTTGCAAGGTCTTCCTCTGCCATGTCCATGGCTTCGGCGAGCTTGCTGAGGTTACCGCTGTTAGGTGTCTTCTTGCCGGTCATCCAGTCGGATACCTGCGGCTGAGTTGCACCGATGCGTTTTGCCAACTGCTGTTGGGATAGTCCTCGAATCATGTTCCATATATACCACAACTATATAATCTAGTGTCAAGTGTTTGACAATATATATTCTTGGCGTATAATCAATACACGCAACCATATTGGTAGCGTCAACAAAATGGTTTTGGAGATAAGTAATGAAGACAACTTTAACCGCACTACCTGCTGGTGCTGGTGTGTACCGCATTCCATCGTTCAAGATTGCTGGTGTAACCGTTCCAATGACTACGGCATTGTTCGTAGACAACCAATGGACACCATTTATTGATGGTGAAAACCTGCAACGAGAGTTTGCACGGCATGGCGTAAACTTGTGCCTTCATCTATGCATCGCAAACTACCTGCAACGGCAGGGTGTAAACCCATCGCTTCATATCGCTATCAAGGGAGAATAGAATGACAACATCGGAAACCATTGGGGCTATTGCCCCTGCTCTCATCAAGGCACAAAGCCAGATGCAGGGCATCATCAAGGAAGGTAAGAACCCTGCCTTCCGCTCAAAGTATGTAACACTTGATAGCATCCTGGACACCCTGCGTCCTATCCTGACATCTAACGGCTTGATGCTTACGCAGGGTAGCCAGCAACCAGAGACCATGCAGGCAGTCACCGTAGAATCCCGCATCATCCATACCAGCGGTGAGTGGATCGCAACTACGGTAACCATCCCGGTAACCAAGCCAGATGCTCACGGGCTGGGTTCAGCTCTTACTTATGGTCGCAGGTACTCCGTGTCCGCCCTGCTAGCTATATCGGCAGATGAGGACGATGATGCAAACGGAGCGGTACAGGCTCAGGAATCGTTCCGTAGAGGCCCACAGGGCAACATTGTGATTGATGAGCCAATCAAACCTACATCTGCAAGGCCGTTATCAAGATGACATTTGGACAGGTTTATCCTCGGCTCTTTGAGGGTATGGCTATAAGGCGTAAGGCTTGGGAGCTTGGCAAGGTTGTCAGGCTCTCAGCTATCGGTGAAGACCATCTTGTCGTGCATCTACCATCAGGCAATAGATACACATACTGCCCTCCTGTGATGGACTTATACGACAAGGCACAGCAACAAGTTAGAGACGATTGGGAGGTAGTGAGATGATAACGAAAGAAGATGCAGCATTCCTGCTGAAAAGAGCCATGCAGTATGGCATGACATACACGGATGGCAAGTATGCAAACCACAAGCTGGTCACGATGGATGATCGTGGATACTGGGTCAAGCCAGCAGGGAAGAACCTTGATCAGGTGAACTTTGAGTATCGTTACGAAAGCGTGTACTGGCACAAGGGTACACCGCAAGAGTTGATGGGAGGTAAGTGATGGGATTTGACGTTATTGACGGCGAGCTGTGGGATGAGGAAACGGGCGAGTATGCTGGCCCTGCTTCCGGTTGGATCCGTGGAGACGAAACACCGGAAGACCTCGCACTCCTGGTGATGCGTAAGCGTATGGACATCGAGGCAAACATCCTTGCGGAGAAAGCCAAGATGGATGCCATTGTGGAGAACTTCCGCAAGCTCATTGGCAAGCATCAGGCTAGGCTTGAGTGGCTGGAGCATCAGTACAACGCACAGCTGCAAGACTACGCAATGTCTCAGTTACCACGCAAGGCAGATGGCACATTGAAAGCCAAGACATGGACTTGTCCATTCGGTACGGTTGGCTTTAGAACCATAGCCCCTAAGGTCGCTGTAGAGGCTGAGGACGTGGCTTTGGAGTGGGCGCGCAAGAACTGCCCATCAGCCATCAAGCTCAAAGAATCCATCTTGGTTAGCCAACTACCAGAGCCAATCAAAAGCGCGATGTTAGAGCATCCAGCGGATGCCCTAAAGGCTGGGTTTGTTGTGCATCCGGAAGCGCAAGCAGTCACCATCAAGACGGTATAGGAGATAAGTAATGGGCGCAAAACATTTAGCAGAGCAGACACGTAAAGCCATCATTCAAATGAGAACTGATGGGCATACACCAAAGAAGATATCTGAAGTGCTTGGCGTGAATGCCTGCACAGTTTCAAAGATATACAACCGGTATCAACAATCACTTGTAACCCTGACGGTTCAACCACAAAGGCAAGATGAGCCAGAACAACCCGGCATTGACTGGCAGGCTAAGTGGTGCGAGGCTCAGATTCAGATTGCAGAGCTGAAGGAAATCAACAGCATACTAAAGGGCTACGTTAGACATCTGCAAAGACTAAACGAGCAACAGGATAGAATGTAGCACCCGCAAGGGAAAACAAAACAACACAAATGGTGCTTGGTAAGCGACAGAAAGACCCGGTCTAAACAGCCGGGTCTTTTTGTATGTTCATGTATGTCAACTTGTAAGGATTTCTTACAAGTTCAATGATGCTTAGTATGTAAAAAGCCTTTACTAACTAAGCTCAACAAATAATTTTAGCAAAGACTTTTAGCAAAGAGGTATGTTCCAAAATGGAACCTACCAGTCGATGTGTACAAAACCACCCATACTGCCAAGCTCACGCCATGCTCTGGCTTTACGGTAGACACCATCGCCGTTACGCTCCACGCCGTCCTCATCATCCATTTCTGGAGACGTGTTACCTTCAACGGTTTTGACACCCCACGGAAATACACCGGTTACGATACCGATATGAGCAAGCCTGTTGAGTGGTGCAAACCAGAAGCAGATGAGGTCACCGATGCGCACTTTAGTAGGGTCTAGTTCGGCATCCTTCACGCTAACCCAGTTCTTGGTTCTTCGTGCCCAGTTACCATGATCGGGACAGTAGGCAGAGCGTGGCCAGTCTGCTGGTATCTCAAGGGCTAAATCGTGAGCGGCATTGCGGAGGCGGTAGACAACAAAGGCAGCACACCAAGGGCTACCGGGTGGCACAGGTGGAGTGGTAGAGGCTTGGTATATTTCTACCGCCTTGCCTCGGTTATCTCCAACTTCCTGCACACCGACATTGTCGATGGCTTCTTTAGCTGCACGTAAAGCGATAGGTCTACTCATAGTGATATATTCCTTTTGTCAGTCCTTATCTCCCTGACTAGGTGGGCGGTCTCCCAACTGCATCTTCGCCGCCCACCGCCCTTTTTCTTAGGCGAATGTTTCCCCATCATCCACACTTACCAGCTGCGTGATACCTGCCGATGTGGAGTGGTAATACAGATACCAGTTTCCAAGCCTCCAAGATATAGCCGTCTGGTCGTTCTGTACTCCGCTTGCTACCACCGCAGATGATGCCGTGATGATGTTGCCCTGTGGGTCATAGATAACCCGGTGGATGTCACTTCCGGTATGCCGGAAGACTACGCACCGCTTGCCCATCGGGTTGATTGCTACGCTAACGTGCGTCCCTGCCGCACTTACTACAGTTGCCATGCTTACCGTTGCCCCTTCATCATCGGTGTAATACGAGTCAATACCACCACCTGATTGTTTCTCAACCAAGATGTAAAGCCTACCGCTTGCGCTTGTCGGGTCATAGGCAATAGCCACACAATCAACCGATGTAATAGGCGTTGTAACACTTACAAAGTTGGTGGCGTTCGGGCCATCCGCAAAGTGTAGAACCACGGTATGCGTTTCAACATTGGCATAACAGAGCCGCTGGTTAGGGGCTACGTCAACCGACAGACAACCACCTGCCGCCGTCAATGTACGGAACCAACAACGGAATCGGTGCGATGTGTGGAGCGGGTCTATGCCGATGTTGTTGCTACCGCTGATGGCATCGTGGTTGCTTTCACCTAGTCCCCAGGGAGTGGACGTGTAATAGCGTCCCTCAGCATCCAGCGTGGAATCTGTGCCTCTATTTGCTCCCGTGCTTGCAAGCTCTAGATCGACAGTGCCAGTGGTGGCAGGGTCTCCGACATCGTCTAGAACAGCACCATGAGCAATGCCACGGAGCAATGAACCGGCAGGAAGGTAGAGCGCAGCATCTGTACCGCCGTTGACATCGAAAGGGTCGAATAGGTCAGGCGGGAAGTTGCCATTGATCCGGTCAAAGAGCGTTTGTGCAGTAATGGTTCCAGCCGCTAACTGATGCCCGTAAGCAAAGTCTGTACCGCTTGTCGCGTTAGGAGTGGCAAGGATACCGCCACCACGTAACCACGTTGAATAGCCGGTTACGCCATTGAGGAAACAATCCCTGAGCGGTGGTTGTGTAGCGGAGCAAGTAGCACCAGCAGGATAGGCTACAGAGTTGGTTGCAGTCCAGCCGGGATGCCTAACAATGGAATCATCGGAGGCATTGATTTGTCCTGCCAGCTCGCTGATGGTTACCGGGTCAACGCTGTACGACGTAACCCCTGTCTCGCCTCCCACCGTCATCTGCCACCAGACATCGGATTCTTCTTCCGTCCTGCCATCCCTATCCTGTTGCCAGAATCTGCGACCGTAGTAGTAGGTGGTGGTATCTACCTCTGCAACGATTGCAGGTGTAATGCGCTGAAACTGAGCGGTAAAAGAATCCGGTACATAAGTAGAATCCGTGTTGGTGTACTTGAGCGTGGTTGTACCGATGTCAATAGATCCGCTAGACACCCGTAAACGCTGACACGATGTGATGCCCCAGTAAGCCGAATCTACAGACTCGCTTCCTGCGTAGCTGCTCGATGCCGTGTTCTCCCTTGGGTAGGGGTTGTCCTTGTCATCGGTTGCCGGTAATGCACCAAGGCTGTGGATGTCAGGTGAGCAAAGGTCAAGCGTAACAGTACTATAGGAGGTCGTAGGAGCCACAACCTGCCATCTTTTGGTGTTGCCGTGGTAATCGGTCAGTTCGATGTAACCGGTCTGGTTTGTGCCGCTTTGCGCTTTGATTTGAATATCTAGATATCTGTAGCCCGACATCCCCTCATAAGGTGCATAGAGCCTATCGTTACCTGTACCGCTGATGGCACGGTTGTTTGTCTCAGCAATAGACCAGCCGTTGAAGCGGAAGCCACGGAACAACACCCGGTTGTCTGTGCTTGAGTCTCCGTTGGTCGTTAGGCCGCTTCCGGACAGTTCAGCAGATATCCACGTCGGCACGTCATCAGCTGACACGCTGTCCGTGTCTGTGCCGTAAGTTGGGTCTATAAGAGTGGTGCTTGTGCTGTAGTCAACAAAGCTATCTGACGCACC
>Ga0209358_10002874_pt1 | contig 12912 bp, 12 predicted proteins | sample LauGreFa1BDMLBSN_2_FD_187574 | JGI IMG/M metagenome (GOLD analysis project Ga0209358, IMG submission 187574) | Freshwater lake microbial communities from Lake Michigan, USA - Fa13.BD.MLB.SN (SPAdes) (version 2) | ecosystem: Environmental > Aquatic > Freshwater > Lake | place: Lake Michigan, USA...
TAATTTGATTAAAATCGCCATACTCGTATGATAAGGAGTACTTAGGGTAATTAATAGTTTTAACTTGATTTAAACCTTTACCATTATTAACATAAGTGTAAGCTACTGCACCTTCGGGAGTTTGAGCTGTAGTTAAACGATTAAATTCATCGTAATTATAAGAGTTAGTTTGATTATTAGGATTAGTTTGTTGTTTAATTAAACCATAAGCATTGTATTGATAAGTATTTGTTCCTGCATTTTTATCTACCGTTTTAGTTTTATTGCCATTGATATCGTACTCCAAACTTACCATTTCGGTACCGTTTAAACTTACAGATTTTAAATTTCCATCGCTATAATATGTGTACACCAAAGCACCACCGTTGTCCTCGGCTTTAATATTTAAACCGCTAGCATCCGTAGTAGTTTTTTTAATTGTACCATCAGGAAAAGTTGTAGTTACAATACTTGTTTCTGGTGTATAAGAATAAGCAAACAATTGTTTTTGAGATGGTGTGCCTTGAGAAATTACTCTGCCTAAGTCATCGTAAGTCATGCTTTAATTAAAGTATTAAATAAACCTTCTGTAGTTGATTTTACTTCTTTTATATCAGGAATGTCACGGTTTAATTAAAAGTTTTACCATATATTTTTAAGCATATTGCATAAAAAAGTCAATATAAACTTGTTTAATCACATCACCCTCTAAAATATTTTAATTGTAATTCCTACGTTGGGTAATGCGATAAGGTGCATTTGGTGTTACAACTCTTGCTATTTTTGATATATTTATCTATAATTGGAAATATACTTAAAATGTGGTGTTTGTGACTATTGTGAATATTTTGAGTAAAAATCCTTTTTGTTTTTAAAATAAGTATTCCAATCCTAGTTTTAAACCAAGTGAAATTGTATTATCTGGCGTTTTAATTTCACCGCTTTTTGGATGTACATCAAATGAATTTGATTTAAATTTAAAATCACCAAATGGTTGAAGATTTATGTTAAAATGATTGTTTATTCTTCTGGTAACATTCACTCCAAATCTATAGGTTAAACCTAAAGGATATGATGATACTTTTATACTATTACTTTCAGTTTCTTGATTGTTATAATAAATAGTTTCGTTGTAACTCATTAATTTATTAAATATCATTCCGTTTACAACATCTAAGCTTAGTTTATTATGTTTATAAAAAGTATACCCGATAAAAATTGGAAAATTAAGATAGCTTAGTTTATGTTCCATTTTATTAACATCCCAATTGGGATCCGAAAAATCATAACAAAAATTTCTTGTAGCAAAATTAATACCCCAACTTAACTTTATTTTATTTATCTTTTTATGAATTAATAATGAAAATCCTGGACTATAATTATTTTTTCCATTATCCATGATATCTCTAAAGCCAATTAAATCAACCTCAAATGAAGTTGTTTTATTTTCTTGAGCTAAAATTACACTTGTAAAAAATATACAAATAATTAAGATTGTTTTTTTCATACTTTTTCTTTTAAATTTATTAAATACACCATTCTTTCAAATTATTGAATAATTATTTTAAAATAATTAATTTTATTATTATTTGTATCATAAATGTGTATTATATATATTCCTGATGAAATTTCATTTAAAGATAGAGAAAGTATTTGTTTTGAAACTTGGTTTAAATTAAATATATTTTTTCCTGCTAAATCTGTAATTGAAATATCAAAATTATTAGAATCATTATTTCCGAAATCTATAATAAAATTTCCGTTATTAGGATTTGGATAAATATTAATTTCGTGATTTTTATTAGAAATTAATAATTTATCTTTTTCTTGAAAAAAATAAGATGTATCAATTTCTTCATAATTTGAGTTTTTATTAATAGTACAAAGTTCTGGATTTATTTTTGCATGAAAATTACTTCTTTCTTTTACATTAAATCCAGGATTAATTTTTATTAAATTTTGAGCAATTAAATCTAATTGCTGTTTCTCAATTAAATCATAATTACAATTTAAAGTTATACTTTTACCTACAATTGAGTTAAAGATATTTGTTTTAATGTTAAATTGATTAGAATTAGTTATGTTAATATCATTACAATTTTCTCTTTTATAATATCTTACCCAATCAATTTCCATTTGACTTGGAAAAGGGGTTTTATGGTCAGGAGAATCATCATTACCACTACTTTGTATAGCTAAATTTAAAATAATATGCATAGGTTGAGTTGGAAATAATTGATTTTTTGCATATTGCTTGAACGCATCAACTGTACAAACAGCTTGTCCAGAAAAATTATAATATTGATAATCAGTTCTTTTTAAATCTCCATCTACATACCATTGAATTTTATCTTGATCCCAAATTAGTGTGAAAATATGAAAATCCTCAGAAAAATCCGTGGCAGTATATTTTGACGAACAATAGTTAGATTTTCCATTCTTATCATAATCATAATGAACATTCATGTTATGAACTTTTGACAACTTAGAGTCATCATAATTACCATTAATATAATCTTCGTTCCAAAATTCAAAAATATCAATTTCACTCCATGGATTATCTGCATATGTCCAAAATGCTGGCCAAAATCCTTTACCTTTGGGAATTTTTACTCTGGCTTCAAATTTACCATAACTAAATTTATTTTTTGTCCATATATTCGATGATGTGTAATTGTATGTTCTTAAATTTGGTAATCCATCTTGTAATATTTCTTCTTCAGGTTTCCAATCAATAGCTTTTCTTTGAATAGTTTCTTTTTTAGCAATAATTTTCAGTGTACCATCTGATATATTAACATTATTTAATGAATTATATTCTTGGTTAACTCCTTTATTTCCATACAAACCTCCTTGAGACCACTTTTGTAACTCCCATAAATCAGTATTTAAGTTATTATCTTCAAAATTATCTTCAAAAACTAATTTCCATGTATTATTATTACAAACCGAAAAAGCATTTAAAGGCATTATTTTAATATTATCACCACAATTTTGAGAAATACTTTTATTTATTAAAAAAATTATAGTTAGAGGAAAAAAAATATTGTTTTTCATTAGTCTAGTTTTTATTTCTTTTTTAACTCTTCAACTTCTTTAATTAATTGGTCTATTAATTTTTGTTGTTGGATGGTGTATAGGGTAAGTTCCTCAATTTTTTCCATTTGGATTTTTGCCATATCTGCAATGCTGAAGCCGTGTTCGATAACTTGTGCTTCGGATGGTACGTTGGGAAGATGTTTGTTTTGATTGATAAAAGATTCTACTTCGCTTAATGATTTTAAATTGTAGTTTTTATCAAAAACATAATCGGCCCATGAACCAGTTTTAACCTCAATTTCTCTAGCACCTAATTTTCCATCCACAACCATCATAAAATTACCCATAGTGGTATTAATTTGGTTTTTAGTACCTACATATAGCTTTTCTTCTACAGATAAGCGTCTAATCATGGCTTCACCAGGAACTAATAATTGAAATCCGTTTGCGTTATAACCCGAAAAATTAGTTCCAATTCTTAATTTATTGGATAACTCAAATCCTTGATAATTAGGGTGGTTTTGACCGGATAAATAAAAGTTATTGTCTCCAAAAATAATTCGACCATCGGTACCTTGTGCACCTGAAATTGAATTATCAATTCTTAAATTACCACCAGAAATATGCAGCCTTTGTGCGGGTGCAGTTGTTCCTATTCCTACACGTCCAAGATGTGTAATCGTCATTCTTGTAAAATTTTGTGCAAATTGATTGGGGTCGAAAGTTCCATCTGATGCCATTCCTGGTGCAACAGTGTTCCAACTTTGGTGGGTTAAAAATCTAATATCTCCTCCTCCGTGTAAAATTGAACTGAAAAAATACCAATTAGTTGGATTGTTGGGGAAGTGTTCTGTATATCTAAATTTTCTTATTGAATTATCATATCTAACTCTTGAAGAAGAATGCCCTTCAGTAGGGAAATTTTTTCCAGAAAACCAAGGGACTGTTTCAGAACTGAAAGTTTGAGAAAATAAATTGAAAGTTAAAAAAATAATTCCGAGTGTAAAAAGATATTTTTCATTTTTATAAATTTAATTTTGCACGAAATTATTATAAAATTTTAAATTCAAAAATAAATTCAAAAAAAATTTAAAGATTAAACATAAAATTAATTTTAGGTAAATATTTTGGTAATATTTTGTTTAGTTGTTGCGTTGAATATGATATCTTATAGATAAATGTTTTTATATTTATTTAAATTTTTAAACCTTTAAACTATGATTAAACAGATTTACAGATTTTTAAATCCGAAATTTCATAATTTATTTTTGGATTATAAAGTAGAATTTAAAACGAAATATGGTTTTGGAAAACCTCCACATAGCGAGCTTTATAGTATCATAAATAACAATAGGGGTGGGGTATAAAGACCTGTTAAACAAGGTGTTAGATTTAAAAGAGTCCATTTGGACTATACAAGATAGTAAAAACGAAACAGATACTACAAAACCTGTTTGGAGTAATGGTTTTTTACCTGGTTTGGACATAGTAAACATTTATACAATGTTAGCCGAATTTAAACCTAAAAAATATATAGAAATTGGATCGGGAAATTCTACAAAAGTAGCATTTAAAGCTAAAAAAGAGCATAATTTAGATACGCAAATCATCTCTATCGACCCAATGCCTAGAGCCGAAATTGATAATTTGGCAGATGTTGTAATAAGAAAACCTTTTGAAAATGTTGATTTAAATATTTTAGAGGAATTAAACGAAAACGATATTTTATTTGTAGATAATTCGCATAGAATTTTACCTAACTCGGATGCAATGGTATTTTTTATGGAAATATTACCACGCTTAAAAAAAGGGGTAATAGTGCATATACATGATATTTATTTACCATATGATTATCCACAATTTATGTGTGATAGATTTTACTCGGAACAATACGGTTTAGCTATGTATATTTTAGCAAATCCAAAAAAATATTACACTATTTTACCAAACTATTTTATTTTTGAAGATAAGGAATTATCTGATTTAATTGCTCCAATTTGGAACCACGCTAATTTAAAAGATGTGGAAAAACATGGAGGTTCGTATTGGTTAAAAATAAACGAATAATTTTTTTAAAATATTGTATTAGGATTTTATAACCATTATTATACAAGCGGTAAGGAGTAGATACAGCCAAAAATTTTGCAACCATTTTTTTTGGATTTGAATGATGTAACTAGAAACTAAAAAAGCTCCTATTCCACCCCATAGTAGTGGTAAAAACTCGATAATTGTATATTTTGCATTGAAAAAAAACAATGTAGGTGTAAAGATAAAATAAAAGCTAAATACCCTAAAAATTAAACGTGCTTTATGCACCATTGTATTTTTTTTGGTGTTAATTTTTAAAAAGGAATATACATTTGCATATATAAAAAAAGCAATAAATATTTCGTTATAAGTTGTTGATTTAGGAATGCTTATCCAAGTAAAATTAATTTGCTTTGTAAGTTGTTTAATCAAATAATAATCGTTTAATAAATACGATAAACTAAACAATGCAAAATAAGGAAAAACATAACCCAATAAAAATGCAATAACATCTTTTAAATTGGTAGTTTTAACCCAAAAAACAATTACGAAAAAAAATATAAATAAACTAATAAAGGACGGACTAACTAAACTTGTTATACTCATTACAGCAGATAAGCCAAAAACTGTTATATATTGTCCAGAGGTATTATACAAATCAAACAACTCCAAAATTACCATTAAAATAGTAAATACTGCGCAAATCAATAAAAACGATTGCATTGTTGGCTGTTGTAAACTTAAAAAGTAAATACTTAAAATTTGAGGTAAATAATTGTTGATATTGATAAGCTTAAACTCTAATAGTTTTTCGTTTAAAACAGCTCCAAAAACATAAATACAAATAAAATATACAACTACAAAAAACCAATCTATAAAGGCAAAATCTGATATAGAAGAAAAACTATGTAAAAATAAAAACAACAATAAACTTAACGCACTAAATAAGTGCGCACTAAAAGCAGTTGTTTTTTGAAAATTGGCTAACACAAGCTATGGTTACTAAACTTTTATAAATATTTTCTTTTTATACATCCACGAAAGTAAGATGTAAAATGGAATTATCCATACAATTGCATAAATATGTGAGGCAATTTTAGCCCAAATTAAATCGGGATGATTTGCATAAATTTCGTGGTAGGGTGTAGAGGTGAAAATAGATAAAATGCTATCTGCTATTAATCCACTTACTGAAGTGCCTTTTACAGGAATAAAATGCACTAAATTACTCACCAACTCGGATAATAAATAAGCAGTTAAAGCATTACTACCAAATTTTATAGCGGGCGCAGTAAATTTGGTAAATTGTAAATAATCTATAATCCATAAGCTAAATGCAGTACACAACATTGCTATTCCTCCGGTATATAAAACATACGAGCTGGTCCATAAACCTTTGTTAATGGGTAATGCTAAATTCCAAAACAAACCCAAAACCACTAAAACTCCACCAATGGCAAATAAGCCGCTAATTTTTTCCAATAAGGTTTTATCACTCACAATCCATTGTCCGCTTAAAACCCCAATCAAACAGGTTGCCACCGAAGTGGTTACAGTGCCTAACAATCCTTCGGGCTCCCAGCCGTTGCGCCACAAATGACTTTCCCCTAAAATTAAATGATCTAAGTACGTCCCGAAATTAAACAAACCCTCACGATTTAAATCTTTAACAAATTCGCCCGTAATTTCGACATGAATAATTCCCCAGTAAACCAATAAAATTCCAACGGCTACATACAATTGTTGTTTCCAATTGGTAAATAAAAATAAAGTTCCAGTGAGCATAAATACCAAACCTAAGCGTTGTAATACACCCATAATACGGTACGATGCAAATTCTTTAAATAACAGCTCTCCCTCCGGATTAAAGTAAACAAATGGGAAATTATCTTTTAAAAAACCTAATAAAAAAATTAATGCCCCTCTTTTTACAACTGTTCGTATAAGTTGATTTTTGGCTTGAGTTTCCTTTTTTTTGCCCAATGCAAAAGCAATAGAACAGCCCATAATGAAAATAAAAAAGGGAAAAATCATATCGGTTGAAGTTGCGCCATGCCATGCTGCATGACTTAATGGTAAAAACAAATGATTAATCCACTCCGAATTTTCGTTATCCCAAGCACCCCAAGAGCCAGGATTGTTCACCACAATCATTAAAAAAATGGTTAATCCTCTTAAAAAATCAATAGATAAAATACGTTGTTGCATAGTTTTTATAAAAAAAAGAAAAAGCAAGATTATTCATCTTGCTTTAACTATATAATTTTATGTGTTTTAGGCGTGTTTTTTAATTTTACTTCCAATTAAAGCGTAGTACAATAAATAAGCCTGACAAAGCGCAACTAAAATAAATGTAATTTGCCAGTTGTTAGTACTATCGGCATAAATAGATTGAATAGTTGGTACTATTGCACCACCAAAAATACCCATGATTAAATATCCAGATGCTTGGTTGGTATATGGCCCTAATTTATCGATAGCTAAACCAAAAATATAACCCCACATTACCGAGTGGAATAAACCAACTAAAAACAAAGCATAAACTCCTGCATTACCCACAATTGTAAATTGTGTGAAACCTAAATCAACTTCTTGTAAAGCTACTGTGCCAGGATAAAAAGTTCCAATTAAAGTTAAAATCATAGCTAGTGAACTTACTAAAATTAAACCTTTTCGCGAATCGGCATTTTTAAACACAAAGGAACCAATAAATCTACCAATCATAATACTTCCCCAATACAAACTAGCTACTAAACCAGAAGCACTTGAGAATATTTTTTTTACTTCATCCGTTTCATTAGGATCGATAAAACTATCTAAATATGTTTTAATATTATTACCAATTGCTACTTCAGCACCTACGTATGCAAAAATTGCTATTACACCCAAAGTTAAATGACTAAATTGCCAAGCATTACCTTCTAATTTTTGTGGTTCAGCAGAAACTTCCTCCGAATTTGAATTGCTAATATCTGGTAATTTCAATAAATAAAATACCAAAGCTAATATTAAAGCAAAAATTGTTAACCCTATATATGGCAATTTTACATCATCTACAACAGGTTTTGCACCGCCAAAAATTACGTTAGCAGCAAAAATAGGTGCTAAGGTTCCTGCTAAAGAGTTAAATGCTCCAGCTAAATTAATTCGTGTACCTGCGGTTTCGGGTGTGCCTAATGCAGCTAAGTATGGGTTAGCTACCACTTGTAGCATAGTAATACCTGCACCTAAAATAAAAGCCCCAGATACAAAAATTGCAAAAGAATTCGCATATGCTGCAGTTAAAAATACCGATAAAGCAATAGCAACTACAATTAAAGCCATTACTAATGTTTTTTTGTTCCCATTTTTATCGATTAATTTAGAGGCAATTGGACCTGTTAAAACAAATGCAGCAAAAAATGAAAAGGTAAGTAAAGACGTTTGAAAATTAGTTAGTTGGAAAACATCTTTAATGGGGCTTTGTAACTGCCCGTTTAGTACCGTTAAAAATCCAAATAGGAAAAAAAGTACCACCATCATGATAAAAGGTACCCTGTAATTTTGTTTTGTAGAACTCATAAAACTGGTTGTTAAAAGTTAAAGTTTCTTTATTTCGAATTACGAATATAAACAAATATCATATACAAAATAATTTTTTAAAGAAAACTTCCCTAAACTAGCTTTAATTTACTACCTTTGTACCCGCTATGAAATGGATAATCGCTTTGTTTTTTAGTGTAATTTACACCCATACATTTGCACAATGTGCAATGTGTAAAGCACAAATTGAAAGTAGCGATGGTGAAGTGGGTAACGGTATCAATGGCGGGATTTTATTTTTGATGATTATTCCTTACGCCTTATTAATTACAATTTTTATTGTTTTTTTTAATGGCAAAATTCGATCATCAATTTTAAAATTCATTAATTCGTAGTTCTTTATAAAATTTACTTATCCAGAAAGGTGGAGGGACTGGCCCTATGATACCTTGGCAACCCCGCAAACGGAAGGTGCCAATTCCGCTCTGTTAAAAGGGCTAGATAAGCGTGAAATAGTTTATTCATTTATCTACCCTTTGATTGTATAAATCAAAGGGTTTTTTTTTGTATTATGTTAAAAAAAGATGTTAGAGAAGTTTTAAAAACCCGAATTTTAGTACTAGATGGTGCTATGGGTAGCTTAATACAGGGCTATAAATTAGAGGAAGACGATTTTAGAGGCGAAAGATTTAAAAATCATCCTAATCCGTTAAAAGGAAATAACGATTTATTAGCGATAACTCGCCCCGATGTATTAAAAGAAATTCATAATTTATACTTAGAGGCTGGCGCTGATATTTTAGAAACCAATACTTTTTCGGGGACTACAATTGCTCAGGCGGATTATGCTTTGGAGGATGCGGTTTATGACATTAACTTTTATTCGGCTAAAATTGCTAAAGAATGTGCGGATGCTTTTACGGCTAAAAATCCCGATAAACCTCGTTATGTTGCGGGTTCTATTGGTCCAACTAATCGTACAGCTTCGTTATCACCCGATGTGAACGACCCTGGTTATCGTGCCGTTACTTTTGATGATTTAGTAAAAGCTTACTCGGAACAAACCGATGCTTTAATTGATGGTGGTGTGGATTTACTTTTGGTGGAAACCATTTTTGATACCTTAAATGCTAAAGCTTGTTTATTTGCTATTGATGAAGTACAGGAAAAACGTGGTACTAACTTACCAATAATGGTTTCGGGTACAATTACCGATGCTTCTGGTCGTACTTTAAGCGGACAAACTGCGGAGGCTTTTTTAATTTCGGTATCACATGCACCTTTGTTAAGTGTAGGTTTTAACTGTGCTTTAGGGGCCGATTTAATGAAACCGTACTTAAAAACGGTGGCACATAATACTAACTTTTTTACTAGTGCGCATCCAAATGCAGGTTTACCTAATGAATTTGGCGAATACGACCAATCTCCAGAGGATATGAAAAAGCAAATTAAGGAGTTTTTAGATGAAAATTTAGTAAACATTATTGGCGGTTGCTGTGGAACTACGCCTAATCATATAAAAGTAATTGCAGATATTGCAGCTACTTATAAACCAAGAGTTGTTGCTTAAATGAAAATAATCAAAATATCCTCCGTGTACTTGAACAAGGCTTGATAGTAATGAAATACTTCTAAAACCTAAATCATAGGTAGTAAAAATAATGATTGACCTGTAAGGGAGAATAAAGAAAGAAAAGTTAATGTGATGCAACCAAAGGATATGAATAATTCAAAGGGATTTAAATTAATTGCGATTCGACCGCTAGAAGGGTGTAAAGAAAAGTTTAGAAAAAATCTGCAAGATCAGGATATTGGAAAAGAACTTGGAATAATTTAATGTTATAATCATGTCAAAAAATAAAACCATAAATGTAAAAGGAACGGAGATAAGTGTTTTTGCTCAAGACGAAACGGATTATTTCAGCCTTACCGATATGACCAGTAGTTTTAAAGAGGGGAGCGGTTTAATTGGTAAGTGGATAACCAATAAAAATACATTGGAATACCTTGGGATTTGGGAAAAAATAAACAATACTGGTTTCAATTACCCCGAATTCGGGGTAATTGAAAAAGAGTCGGGGGTGAATAGATTTATTATGTCTGTGGGACAGTGGATAGAGCGAACACAAGCAAAAGGAATGCTAGTAAAAGCTGGTCGCTTTGGCGGTACTTTTGCTCATAAGGACATTGCTTTTCATTTTGCCATGTGGCTTAGTCCTGAGTTTCAGATTTATTTAATCAAAGAATTTCAACGCCTTAAAGAAGAAGAACAAAAGCAAATTGGATGGTCGGCAAAAAGAGAATTGGCAAAAATTAATTACCATATTCACACTGATGCGATTAAAGGAAATTTAATACCGAAAGAAATTACTCCTAAACAAGCATCAATAATTTACGCGAATGAAGCTGATGTTTTAAACATGGCATTATTAGGCATAACTGCTAAAGAGTGGCGTGAACAAAATTCTGAACTAAAAGGAAACATTAGGGATTATGCACACATCAATGAATTGATTTGTTTGTCGAATTTAGAAAATATTAATGCCTTGTTGATTAATGACGGAATGAATCAATCGGAAAGATTATTAAAATTGAATCAAATTGCAATCAAACAAATGATTTTATTACAAAATGTAGAAAACAGAACGTTATTAAAATAAATTAGAATAAATTTTTTAAATCATAAAATTGAGTATATGAGTTTACACCCCGATTATACAGGCGATTATAAATACAAATGGCACAATTACCCTTACATGCGTTTAAGTGGATTGGAGCCATTAATTGTTACTCCCGAAATTAATTTTGTAAATGTTGGTGAACGTACCAATGTTACTGGTAGTAAAAAGTTTTTAAAATTAATCGAAAAAGAAAAATACGATGAGGCTTTGGAGGTTGCCCTAGACCAAGTGCAAGGTGGTGCCCAAATTTTGGATGTGAATATGGATGAAGGGATGATTGATGGGGTTTACGCCATGACTCGTTTTTTAAACCTAATTGCATCCGAGCCAGATATTGCGCGTATTCCTATAATGATTGATTCCTCTAAGTGGGAAATTATCGAGGCGGGTTTAAAATGTGTGCAAGGGAAATGTGTGGTAAATTCTATTTCCTTAAAAGGAGGCGAGGAGCGCTTTATTTGGGAAGCTAAACAAATTAAAAAATATGGTGCTGCGGTTATTGTGATGGCTTTTGATGAACAAGGACAAGCAGATAATTACGATCGTCGAGTGGAAATTGTACAACGTTCGTACGATATTTTAACGGGTCCTAAGGTAAATTTTGCGCCACAGGATATCATATTCGATTTAAATATTTTCCCGGTGGCTACGGGTATGGAGGAGCACCGAAAAAATGCTTTAGATTTTTTTAGAGCAACGCGTTGGGTGCGCGAAAATTTACCCGCTGCGCATGTTAGTGGTGGGGTTAGTAATGTTTCGTTTTCGTTTAGAGGGAACGATGCTGTAAGGGAAGCAATGCACTCGGCTTTTTTATATCATGCTATTAAGGAAGGTATGGATATGGGTATTGTAAATCCTACTATGTTAGGTGTTTACGATGATATTCCTAAGGATTTATTAGAGAAAGTGGAGGATGTTTTACTAGACAGACGTGATGATGCAACGGAGCGTTTATTGGATTTTGCCGAAACTTTTAAAGCGGATGCTAAAACTAAAAAAGCGGATGACGAATGGAGAAGTTTACCAGTTGAAAAACGTTTGGAATATGCTTTAGTAAAAGGGGTTATCGAGTTTATTGATGCCGATACAGAGGAGGCTAGAGTTAAAATTAACAGTCCGTTAAAAGTAATCGAGGGGCCTTTAATGGATGGTATGAATGTGGTGGGCGATTTATTTGGTGCCGGAAAAATGTTTTTACCTCAGGTGGTAAAAAGTGCGCGTGTTATGAAAAAAGCAGTGGCGTATTTGTTACCTTATTTAGAGGAGGAAAAAGCCGAAAGTTCTAATAATGGTAAAATTTTAATGGCTACGGTTAAAGGGGATGTACATGATATTGGGAAAAATATTGTGGGGGTAGTTTTGGCATGTAACAGTTACGAAATTATCGATTTAGGAGTAATGGTACCGCCCGAAAAAATTATCGCCGAGGCTATTAAACACAAGGTTAACGCTATTGGTTTAAGTGGTTTAATTACGCCTTCGTTAGATGAAATGGTTACTGTGGCTAAAGAAATGGAACGTGCCGGCATGACTATTCCTTTGTTAATTGGTGGAGCTACAACTTCGCGTATTCATACTGCTGTAAAAATCGATCAACATTATGTGGGTGGTCAGGCGGTGCATGTGTTAGATGCGTCTCGTGCAGTTACGGTTGTGGGCA
>Ga0209358_10002878_pt1 | contig 12900 bp, 14 predicted proteins | sample LauGreFa1BDMLBSN_2_FD_187574 | JGI IMG/M metagenome (GOLD analysis project Ga0209358, IMG submission 187574) | Freshwater lake microbial communities from Lake Michigan, USA - Fa13.BD.MLB.SN (SPAdes) (version 2) | ecosystem: Environmental > Aquatic > Freshwater > Lake | place: Lake Michigan, USA...
CAGACGGACCACGCGATCAAGGCCGGATATAAGAGAGCAGCCGACTTCTTCGCAACACAGCACGAATTTCTCTTGCTACCCGGGGGGCATCCATATAAGACAGAACATGACATTGAATCGACGACAAGTATTGGCTGGCGCGGCGGGCGCCGCCCTGGCGGGAGCCTCGGCCATCCACGCGCAGCCGGCCTGGCCTGCCAAATCCATCCGCTTTGTGGTGCCATTCGCACCCGGAGGCACCAGTGAAATCGTGGCCCGCTCGGTGGCTGCAGAATTGACCAAGCAGCTGGGCCAGACTGTCTTCGTGGAAAACAAGCCGGGCGGCGCTGGCGTGACGGCCATGGCCGAAGTGGCCAGGGCGACGCCGGATGGCTACACCATCATCCTGTCCCATGTGGGCACGATGGCCGTGAACCCCTACATGCTCACCAACCAGCCTTTTGATGTGGACAAGGACTTCGTGCCCGTGACCCTGCTGGCCAAGGTGCCCAACGTTTTTGTGATCCATCCGGATGTGCCAGCCCGCAATTTCAAGGAATTTGTTGATTACGTGCGCAAGAATCCGGGCAAGCTCAATTACGGGTCTGCCGGCAATGCCAGTGCGGGCCACCTGGCCATGGAGTACCTCAAGCTCGCGACCGGCATGCAGATTACCCATATTCCTTACCGAGGTACCGGCCCCCAGCTGACCGACCTGCTGGCTGGCCGTACCGACGCCTCCTCGGCCGGTATGCCCGCGCTCGGCGCGCAGATCCGTGCTGGCAAACTGCGCGCGATAGCGGTCGGTACGCAGCAGCGGATTCCGGCATTGCCCGACGTGCCCACCGTGGCGGAACAGGGGTACAAGGACTTCGAGACCTCGCAGTGGTACGGCATTCATGCGCCGGCGGGCACGCCACCTGAGCTCGTTAAGCGCTTGCAGGAGGAGTGCTACAAGGCACTGCGGGCCAGTTCGGTCACGGAACGTTTCGCCACCGACAACGCGATCGGCGGCGGCGGACCGTCGTCCGAATACGCTGCCTTTGTCAAAGACCAGCAACGGATCTGGAGCGATATCGTCAAGCGGGCCAACATCAAGCCCGATTGAGTCGGGTTGTGTCGGGGGAGGTGGGCATGGGCGCGGATATGCAGGTCGATGTTTTGGTGATCGGCGGTGGTAACGCTGCCTTGTGCGCCGCGCTGATGGCGCGCGAGGCGGGCGCTAGCGTGTTGCTGCTGGAGGCGGCGCCGCGGGATTGGCGTGGCGGTAATTCGGCGCACACCCGCAACCTGCGGTGCATGCACGATGCGCCAGAGGATGTGCTGCAAGAGGCCTACCCGGAGGAGGAGTTCTGGCAAGACCTGCTCAAGGTCACAGGCGGGCGTACCACCGAATCCCTGGCCCGGCTGGTGATCCGCCACACGGCCACTTGCCGGCCCTGGATGCGTCGCCACGGCGTGCATTTCCAGCCTTCCCTGTCGGGCACACTGAGTCTGTCGCGGACCAACGCTTTTTTCATGGGCGGCGGCAAGGCCTTGATGAATGCCTATTTCCGCAGCGCCGAGCGCCTGGGTGTGCAGGTGCGTTATGACGCGCCGGTAGACCGAATCGAACTTGTCGGTGGGCGCTTTGTCGCGGCCTACGTCCAGGGGCAGCGCATTCAGGCCAGAGCTTGCGTACTGGCCGCCGGGGGCTTTGAGTCCAACCGCGACTGGCTGCGCGAGGCCTGGGGCCAAAATGATCGGGGGGAGTGGCCGTCCGATAACTTCTTGATCCGCGGCACCCGCTTCAACCAGGGGACGCTGCTGCGGCACTTGCTCGACGTTCATGGCGCCGATGCGATCGGTGACCCGACCCAGGCGCACATGGTGGCCATCGACGCGCGCGCGCCGCTGTATGACGGTGGTATTTGCACCCGGATCGACTGCGTGTCCCTGGGGGTTGTGGTCAATCGAGAAGGTCATCGCTTCTACGATGAGGGCGAAGACTTCTGGCCCAAACGTTACGCCATCTGGGGCCGCTTGGTCGCCCAACAGCCTGGTCAGATTGCTTACTGTGTGATCGACGCCAAGGCCATCGGCCGCTTTATGCCGCCGGTGTTCGCCGGTGTCCGGGCCGAAACACTGCCTGAACTGGCCCAGAAACTGGGTCTGGATGAGGCCGCTTTCATGCAAACCCTGAACGACTACAACGCGGCCTGCCAGCCCGGCCAGTTTGACCACACGACGCTCGACAACTGCCACACCCAGGGCCTGGTGCCCGCCAAGACCCATTGGGCCCGGCGCATTGATACCGCCCCGTTTTACGGTTACGCCCTCAAACCGGGCGTTACTTTCACCTACCTGGGCCTCAAGACGGATGAAACGGCGGCGGTGCGATTCAAGGGCGTGCCCAGTGACAACCTGTTTGTGGCCGGAGAAATGATGGCCGGTAATGTGCTGGGTCAGGGGTATACCGCCGGCGTGGGCATGTCGATCGGCACGGCCTTTGGCCGGATTGCCGGGACGCAGGCCGCCCGGGCCGCCCTGGCAAAAGCCGGACACGGAGCCGCTCATGCAGCAGCTTGAAGCCCTGACCCGCGAGGCCCGCGCCCTGGCTAGCGGTGCCCCGGCGCTGACGGCGCCCGAAGCTGAGCTGGCGCGCCAGATGCAGATCTGCAATGCCTGCCGCTACTGCGAAGGCTTTTGCGCCGTATTTCCGGCCATGACGCGACGGCTGGAATTTGGCAAGGCCGACCTGCACTATCTGGCTAACCTGTGCCACAACTGTGGTGCCTGCCTGCACGCCTGCCAGTACGCGCCGCCCCATGCGTTTGCCGTGAACGTGCCCCAGAGCATGGCCCAGGTGCGAGTCCAAACCTACGCCGATTACGCCTGGCCGCCCGCGCTGGGGCGGCTGTACCAGCGCAATGGTCTGGTGCTCAGTCTGGCCCTGGCCGCCGGCCTCGCGCTGTTTCTGCTGTTGGCGCTGGCCCGCCAGGGCACCTTATGGGGCGCCCAGCCTGGCGGCAATTTTTACGCCTTGTTTCCACACAATCTGCTGGTGAGCCTGTTTGGACCGGTGTTTTTGTGGGCCGTGCTGGCCTTGGGGCTGGGGCTGCGGCGGTTCTGGCGTGAGGTGACGCCCGCCACGGGTGCCCAGCCCGCCAGCCGACCGGCTATGGTTGAGGCAAGCCAGAACGCGCTGACCCTTCGCTACCTGGACGGTGGCCACGGCGAAGGCTGCCACAACGAAGACGACGCCCCCACCCCGATGCGCCGACGCGCCCACCACTTGACCTTTTACGGCTTCATGCTGTGCCTGGCGGCCACCAGCCTGGCCACGGTCTACCACTACGCCTTTGGTTGGGTGGCGCCCTACGACCTGCCCAGCCTGCCCAAGGTGCTGGGCGCTGCCGGTGGCGTCAGTTTGTTGCTGGGTACGGCGGCCCTGTTTCACCTCAACCTCAGACGCCACCCCGCACATGGCGATGCGGCGCAACGCCCGATGGACCTGGGGTTCACGGCGCTGTTGTTCTTGACCAGCGCCACCGGCCTGGCCTTGTGGCTGGCCCGGGGCACGCCTGCCCTGCCGGTCTTGCTGGCCGTCCATCTGGGTGTGGTGATGGCGCTGTTTGCCACGCTGCCCTATGGCAAGTTCGCCCATGGGGTTTTCAGAACCGCAGCCCTGATTCGCTACGCCGTAGAGAAGCGCGTTCCCAGTGCCCTGGGCCTGCCTGATTGAGACCCGCCTGTCAGCGGCCCAGGCCGTTGACCGCGGCGTCGGTGTAGATCAGGTCTAGCGTGTGGCGCTGGCCCGCCAGATAGTCTTCCATGCATTGCAGCAGCAGCGGGCTGCGGTGCTGTGCCCGGCTGGCGCGAATCTCGTCGGGGCTCATCCAGAGCGTTCGCACGATACCGGTGTCCAGTGCGCGGCCAGCTTGGGCTTCGCCCAACTCACCGCAAAAGGCGAATCGCAGGTAAGTGATGTCTTGCACCGTGCCTGCCTGGGGGTCAGGTCGCTGGAAACGCGACAGGTAGACCCCCACCAGCGCCGTCGGACGGAAACTGTGGGTGGTCTCTTCCAGAGTTTCGCGGGCACAGCCCTCGGCCGGAGATTCGCCCGGGTCCAGGTGGCCGGCCGGGTTGTTCAGGCGCAGGCCCTCGGGGGTATGTTCCTCGACCAATAAAAAGCGACCGTCCCGCTCAATCACGGCGGCCACGGTGACGCTGGGTTTCCATCGGATGTCCATCCAAGATTATCCCCATGTAAACTCTTAGAAGTTAATGATTTGTCTCCTACCCAACCCAACACGAGGACTCGCCCATGCTGATTGGCGTACCCACTGAAACCACCGCCGGCGAAACCCGGGTGGCCGTCACCCCTGAAACAGCCAAAAAGCTCAAGGCCCAAGGCCACACCCTGCGTATTCAGAGTGGCGCCGGCGTGGCCGCCAGTGTGACCGATGAAGCCTTTGTGGCCGCCGGTGCGGAGATCACCGATGCCGCCGGTGCGCTGGGCTGCGACCTGGTGCTCAAGGTCCGCACCCCGAATGACCACGAGGCGGCGCAGATGAAGGCTGGCGCGGCCCTGGTCGGCATGCTCAACCCCTTTGACGCCACCGGTCTGCAGCGCCTGGCCGGAGCCGGGCTGACCAGCTTTGCGCTTGAAGCGGCCCCCCGCACGACCCGGGCCCAGAGCATGGACGTACTGTCGAGCCAGGCCAACATCGCCGGCTACAAGGCCGTGATGATGGCGGCCGACAAGTACCAGCGGTTTTTCCCAATGCTGATGACCGCAGCCGGCACTGTCAAGGCAGCGCGGGTGGTGATTTTGGGCGTCGGCGTGGCCGGTCTGCAGGCCATTGCCACCGCCAAGCGGCTGGGCGCGGTGATCGAGGCGTCCGACGTGCGCCCCAGCGTCAAGGAGCAGGTAGAGTCTCTGGGGGCCAAGTTCATTGAGGTGTCCTACGACACGGCAGAAGAAAAAGAGGCAGCGGTGGGCGTGGGCGGTTATGCCCGCCCGATGCCGCAGAGCTGGCTGGACCGGCAGAAGGTCGAAGTCGCCAAGCGCGTGGCGCAGGCCGACATCGTGATCAGCACCGCGCTGATTCCGGGCCGGCCGGCCCCGGTGCTGGTCACCGAAGACATGGTGCGTTCGATGAAGCCGGGTTCGGTCATCGTTGACCTGGCAGCCGGGCGCGGGCCGGGCGGCGGGGGCAACTGCCCGCTGACCGAGACTGACCGCACCGTGGTCAAGCACGGCGTGACGTTGGTGGGTGACACTAACCTGCCCGCGCTGGTGGCAGCTGACGCCTCGGCGCTTTATGCGCGCAATGTGCTCGATTTCCTCAAGCTGGTGCTGGGCAAGGACGGCGGCCTGCAGGTCGACCTGACCGATGACATCGTCGCCGCCTGCCTGATGACCCAGGGCGGCGAAGTCAAACGCAAGTAACACAGCTCAACAGGACTGCTCACCATGGACATTCTTTCCCCCACGATCACCAACCTGATCATCTTCGTGCTGGCCATCTACGTGGGCTACCACGTGGTCTGGACCGTGACGCCGGCACTGCACACGCCGCTGATGGCGGTAACCAACGCCATCTCGGCCATCGTCATCGTCGGCGCCATGCTGGCGGCGGCACTCACTGAAACCCCGCTGGGCAAAACCATGGGTGTGCTGGCGGTGGCACTGGCGGCAGTCAATGTGTTTGGCGGCTTCATGGTGACCCGGCGCATGCTGGAAATGTTCAAGAAGAAAGAGCGGCCCGCTGCCGCCAAGGGAGACGCCAAATGAGCATGAACCTCGTCACCCTGCTGTACCTCTTCGCCAGCGTCTGCTTCATTCAGGCGCTCAAGGGCCTGAGCCACCCCACCACCTCGATCCGCGGCAACCTGTTCGGCATGGTTGGCATGGCGGTGGCGGTGCTGACCACTGCCGCGCTGATTGTCAAGATTGCCGGGCAGACCGGCCAGGGCGGCGCCATGGGCATGGCCTGGGTGCTGGGCGCGCTGGTGGTGGGCGGCGCCGCTGGCACCTTGATGGCCAAGCGCGTTGAAATGACCAAGATGCCCGAGCTGGTGGCCTTCATGCACAGCATGATCGGCCTGGCGGCGGTGTTCATCGCAGTAGCCGCAGTGGCCGAGCCCTGGGCCTTCGGCATTGTGGCCAAGGGCACGGCCATTCCTGCTGGCAACCGGCTGGAGCTGTTCCTGGGTGCGGCCATCGGCGCCATCACCTTCAGCGGCTCAGTCATCGCTTTCGGCAAACTGTCGGGCAAGTACAAGTTCCGCCTGTTCCAGGGCGCGCCGGTGCAGTTTGCCGGTCAGCACAAGCTCAATTTGGTGCTGGGTCTGGCGATGCTGGGTCTGGGCCTGGTGTTTGCGTTCACCGAGAGCTGGCCGGCCTTCTTTGCCATGCTGGCGCTGGCCTTTGTGATGGGCGTGCTGATCATCATCCCGATCGGCGGCGCCGACATGCCGGTGGTGGTGTCCATGCTCAACAGCTACTCGGGCTGGGCAGCAGCCGGCATCGGCTTCAGCCTGAACAACGCCATGCTGATCGTGGCCGGCTCGCTGGTGGGTAGCTCGGGCGCGATTCTGAGCTACATCATGTGCAAGGCCATGAACCGATCGTTCTTTAATGTGATCCTGGGCGGCTTTGGCGGCGAGGCCGGTACGGCCGCCGCCGGGGCGGCGGTACAGCGCGCAGTCAAGAGTGGCAGCGCTGACGACGCCGCCTTTGTGCTGAGCAATGCCGAGACCGTGGTGATCGTGCCCGGCTACGGTCTGGCAGTGGCGCGGGCCCAGCACGCCGTCAAGGAACTGGCGCTCAAGCTCACCGAAAAAGGTATCACCGTCAAGTACGCCATTCACCCGGTGGCGGGGCGCATGCCGGGCCACATGAACGTGTTGCTGGCCGAGGCCGAGGTGCCCTACGACCAGGTGTTTGAGATGGAAGACATCAACGGCGAGTTTGGCCAGGTGGATGTGGCCATCATCCTGGGCGCCAATGATGTGGTGAACCCTGCGGCCCACGTCAAGGGCAGCGCCATTTACGGCATGCCGATTCTGGAGGCTTACAAGGCCAAGACCGTGATCGTCAACAAGCGCTCCATGGCCGCCGGCTACGCTGGCCTGGACAACGAGCTGTTCTACATGGACAAGACCATGATGGTGTTCGGCGACGCCAAAAAAGTGGTCGAAGACATGGGCAAGGCGATCGAGTAAGCGGCCGCACCGCCAGGGGAGGGCTTGGTGGCAACGCTTGCCATCCTGAGCGCGCTGGCCGAGGAGCAGCAAGGCCTGCTGGCCTGCCTGTCACAGCCGGTCTGCCTGCGCCGGGCCGGGCGCGAGATCTGGCGTGGCCAGTGGCAGGGGCAGGACGTGCTGCTGGCCCTGTCACGCATTGGCAAGGTGGCGGCGGCCACCACCACCACCGCCCTGATTGAAGGTTTGGGCGCCACCCATGTGGTGTTCACCGGGGTGGCTGGCGGCATCGGCGCAGGGGTTCGGGTAGGCGATTTGGTGGTGGCGACTGAGTTCGTGCAGCACGACCTGGACGCCTCGCCGCTGTTCCCGCGCTTTGAGATTCCGCTCTACGGTCGCAGCCGACTGGGCTGCGACCCTGGCCTGACTGCTCTGCTTTTGAGAGCATCAGAGGCAGCAATGGCGGGGCTTAGCGGCCAATTTGACCATTATTCTGGGACAGGGCGGTCGACCGTGCACACCGGGCTGATCGCCAGTGGCGACCGCTTTGTGTCGGGCGCCTCCGAATTGCAGGGCCTGCAGCAGCGCTTGCAAGCCGGCGGCCACGCGCCGCTGGCGGTGGAGATGGAAGGTGCGGCGGTGGCGCAGGTCTGTTTTGATTACGGCGTACCCTTTGCCGCTGTGCGCACCATCTCGGACCGCGCCGACGATGCGGCCCATGTCGATTTTCCCCGCTTTGTGCGCGAGGTGGCCAGCCCCTATGCCCACGCCATCATGACAGCATTCTTGGAATTGCTATCAAAAAAATAGCTGTAAACCCAAGAAGCACAGGGGCTAGAGGCCTATTTACTTGAGCCAGCCGCGCTTTCGAAAGTACCACATCGGCACCAGCGCACTGGCCACCATCAGCGCCAGCGCGTAGGGGTAACCCAGCGCCCAGTCCAGTTCGGGCATGAACTTAAAGTTCATACCGTAGAGGCTGGCGATCAAGGTGGGTGGCAGCAGCGCCACGCTGGCCACCGAGAAAATCTTGATGATCTTGTTCTGATTGATGTTGATGAAGCCGACTGTGGCGTCCATCAGGAAGTTGATCTTGTCGAACAGAAATGCAGTGTGCGAGTCCAGCGAGTCGATGTCGCGCAGGATCTGACGCGCCTCCTCGAACTGCTCGCCATTGAGCATTTTGCTGCGCATCATGAAACTGACCGCGCGCCGCGTGTCCATCACATTGCGCCGGATGCGGCCGTTCATGTCTTCGTGCCGGGCAATGGCGCCGAGCACCTCGCCGGCCATGGCGTCGGTCACATCGCCAGCCAGCACCTTGTTGCTGACTTTTTCCAGCTCGTCGTAAATGCCTTCGAGCGTGTCGGCCGAGTACTCGGCGTCGGCGTCAAACAGCTTGAGCAGTACCTCTTTGGCGTCTTCAATCAGGCCAGGCGCGCGCCGGGCGCGCATGCGCAGCAGGCGGAACACCGGCACATCCTCGTCGTGGATCGAAAACAGCACGCCCCGGCTCCTGAGCTCCTGGTTTTCCAGGTTCAGGATAAAGGCCACCCGCACCGTGCGCGGTTCGGCGTCATCGGCGATCAGGAAGTCGCTGCGGATGTGCAGTTCGCCGTTGTCTTCCTTGTAGAAGCGGGCTGATTCCTCGATGTCCTCGTCCATCGCGTCTTCCGGAATGGACAGGCCGTAGTACTGCTTGACCCAGCGTTTTTCTTCCAGCGTGGGGGACTCCAGGTCAACCCAGATGGGCTGGAATTTGGAGAGCTCCTCCAGCGATTCGATTTCTTCCTGGAAGAGTCGGCCGTTGGCGAGCGAAAAGATATTGAGCATGGCTCACTCCCGGTAATGAATGGCATCTGGTGGCGTGGGGGTGTTCGCTTTCAACGCCGATGCTGTCATGGGAGTTGAAAGCTACCAACTGGGGCAGGTTTCCAAGGAGTCATCTCCGGTAGTCGCGACAGCTAAATTATCGCATTGCGGGCCCTTAGGGCGGGTCAAAAAACGCCAGCAGTTCGCCTTTTCGGGCATAGGCATCGCTCTCGCCCATGCCAATCAGGGCCTGGACAAAGCCTGGTTCGAACAGCAGGTAGCTGATTAGGGCGCCACCGCCACCCCGCAACACGCCCAAGGCCCCCAGAGCATCCAGCGACCCATTGGGCTGGATCGACAGCGATTTCCTTGCGTTCCCGCAACAGAAATCGGTTGCATTTCTGGGCCGCTAGGTGCATAGTGAATTGCAGTCTTTTCAACCCGAGAGCATCAGGAGGCTATTTATGAACTTGACCATCAGCGGCCATCACCTTGAAGTCACCCCGGCCCTGCGCAGTTATGTCACGACCAAGCTCGACCGCATCATGCGTCACTTCGACCAGGTGGTGGATGTCAAGGTTTTGCTGACGATTGAAAATCAGAGAGAGAAAGAGCGGCGGCAGCGGGCCGAGTGCAATATTCGTGTCAAAGGCTCCGACATGTTTGCTCAAAGCGCCCATGCCGATTTGTATGCGGCCGTCGACGAGCTGGTGGACAAGCTTGACCGGCAGGTGGTGCGGCACAAAGGCCGGCTGCAAAACCACCATCATGAGGCGCCCAAACGCCTGATGTAAATCGCGCGCGCTGCACTTTGTGGGACCGCCGTTCCCTCGGCGGCACGGCAGGTCCTGACCGCAGCTTGGGTGCATAATCCCGGCAGTTATGAATCGTCTTGCATCCATTTTGCCTGCCGCTCAAGTGTTGGTGAGCGTTGACGCGACCAGTAAAAAGCGAGCGTTTGAAGAAGCTGGGCTGTTGTTTGAAAATCTATACGGCCTGAGCCGCGCCCTGGTCACCGACAGCCTGTTTTCACGCGAGCGTCTGGGCTCGACCGGGCTAGGTCATGGGGTGGCTATTCCGCACGGCCGCATCAAAGGCCTGAAGTCACCTATGGCGGCGGTGTTCCAGCTGGCGCAGGCCATCGGTTTTGATGCGCCCGATGACCATGCGGTGAGTTTGCTGATCTTCCTGCTGGTGCCCGAGGCAGCCACGCAAAAACACCTTGAAATCCTGTCTGAAATTGCTGAAATGCTCAGCGACGTCTCGCTGCGCCAAAAACTGGCGGCCAGCACCGATGCCGCTGATTTGCATGCCTTGATCGCCAACTGGCGGTCGGCCTTGCCGGCCTGAGACGATCAGCCTGCCGTCTGGCCTCATTGGATTCAACTTGAAACCCACCGTTGTCAGTGCCGATGTGCTGTTTGAAGAATTTCGCGGCACCTTGAAGTGGGAGTGGGTCGCCGGCCTGGGTGCGTCCGAGCGCCGCTTTGACGAGGTGGCCGTTCGTGCCGCCCGCTCTGGCGCCGATCTCGTCGGCTACCTGAATTACATCCACCCCTACCGGGTGCAGATTCTGGGCGAGCGTGAAATCGCCTACCTGATGAACGCCACGCCGGAAGATTGCGCGCGACGAATTGCCCGAATCGTGACGCTGGAGCCACCAGCGCTGGTGCTCGCTGATGGCCAGTTGGCCCCCGACGCGTTGGTGTCAATGTGCGAGCGGGCCCAGATTCCGATGTTTGCGACGCAGGGCTCATCGGCTTTCGTGATTGATGTTCTGCGCGCCTACCTGTCCAAGCATTTCGCCGATCGGGCGTCGATGCACGGCGTGTTCATGGATATTCTGGGCCTGGGCGTGCTGATCACCGGCGAGTCTGGGCTGGGCAAGAGCGAGCTTGGGCTGGAGTTGATCTCCCGTGGCAATGGCTTGGTGGCGGACGATGCCGTAGACCTGTTCCGCATCAACCAGGACACGATTGAGGGTCGCTGCCCGGCGCTCCTGATGAACCTGCTGGAGGTGCGCGGCATTGGCCTGCTGGACATCCGCTGCATTTTTGGCGAAACCGCAGTGCGACGCAAGATGCGGCTCAAACTGATCGTCCATCTGGTGCGCCGTGAAACGCTGGAGCGAGACTATGAGCGTATTCCCTATGAACCGCTAACGCAGGATGTGCTGGGCGTGCCGGTGCGCATGGTCGTGATCCAGGTGGTGGCTGGACGCAATATTGCCGTTCTGGTCGAAGCGGCGGTACGCAACACCATTCTGCAGTTGCGTGGCATTGACACTTACCAGGAGTTTGTCGAACGCCAACGCAACGCGATGAATGCCGAAGACTAAACCCGCCCCGGGTTGAAGGACGGCGAGGGTGACGGCTCAGGGCGTCTGAGCGGCGCCCGGTCGGTTGCTGCAGTGCTCGCGCACGCAGTGGGCATACAGACTCAGCGCGTGGTCGGCAATGGCGAAACCCTTGAGTTTGGCCACTGCATGTTGGCGTTTTTCAATCTCGGCATCATAGAACTCTTCCACCCGGCCGCAATCGATGCAGACCAGATGGTCATGGTGCTGGCCTTCATTGAGCTCATACACCGCCTTGCCACTCTCAAAGTGGCTGCGGGTCAGGATGCCCGCCTGCTCGAATTGGGCCAGAACCCGGTAGACGGTAGCGAGACCCACGTCGGACCGGTCTTCCAGCAGCACCCGAAAAACGTCCTCGGCCGTCATGTGGCGCTGAGCGCCCTTCTGGAAGATCTCCAGGATCTTCAAGCGGGGGAGCGTTGCCTTCAGGCCGGTACTTTTGAGTTCGTCGATATTGGTCATGGGTGTCTCGGGCTGCTGCCGGCCCAGGGACGACGTTGTGGGCTCAAGCTGTAGGCTAAAGCTGGGCCCAAACAGTACAATGAAGTCATCATATCGCCAATGTTACGTCAATGCTCGCTCCTCAATACCACCTCGCCCGACTGAGTCTGCTGCTGCTGACCGGCGCCAGTCTGCTGGCCTGTGGCTCGATGGATTCCGCAAGCAACCGAGTCGTCAGTGTGGTGAGGCCTTACAAGATGGACATTGTGCAGGGCAACTTCGTCTCTGCCGAACAGGTGGCGGCTATCAAGCCTGGCATGAGCCGGTTACAGGTGCGCGACATGCTGGGTACACCCCTCCTTGCCAGCATATTCCATGCTGATCGTTGGGACTACGTCTTTACCTTCTGGCGACAGGGCATGCCACTGCAGGCACGGCAATTGACGGTCTATTTCAAGGGCGACGTGCTGGAACGCATCGACGCTGACAGCATGCCGACCGAGGCTGAGTTTGTGGCGTCTCTGGATTCCGGCCGCAAAATCGTCAAGGTGCCGGTCCTAGAGATGACCCCTGACACCGCTAGCCAGCAGCCTGCTCTGGCCAAACCCGCCGAAACCAAGCCCCTGCCGCCTCTGCCTTCGAGTTACCCGCCGCTTGAGCCGGCGCTGCGCTAAACCACCACGCCCGCCATGACCGACCCTTTGTTGCATCGCATTGCTGTAGCCGGCGCCTCTGGGCGCATGGGACAGATGCTGATCGAGGCGGTACGCGCTGCTCCTGACACGATGCTCGGTGGCGCCCTGGATCGCTTTGGTAGCCCAGCCTTGGGCGCCGACGCTGCCGCTTTTTTGGGGCAGACCAGTGCGGTGACCATCACCGCTGATCTGCGCCAGGGCTTGGCGCATGCGGACACGTTGATTGATTTCACCCGGCCCGAAGGCACACTGGCGCACTTGAGGGTGTGTCGTGAACTCGGCGTCAGCGCCGTGATTGGCACTACCGGATTCAATGAAGCCCAAAAAGCCGAAATTGCCGAAGCTGCACGCGATATTGCCATTGTCATGGCCCCCAATATGAGTGTGGGCGTGAACGTGACGCTCAAGCTGCTGGAGATGGCCGCG
>Ga0209358_10002880_pt1 | contig 12894 bp, 12 predicted proteins | sample LauGreFa1BDMLBSN_2_FD_187574 | JGI IMG/M metagenome (GOLD analysis project Ga0209358, IMG submission 187574) | Freshwater lake microbial communities from Lake Michigan, USA - Fa13.BD.MLB.SN (SPAdes) (version 2) | ecosystem: Environmental > Aquatic > Freshwater > Lake | place: Lake Michigan, USA...
ACACCAGAAAAGCGAAGAGGGACCGGCGTTTCCGCAAGTCCCTCATTCTGAATGGCTGCCCGGGCTGGGATCGAACCAGCGACCAAGTGATTAACAGTCACCTGCTCTGCCACTGAGCTACCGGGCAGTGGCTCCGCGCGACCCGCGTCGTGCGAAAGAGGTCGCGAAAGACAAAGCGCGTCGCGCGGGTGTCAATGCTGCTTTTTGGTTTCGCCGCGAATTTCTCCCGGTGCGGCTGCATCTCGCTGGGTGGAAAAGGGAGTGTGAAGGGTGAGGGTAGTGGCGAGGTGAGCGGACGGGGAACCGGGAAACACTCCAAAGGCGAGGAACCGCGCAGGGGTTGCCCACGGAAGCCGCGAAACTGAGCGACGACTTCAAAACCTTCCGGGTTTGCCATGCGCTCGCTGGTCTCATCCGGCTCAGCCTGTGAGTTTCATCCCTCCAATGTCCCGCGTTCCTGAGTTTCAGGTTCACCCGCGCCTTTGTGGTCTTCGTTTTCTCCGGTTTCCCCGGCTGGTTGCGCCCGGCGTGGCGGCTTACCTGCGGTCCTCCGCGCGTCGATCGTCGGGCGAGATTCCGCGGTTTAGCCCAAACTTTTGGTTGCGTTCCGCGGCCGCGAACCTTTTTCCTGACCCTCCTTCCATTACGCCTGCCTCCAATCCCGGGGTGACAGGTGGAACGAAACCATGAGCAAAAAGTTCAGCCTAAACGTAGCCTCGCGTGGCCAAACCGGCCGCAGCGCCTCCCGCCGCCTGCGCAAGGCGAATCGTGTGCCCGCCGTTTTGTACGGAAAGCACACCAAGCCCGAGTCCCTCTCGGTTGACGGTCCGGAGTTCGTTCGTCTTCTCAAGGGTGTGGGTGACCGTGCGGTTCTGATCGAGCTGCAGCGCGCGGACAATTCCAACAAGGCCCTTTCCTTCCTCCAAGAGATCCAGCGTGATCCGATCACCGATAAGTTCCTGCACGTCGACCTGCAGGAGGTGAAGGACAACGAGACATTTGAGATCCAGATGCCCGTGCACGTTTCGGGCGAGTCGTTCGGGGTTAAGAACCAGAGCGGCGTGCTTGAAATGGCGTCCCACACGCTGCGTATCCGCGTGCTGCCCAAGGATCTTCCTGAGGCCATCGTGGTGGATGTCACCGAGCTTAAGGTTGGGGAGACGATCAAGGTCGGTAGCCTCAAGGCCATTCCGGGGGTCAAGTTCCTTGATCCGCAGGGTCAGCCGGTCGTCTCGTGCGTCGAGCCGGTGGCCGAGATCGTTCAGGAGGTCGCCGCCGCTCCGTCGGCCGCCGCCGGTGCCGCTGCTCCCGCCGATGGTGCCGCTGCCGCCGCTGGTGCCGCCGCGCCCGCCGCGGGCGATGCCAAGGCTGCTGCTCCGGCCGCCGCTCCCGCCGCGGGGGCCAAGGCCGCCGCTCCGGCCGCCGGCGCGAAGCCGGCCGCCCCGGCCAAGAAGTAAGCGTCTGTTTCCCCGGTCGCGCCGGCTTTCACCGGCGGGCGCGACCGTTTTGTTCTTTGAGTCATGTCCTTCTCCCTTGTCGCCGGCCTGGGTAATCCGGGCCGGGTCCACGAGGGTACCCGCCACAATCTGGGTTGGGTCGTGCTCGACGCGTTCGCGCGGCGGCACGGTCTAGCCTGGAGACTCGCTCCCGAGTTCAAGGCCGAGGTCGCGCGCTGGGAAACTGGCGCGGGTCCGCTTTGGCTCGCCAAACCGCAGACGTTCATGAACGCGAGCGGTGAGTCGGTGGGTGCTCTCGCACGCTACTTCAAGGCCGGCCCCGAGTCGGTGATCGTGGTCCACGATGACCTCACCATCGACCTTGGTCTCCTGAAAGTGACCTCTGGCGGCAGCGCCGGGGGTCACAATGGCGTCGACAGCCTGATCCGCCACCTCGGACCTGGTTTCGCGCGCCTGCGCCTCGGCATCGGGCCGAAGCGGCCGCTGGAGATGGACCTCGCCGATTTCGTGCTGGCCCGGTTTGCTCCCGACCAGCTCGCGATCGTAACTGGAAAAATCGACTTTTTCGTCCAAGGCCTCGAGTTGTTGCTCCAACGCGGACTCGAGGCCGCCATGAATCAACTTAACCGCAGAGACCCAAAATGAAATCCGACAACCGCAACTACCGCGCCTCCTTCATCCTCGACAACCGGGGGAAGGAGGAGTCCGTCGACCAGATCGTCGACGGGATCAAGAAGGTCATCACCGAGCTCAAGGGAGAGGTCTCGGCCGTGGAGAATGTCGGCAAGCGCGACTTCGCCCGCGTGACAGACCGCAAGCTCACGGGCGCGCACTATGTGCAGCTCGCCTTTGCCGCGCCGGCTGCCGCGCCGGCCCAGCTCCGCGAGAAGCTCCGCCTCAACGGCAGCGTTTACCGGACGCTGATTCAGAACGCCTGAGCGCGTTTCCCCGCGTCCACCCCACTGCCTCCCGCCATGCCCTCGCTCAACAAGGTGCTTCTGATGGGCAACCTGACGCGCGACCCCGAGCTGCGGGTCACGCCCAAGGGCACGCCCATCTGCCAGTTCGCTCTCGCGATCAACCGCAAGTTCAAGATGGAGTCGGGTGAGTCGCGGGAGGAGGTCATCTACGTTGACGTCGAAGCCTGGGGGAAACAGGGCGAGACGATCGCCAAGTACGTCACGAAGGGCCGGCCGCTGTTCGTCGAGGGGCGTCTCCGCCTCGACCAGTGGGAGGACAAGAACACCAAGGAAAAGCGCAGCCGCATGAAGGTCGTGCTCGAGGCTTTTGAGTTCCTCGGCGAAGGACGGGGCGGTGGAGCGGGTGGGGCCGGAGAGGCTCCCGGCGGATCCTTCGAGCGCAACTCGCCCGCGCCCCGTGCCGCGCCACCGTCGGCGCCGGCCAAGGAAAGTCTCGACGAGGACGTTCCATTCTGAGGAGTCCCCGAAAATTTTGGAGCGGCCCGCCCCGCGGTGCCGTCGGCGGCGAGGGCCGTCGTGAAACCCCGGAAACCACAATCATTTCAACCTGATACAAACATGGCCTCCACAGAAGTGCTCCTCGTCAAACCCGTCGAAGGTCTCGGCGGCGAAGGCGATCAAGTCAAAGTCCGCGCTGGCTTCGCCCGCAATTATCTCCTCCCCCGGAAGATTGCGGTGCCGCTCACGGTGTCCAATCGCAAGCACGTCGAGGCGCTGAAGAAGCGTCGCGCCGAGCGCGAGCAGAGCGAGCTGAACGGCGCCCAGGAAATGGGCCGTCGTCTGGAGAAGACCAGCCTCGCTTTCGCGGTTAAGACCGGTGAGGGCGGCAAGATGTTCGGTGCCATCACCGCGCAGGACGTGCACGAGAAGCTGTTGGCCTCGGGCCTCGAGATCGACAAGCGGAAGGTTCACCTGTTCACGCCGGTGAAGTCCCTCGGCAAGCACACCGTGAAGATCAAGCTGCACGCTGAGGTGACCGTGGAGGTCCCGTTTGACGTGGTTTCCGAGAATCCGATCGAGCCGGCCGCCACCGAGGTAGCCGCCGCCCCCGCGGGCGACAAGTTCGAGAAGCGCGCCGAGCGCCGCCCGCGCAAGGAGAACCGCGAGTAACCATTCCCGGCCCCGCGAGGCCGCGTTCCGTCCCCAGGACGGGCGCGGCCTTTCGTTTTGCCGGGAATAGTTTGTTCAAAAGCGGGGGTTGCGGTGCTCCATCCGGAGCCGCTCACTCTCCTGCGTTCATGGACCAGCCCGCGCCCGCCGCCAGTTCCGGCCGTCCGCCCGCCGCCGCCGCGGCTGGTCGGACTCTCCCGCACAGCCTCGAGGCGGAGGAGCACTTGCTGTCCTGCTGCCTGCTCGACGGCGCCGACGTGGTCGCGCGTTGCCTCGAGAGCCGGATCTCCCCGTCGTCGTTCTACGACGCCCGGCACGGGGTGATCTTCGAGCAGCTGCTGGACATGTACAACCGGCAGGTGACGATCGATGTCGCGGTGGTGGCGGAGGAGTTGAAGACGGCCCGCAAGCTTGAGCAAGTGGGCGGCTACGCGTTCCTCACGCAGGTCAGTAGCCGGATCCCGACCACGGCGCAGGCCGGCTATTTCATCGACAAGGTGCGCGAACTCGCGCTGCTGCGGGAGATCATCCGGGCGGCGACCGGCACCGTGGAGGAGTGCTACGGCTTCAGCGGCGGCATCGACGAATTCGTCGACCAGGTGGAGCAGCGGATTTTCGGGGTCACGCAGAGCCGGGTGAGCGAGAGCGCGAAGCAGATGCGCGATCCGACGCGCGAGGCGATGAACGTCATCACAAGGATGATGATGAAGAAGGGGGAACTCACGGGCGTGACCTCCGGCTTCAAGGACCTCGACGCGCTTCTGTGGGGCTTCCAGCGCAACGACATGATCGTCCTCGCGGCCCGCCCCTCGATGGGAAAAACCTCGCTGGCGCTCAATTTTGCGGAGGCGGCGGCGATGCCGCGCAAAGCTGGGGTGGAGCCGCAGCGGGTGCTGATCTTCTCGCTCGAAATGGGAGCCTCGCAGCTCGCCTTGCGTATGCTGTGCTCCCGGGCGCGGGTGAACATGAAGCTGCTGCGCGACGGCCTCCTGTCCAAGAACGGTGAGGAGCAGAACCGGCTGCTGGAGGCCGCGGATGAGTTCACCAAGGCCCCCATCTTCATCGATGACTCCAGCGCGCTTTCCATCATGCAGCTGCGAGCCAAGGCACGGCGGGTCCATGCCCGTCACCCGCTCGGCTTCATCATGGTCGATTACCTGCAACTGCTCAGCCCGACCGATCCCCGGGTGCCTCGCGAACAGCAGGTGGCGGAGGCGTCGCGTGGATTAAAAGCGCTGGCGAAGGAACTTGGGGTCCCCGTGCTTGTTCTATCCCAGCTCAACCGCTCATCCGAAAAGGACAACCGCACGCCCCGACTCTCCGACCTCCGTGAATCCGGATCCATTGAGCAGGACGCCGACGTCGTGCTCATGCTTGCGCGCCCTCGCGATGCGGACGAAAAGTTCCAAGTCGCGAGCGACTCAGCCGAGTTAATCGTTGCCAAGCAGCGAAATGGACCGGTAGGAGAACTAAAACTCACCTTCCTCAGGGACATCACACGCTTTGAAAACTTTCACCAGTAGCCTCCGAGGGGGGGCGGCACGCATCCTATTTTTAATCGCTTGGTGCTCTCTGGCAGGGGTTTCCGTAAGTAAGGCGCAGGGGGGCGCCCAGGCGCCCCAGTCTACCCAAGCCATCCGGCCGATGGCGCCTGCCTACAAGGTTGGCACCGTCACGATCAAGTTTGTCGGCACGGCCAATGTGAACGAGCAGGTGGTGCGCGCCAACATGCAGATCCGGGAGGGCGGGGAGTTCGACGAGGTCATCCTAGACCGCGATATCCGGTCCCTCTATCGCACCGGCCTTTTCGAGTTCATCGAGGTGAAGCACGAGGCGGTTGACGCCCAGACTTTCAATCTCGTGGTCGAGGTCACCCCCAAGTTCCGCGTGCTCGCGGTACGTTTCGAGGGCAACACCAAGGTCAAGTCGAACCGCCTCGAGAAGGAGGTTAAGGTCAAATCCAACCAGGCCCTCGACGAGCGCCAGATCAAGGAAGACGCGGAGAAGCTTCGGGAGTACTACCAGAAGGCCGGATACAATCAGGTCTCCGTCAATTACTCGGTTGAGAAGGACCGGGTCGGCGGTTTCGGCACGGTTATCTTCAAGATCCGCGAGGGTGAGAAGGTGCGGATCGGCGAGATCGCTTTCGCCGGCAACAAGAGCGTCCCAGCGCGCAAGCTGCGCGGGGCGATCGAGACCAAGAAGTGGTGGATCTTTTCCTGGCTCACAGGCTCCGGCCGTTTCAAGGACGACCAGTTCGAGGACGACCTCGACAAGCTGCGCGACCTCTACCGCGAGGAGGGATTCCTCGACGTCGAGATTCCCCAGGACAAGGTCCAATTCAACTACCCGGCGCCGGGCCGCCTCGTGCTGGTGGTGAATATCGTCGAAGGGCGCCGGTACCGCGTCGGCGAGGTCAGTTTTTCCGGCAACAAGCTTTTCCCGTCGACCCTGCTTAAGCGGGTGGTGCGCCAGAAGACCGGCGTCGTGTTCGTGCCGTCTAAGCTGGACAAGGACGTCGAGCGTTTGGACGACTTCTATGGCAAGGACGGCTATCTCGACACGCGCGTCCGCCTGAATCGCAAACCGAACGTCACCACCGGCGCGATCGATGTCGAGTATGTCATCGCCGAGGGCGAAAAATTCAGCGTCGAGTCAATCGTCATCGAAGGCAACACGAAGACCAAGAGTACCGTGCTCCTGCGCGAGCTCGTGCTCGGGCCCGGCGACGTGTTCAGCACGGTCCTGATGAAGATCAGCCAGCTCCGCCTGGAGAACACCCGCTTCTTCGAGAGTGTGAACGTCAACCACCAGGAGACGAATATTCCCGGCCGGCGGAATATGCGCATCGCGGTGCGCGAGGGGCGCACGGGCAACCTGACGTTCGGCGCGGGCTTCTCCTCGCTGGAGCGCGCCACGCTCTTCGCCGAGGTCTCGCAGTCCAATTTCGACATCTTCAACCGCCGCTCATTCTTCCAGGGCGACGGCCAGAAGTTCCGTCTGCGCATGCAGCTCGGATCGCTCTCCAGCGAGGTGGTTCTCTCCTTCGAGGAGCCGTGGCTGTTCCAGCGCCAGCTGGCGCTGGGCTTCTCGGTTTTCCGGACCAGTTCGGAATATAACAGCACGTTCTACAGCCAGATCCAGACCGGCTTCGAGGTGTACCTGCGTAAGCACCTGTTCGAGCTTTGGAACGGCCGGCTTTCGTACACCTACGAGGTTTTCGACATCAACAACATCTCTCCCAGCGCTTCGGCGGTGATCCGCGCCCTCGAGGGCAGCAACGCCTCCTCCAGCATCGGCTTCCAGCTGGAGCGGGACACGCGCGACAAGATCATCAACACCACCAGCGGCAACCGCGTGGAGGTAAACTTGCGCTTCGCCGGCGGCCCGCTCGGCGGAAGCAACATCAACAACAATTACAGCGTGGAGTTCCGCGGTTCCCAGTTCTTCCCGATCTTCGAGACCCAGGCCCAGGTGCTCTCCCTCATCGCGCGCGGGGGCGTCATCCAGAACTTCGGCGACTCCAACGACGTACCCTACTACAACAAGTACTACCTCGGCGGCCCCCAGACCCTGCGCGGTTTCGAGTTCCGCGAAGTTTCGCCGCGCGATCCGTTCAACGAGCCCATCGGCGGCAAGACTTACGGTTTCTTCAGCGCCGAGTACTCCGCCGACATCGTGAGCCCGATCCGCTTCGCGATCTTCTACGACGCCGGCTTCGTGAACAAGGGGGCCTACGACTTCAACCCCTCTAAATACCACGACAACTTCGGCTTCGGCCTGCGTCTGTTTGTGGCGGGCGCCCCCCTGAGCCTCGATTTCGGCATTCCGATCACGGGTTCCAAGGAGGCCATGAAGGGCAACCAGTTCAATTTTTCCTTTGGCACCCGATTCTGATTCTGCCTCCTTCAACGGTTTAACTCCTCCCATTCCTCCCATGAAGCACGCATCCCGCTCCCTTCTCGCCCTCGCGGCGTTCGTCGCGGCCGCCGCCATCGCCGGCGCGCAGCCCGCGCTCAAGCTCGCCACGGTCGACATGGCGAAGCTCTACGACAACCACTTCAAGACCATCGAGCAGAACGCCAAGATCCAGGCCGATGACCAGAAGGCCCAGGAGGAGGTCGAGAAGATGAACAAAGAGGGCAACACCCTCGTCGAGGAATACAAGACGCTCAACGAGCAGGCGAATAGCCCGGCCCTCTCCGCCGAGGCTAAGTCCAAGGCCCAGAACGAGGCGCAGAAGAAGCTCGAATCCATCCAGAACAAGCAGCGCGAGGTCCAGACGTTCATCCAGAACACCCGCAACTCCCTTGGCCAGCGCCTCAATACCTTCCGCAGCCTGATGCTCGAGGAGATCACGAAGGTCGTGTCCGACGTCGCCAAGCGCAAGGGCACCACCCTCGTGCTCGACAAGGCTGGCCCCACGGCCATCGGCATCTCCAACCTGGTTTATGCCGACGGCGCTTACGACATCACCGACGACGTGATGAAGGAGATCAACAAGGACCGCCCTGCCGCTCCGGCCGCCCCTGCCGCGGCCCCGGCGGCCGCCCCGGCCGCGGCTCCCACCGCCCCGATCACGGTTCCCGGCGTCTCGCCCAAAAAGTAAGGCGCAGTTCCGTTCCCGCACCTTTCGAGCCCCGCCCATCCGGCGGGGCTTTTTATTTGCCGGATCGACGCGCGATCCGCGCTGCGGAATTGCACGCGGCCCGCAAACCCCCACGCTCGAGCCATGGAGTTTGAGCTTTCGGCCGCCGACCTAGTCGCGATCACCTCGGCCTGTGGACAAAGGGGAGGAACCCGGGAGCAGGTCCGCGGCCTCGCCGCACTCTCGGAGGCCGGTCCGGGCGACCTCAGTTTCCTCGGCAACCCGCGTTACAAGGCGGAGGTCGCCACGACGAAGGCCAGCGTGGTGTTGCTACCGAGGGATCACGCGGGCGATCCGGCCCCCGGTCAGCTCTTTCTGCTGGTGGATAATCCGTCGATCGCGTTGGCGCAGGTCTGCGCGCGTCTGGAGCAGCGGTTGTGGCCGCGGCCTGCGGCCGGCATCCATCCCAGCGCGGTGGTTTCCGCCTCCGCCCGGGTGGCCCCCTCGGCCACCGTGGGTCCTCTGTGCGTGGTCGAGGACGGCGCGATCGTCGAGGAACGTGCCTTCTTGCAGGCGCAGGTGTTCGTCGGTCGCGGAGCCTCGGTCGGTGAGGGCTCGTGGTTGATGCCGGGGGTCGTGGTCACCGCCGAGTGCGTTGTCGGCCGGCGCGTCCGCCTGCACGCGGGCGTGGTGGTGGGGTCCGACGGTTTCGGTTACGAATTCGTCGCGGGCCGCCATGAGAAGGTTCCGCAGATCGGTGCCGTGGAGATCGGTGACGACGTCGAGATCGGGGCCAACACGACCCTGGATCGGGCGCGGTTCGGCCGCACGACGATCGGCGAGGGCTCCAAGATAGATAATCTGGTGCAGGTGGCGCACAATGTGCGCGTCGGAAAACATTGCATCCTCTGCGCGCACGTCGGCATTTCCGGCAGCACGACGATCGGCGACTATGCGGTGCTGGGCGGTCAGGCCGGGGTGGCGGGCCACCTTTCGTTGGGCAAGGGCGCCAAGGTGGGCGGCGGGGCGGCGGTCACCGCGGATGTCGCTCCCGGGGCCTTCGTCAACGGCAGCCCGGCCATTCCTTTCATGCTGGAGCGCAGGGTCGCGGTGCTGCGGGAGCGCCTGCCCGACCTTTTCCGGCGCGTGGACGGGCTCGAGGCGGCGATCGGCGATCTGAAAAAGCTTTCTCCCGGAGATGCCGGCCGCAAGATGCCGCCCGCATGACCGACTCGCGGCTCAAAATCTTCTCCGGAAATTCCAATCGCGCGCTGGCGGAAGAGATCTGCCGTTCGATCGGCGAGCCGCTGGGCGAGGCCACGGTCACGAGTTTCCCGGACGGCGAGACGTTCGTTAAGATCAACGAGAACATCCGCGGTCACGACGTCTTCATCATCCAGTCGACCTGCCCGCCGACGAACCACCATCTCGTCGAGTTGCTGATCATGATCGACGCCGCCAAGCGGGCGTCGGCCCAGCGTATCACCGCTGTGCTGCCGTTCTACGGTTATGCCCGGCAGGATCGCAAAGACCAGCCCCGCGTGCCGATCACCGCCAAACTCGTAGCCAACCTCATCGTGGCCGCGGGTGCGAACCGGATTCTCACGATGGACCTGCACAGCCAGCAGATCCAGGGGTTCTTCGACATCCCGGTCGACCACCTCTACGCCTCCCCGGTCTTTTTCGAGCATCTGGCCCGGGCCAAGCCCGAGGGTCTCGTGGTCTGCTCGCCCGACGTCGGCGGAATGAAGATGGCTGCCGCCTACGCCGACGTGCTCGGCGCCGGCCTCGCTCTCGTCGCCAAGAAGCGGAAGAGCGCCACCAATGTGGAGGCGATCAACGTCGTCGGTGACGTCGACGGTTGCGACGTGCTGCTCGTCGACGATATCACCGAGACCGCCGGCACTCTTTGCGCCGCCGCCAAGATCCTGCGCGAGCACGGCGCCCGCAGCATCCGTGCGGCCGTGAGCCACTGCATTCTCAACGATGTTGCCGTGGATCGTCTGCGCTCGGGCCTGATCGACGAGTTGATCACCACCAACTCCACCCCGATCGATACCAAGGGTCTGCCGGTGACGGTCCTCAGCATCGCCTCGCTCCTCGGCAAGGCCATCCAGCGTATCAACAGCAACGAGAGCGTCACCGGCTTGTTCCGTGTGAAGGGCTTCTGAGCCTCGTCCCGCCCAACGGGGCGGGTTGCGGCGCGCGGGTAGGGCGTCCAAGGTCTCGGAATGAAGCGCGTATCGTTTCTTTCCGTTCAGTTCGCTTTGGCGTTCATCGGTTCCGGGTTCATCTCCGCTTCGGCCGCGGCACCGCGCGATTCCCGCCGTGAGCCGCCGCGGGGCAGTCCGCCGTCGGTCACGGTCGATAAGTCCGAGCTTGGAGCGGGGGCCGATGCTGCCGGCCGGGTGCAGAGCTACGCCGATGTCTTAGAACCCGTCCAGCGGGCGGTCGTTTCAGTCTACTCGACCAAGATCATCAAGGAGCGCATCGCAATAAATCCATTCTTCCGGCAGTTCTTCGGCAACATTCCCGACCAGGAACGGGAAAGCCGGCAGGAAGGGCTGGGCTCCGGCGTCATCGTCTCCTCCGACGGCTACATCCTGACCAACAACCACGTGGTCGAGGGCGCTGACGAGTTGAAGGTCACGCTCGCCGACGATCGTGACTTCATGGCCAAGGTCGTGGGCACCGATCCCAAGACCGATGTCGCGGTGCTGAAGATCGAGGCCGAGGGTCTGCCGACGGTCACGCTGGCCGACAGCGACAAGCTTCGCGTGGGCGATGTGGTCTTCGCCGTTGGTAACCCCCTCGGCGTTGGCCAGACCGTCACCATGGGCATCATCTCCGCCCGGGGCCGCAGCAAGCTGGGCCTGCTGGAGAACGTTTCCGGTTACGAGGACTTCATCCAAACCGACGCCGCGATCAACATGGGCAACTCCGGCGGCGCGCTGGTGGACACCCGTGGCCGGTTGATCGGCATCAACAGCGCCATCATCACGCCGTCGCGCGGCAGCGTCGGCATCGGCTTCGCCATTCCGGTCAACCTCGCTCGCTTCATCATGAACAGCCTCGTCGAAACCGGCGCGGTGGCGCGGGGATTCCTCGGTGTGACGGGAGGCGACGCCCTCGCGGCCGACCTAGCCGAACAACTCGGCCTGAAGCGGGATGCTCGCGGAGTGGTGGTCACCGAGATTGAACCCGGGAGCCCGGCCGACGAAGCCGGCCTGCGCCGGTCCGACGTGGTCGTGGCCCTTAATGGCCAGACGGTGAGCTCTTGGGAGGAACTGCGGCTCCTCGTTGCCCAGACGTTGCCCGGTTCGGAGGCGAAACTCCGCATCCTGCGCGACGGCAAGCCGCGCGATCTCAAGGTCACCCTGGGCCGCGTGGTCGAGAATCCGGATGAGCTTTTCGCGGGCGTCGATGTCGCGCCGCTCGCGCCGGATGCGCGACGAAGGCTCGGCCTAAACGATCCGCGCATCACTGGCTTGGTCGTCACGCGCGTGGCGGAAGACTCGCCCCACCGCGACCGTCTGGGCCAAGGTCAGGTGATCCTGGAGGTCAACCGTGGTCCCGTACCCGATCTGAAATCGGCCCGTGAGCGGGTCCGCCTCGGCCGCAATCTGGTCGCCGTCTTCGATGGCCGAGGAGTACGCTACGTCGTGGTCAACGTGCGCTGAACGCCGAGGGCGGCTCAGCTGCCCGGTTTTTGGACCGGCAGCGCCGCGAGCTCCGGCGGCAGGGCGTCGGCCGCGTAGGTGGGGAAGCTCAGCTCCAGCAACGACAAGGCCGGGACCTCGAACTTCGTCGTGCCCGCGCTGCGGTCGACCAGCATCGCGATGCCGGCGGCCTTGCCCCCGGCTTTGCGGATGATGTCTAGGCACTCGACGACACGACCGCCCCGCGTGACGACGTCCTCGACGACCAGCACGGCCTCGCCGGGGGCCATCGTGAAGCCGCGCCGCAGGACGAGCACATTATTTTCCTTTTCGGCGAAGATGAACCGGGCCTTGGCCTGCCGCGCGACCTCCTGGCCGATCACGAGACCGCCCATCGCCGGAGCGAGCACGGTCTGGAATTGAATGCCGTGGGCACGGATCTTCTGCACGAGAAGTTCAGCGAGCCGCTCGACGGCGTCCATGCGCTGGCAGACCTGGGCGCATTGGAAGTAGTGCCCGCTGTGCAGGCCGGAGCGCAGCACGAAGTGGCCGCTGAGCAGCGCGCCGGTGCGCTGGAAAATGCCGAGGATCTCGCGCTGGGATTCGTCCTTGATCGTGAGCTGGGACATGGCGGGTAAAGGTAAAGCCGCTAGCGATGCGGTGGAGGAATGGTCGGGGCGGTGAGATTCGAACTCACGACCTCTACGTCCCGAACGTAGCGCTCTACCAGGCTAAGCTACGCCCCGACATTCAATCCGAGCCCGCTTGCGCAGCGGGGTGGCGAGGAGGCCGCAGCGGTTGGGGTGGCGCAAGCAGAAAAGCGCCTTTCTTCGCGCGGCGATGCGGCGACGCACGCGGGCGCGTGCCTTCAGTCTGCTTCCGGATCTTTCCGCGCCGCGGCCGCGAGGAACGCGCCCAGGGCTGGGTCGAGCGCTGGCAGCGGTTTCCAACCCAGAACGAGCCGGCTTTCCGGCGCGGGGCCGATCAATCGACGGCAAACGACCTCGGGTGGCAGGTGCCGGCTCTCCGAGGGCGTTATGAAGGTGGCGCCGAGTCCGGCGCGGACGAGGCCAACGCCATTGGCACGCGGCCACACCTCC
>Ga0209358_10002881_pt1 | contig 12890 bp, 15 predicted proteins | sample LauGreFa1BDMLBSN_2_FD_187574 | JGI IMG/M metagenome (GOLD analysis project Ga0209358, IMG submission 187574) | Freshwater lake microbial communities from Lake Michigan, USA - Fa13.BD.MLB.SN (SPAdes) (version 2) | ecosystem: Environmental > Aquatic > Freshwater > Lake | place: Lake Michigan, USA...
TGTTAAAATGGTTTGTAGATTTGTTGAAGGGAAATACCCTAATTACAACGCTGTAATACCAGTAGAAACGCCCAATATTTTAACAATTGATAGAAATTTATTATTAGGTTCGTTAAAAAGGGTTTTCAACTTTGCTAATAAAACTACCTATTCGGTTAAATTAAATTTAGTGGGTAGCAGCTTAGAAATTTCTACTGAAGATTTAGATTTTTCTAACAAAGCTAACGAAACTTTAACTTGTAACTATATTGGTGAAGATTTAACTATCGGTTTTAATGCTAAATTTTTTATAGAGTTATTAAACAATTTAAATTCTTCGGAAATTCAGTTAAAATTACACAGCCAAAATAAACCTGGTTTAGTTGTTCCAGTTTTAGAAAACGATAAAGAAGAAGATATTTTAATGTTAATCATGCCAGTAATGGTTTAAAAATGGCTTACAACACCAAAAAAATTGGCGATGCCTTACAGGAATTAATTAAGGAATATCAACTTAATCATAAATTAAACGAGGTAAAAATAGTTAATTTATGGCCTGTTGTAGTGGGAGATTTAATTAATAGGCATACTACTAAAATTTGGGTAAACGGCGAAACTTTATTTGTTCGAATAAATTCTGCTACTCTAAAACACGAACTTTCTTTATCCAAATCTATTGTGATTCAAAATATCAATAAAGAAATGGGCATGGATATCATTAAAGAATTAAATATTGGATAGTATGGAAAATTCTATTTGGTTTAAAAACTACACAATCGATGAACTTAAGCATATAGGACAAAATACTATGGTAAGTTTTTTAGATATACAAATAACAAACATAGGAAATCAATCTTTATCTGCAAAAATGCCTGTATCCAACAAAACGGTTCAACCAGTACGTATTTTACATGGAGGTGCTAGTGTAGTTTTAGCCGAAAGTTTAGGGAGTTTAGCGGCTTTTATGACTATCGACAACTCAAAATTTGCAGCAGTTGGACTAGAAATCAACGCCAATCATGTTCGACCTGTAAGTGAAGGTGGAGAAGTTGAAGGTTCTGCAACAGCCATACACATCGGCAAAAAAACTCAAATTTGGGAAACTAAAATTTTCGATACTTCCAACAAAAAACTAGTTTGTATCAGCAGATTAACTGTAGCTATTATTAGTAAATAAATACTTTTAAAATGATTAAATTTTCCATTAAAACATTAGTTTTATTTTGTTTATTATTTTCAAAAATTACAGGATTTAGTCAATGCTGGCAAAAAATATCAGGTGGCACATTACATAATTTTACCACTAAAAAAGATGGAACACTTTAGACTTGGGGTAAAAATGATGAAGGACAATTAGGCGACGGAAGTATTTTGGATAGATTTTACCCTGTACAAATATCCTGTAGTGGAGAAATTATTACGAATTCAAAACCAAATCTTGATAAAAATATTTTAAAAATTTATACCAATCCAGAAAGTGAATATTTATTTATAAAAGGTATTAAAACCCTCGAAATCTCAAAAATTTATATAATCGATGTTTTAGGAAAAAAAATTCCTGCATTATTAAACAATAATCAAGTTTTAATAAAAGAACTAAATGATGGAATTTAGATACTAAACATTATACTTAAAAATCAAAAAAGTTTTTCTGCCATATTTATAAAAAATTAAATTTACTAAGTATTATACCTTATAAAATATATGTAAATTATTGTTTGTTAGTAAATTAAAAGTGATTTTAAAATCACAGGTAAATACAATGTTATTATAAAGTTAATTATTTAACTTAGTAGCACAATTTAATAAATATTCAATGCAATACTTAAAAGAAGCTAAATCAAACACACCTTATGTATCCATTGATACAGAAGTGGATAAGTTTCAAATTATTGGTATATCCAACTGCGTAAATGCTAAGGAATTTTATGAACCAATTGTAAATTGTATAGATAATTTAACAGGATTACCTCTAGGTAAATTTCATTGTGTTTTTCAATTTGATGAATTATCACACGAGGATTCTAAAATGATTTTATTTATTTTTCAAAAATTAAAATCCATACAAATCGATGGTTGGGATATTACAATAGATTGGAATTTAATGGATAACAACGCTTATTTATTTAAAATTGCAGAAGATTTTGAATACATGATTGATATCAAAATCAACATCAACGATTTAAGTAAAATCAATTCCAATATCTTAAGTACATTTAAAACTAAAAAAGATTTAGTAACAATCTAAATACTTTGTTTAGTATATAATTCGTAATAAGATTTTTTTAGTTCCAACAATTGAGAATGATTTCCTTGTTCTAATATTTTACCGTCTTCAATCACTAAAATTTTATCGGCGTGCATTAAGGAAGTGATACGGTGACTAACAATTAAAGAAGTTTTATTTTGCATAATTCTCTTTAAATTAATTAAAATATTTTCTTCAGTTTCGGTATCAACTGCCGATAAACAATCATCTAACATCAATAAGTTTGGATTTTTAACCAGTGCTCTTGCAATAGATACCCTCTGTTTTTGTCCGCCAGATAAAGTTACCCCTCTTTCTCCCAATAAAGTTTGGTATTGTTGAGGTAAATCCAAAATATTTTGATGTAGATCAGCATCTTTTGCGGCTTGCACAACTCGTTCTTTTTTAATTTCATCATCCTCAATTTCATCATGTACACCAAAACAAATATTATTTTCGATAGTATCAGAGAATAAAAAAACATCTTGAGGCACCATTCCAATTTGCTTACGCCAATGAAATAAATTTATATTTTTTATATTTTGATTATCGATTAAAATTTCACCCGAGCTTACATCATATAATCGGTTAATTAAATTTAATATTGTTGATTTACCCGAACCAGTTTTTCCTATTATTCCTAATGTTTGTCCAGGCTCAATTATAAATGAAACATTTTGTAAAGCCAGAACATTGTTTTCAGGATATATAAAACTTACATTTTTAAATTCGATTTTTCCTTCAAAATCAACAATTTCATCTGTAGAATTTTGAATTGCTGGCTGAATATCTAAAAATTCATTAATCCTTTTGATACTTGCAGAAGCTCGTTGAATTAATGAAGTAACCCAACCTAAACTAGCCACAGGCCATGTAAGTAAATTAATGTAAATTACAAATTCGGCTATATTTCCATAAGTAATTTTTCCATCAATTACCGCTAACCCACCTGCATAAATGGTAATTATGGTACTTAAAACAGGTAAAAACATAATTACTGGCTGAAACAAGGATTCGGTTTTTACCAAGCTCATTGCATTTTGTTTATAACTATCCGCTTCTTTTTCGAAATCATCAATAATATCCTCGGTTTTATTATAAGATTTTACCACACGAATACCACTAAAAGTTTCTTGTGTTATGCTAAAAATATTAGACAATTGTTTTTGTAAAAATTCACTTTTTAAATTAATGTATTTAGATACATAAAAAATAACTACCGACATAATTGGCAAAGGCAATAAAACATATAAACTTAAAGTAGGATTTATATCCACCATTGTCCATATCACCATGATAAACAACACAATAAGATTCACCAAATACATAATAGACGGACCTAAATACATACGTACTTTACCCACATCATCCCCTATCCTATTCATAATATCACCTGTTTTGTTTTGCTTGTAAAAGCTAACATCCAACTCCTGATATTTTTTATAAATTTCGTTTTTAATGTCGTATTCTATAAATCTGGAAACCATAATAATAGTGTATCGCATAAAAAATGTAAATACACCTTTTAATAATGCCGACACTAATAAAAAAACACCAAATAATAAAAAGCTATATAATAAGGTTTGATAATAATCTTCTTGTAAAGAAGTACCAGAAAATAGTTTATATACTTTTAAATTTTCAATAACAATATCAATCGCTTCACGAAAAATTTTTGCTGGATATAAATTAAACCAATTGGAAAATATTATAAATAATATCCCTGCCAACATTCTCCATTTGTAGCTAAGTATATATTTATTTAAAGATTTTAACTCTCCCATGAAAATAGTTTAATTTGCTTAGATGCAAAACTAAGTTAGAAAGAATAAATGAATAGAAGTTTAACTAAGCATTAATTCTTTGAATTGCTACTTTTATTTTTTCCTGAACATTATCCGAAACAGGAACTAAAGGTAAACGCAAATAGTTTTGTATCAAATTTAACTCACTTAACATACCTTTTACACCCGCAGGATTTCCATCCTCGAAAGTTAAGTTCATTAAATCAAATAATTTATAATGTAATTTTTGAGCGTTAGTATAGTCATTTTTTAAAGCAAATCTAACAGCTTCCGACATAATTGTAGGAAATGCATTGGCAACTACACTAATAATTCCAACACCTCCTAAACTAATTAAAGGTAAAGTTAAAGCATCATCACCAGAAATAACTTTAAACCCTTTTGGCGCTCCATAAATTATTTGTTGCATTTGCATTAAATTTCCACTTGCTTCTTTCACTGCAACAATATTTTTCACATCTTTTGCTAAGCTTAAAACAGTAGTAGCTTCTAAGTTAGATCCTGTTCTGCCTGGAACATTATATAAAATTACAGGTAGTTTAGTAGATTCGGCAAAAGCTTTATAATGCTGATATAAACCACGTTGATTTGGACGATTGTATGGAGGTGAAACCGATAAAACAGATTGAACTTTTGATAAATCATATCTGGATAAATTATCCATCAATGTTTGCGTATTGTTACCACCATGTCCTAAAACAATAGGTAAACGATTGTTATTAACCTCAACTACATGATTAAAAACCTTAAGTTTTTCATCGGCAGTTAAAGTAACCGTTTCACCAGTTGTTCCTAAAACAACAATGTACTCTACTCCACCATCAATAATATGATTTACTGTTTTTTCTAACGCGTTGTAATCTACCTCTAAGTTACTTCTAAAAGGCGTTATCAACGCTACACCCGTGCCACTAATGTCTATATCCATATAATTTAAACTATTTATTGATGATATGTAAATACCTATCAATATTTTTAATTAATTCTCTAACTGTTTCACCCTCAGGTAAGTTAATTGTGAAATCCAAATGTTTTGCATAAGGTAATTGCGTATATCCTACTTTAAATTTTGCATTAGATAAAGTTGTAACAAATCTAATACTTTTATCTTCCAATACAGATGTATCAATTAAAATATCAAAAGGAGTTTCAATAAAATTTTGTACTGATGAAGAAATCGGACGTAAATGGGCATTTATATCTTTAAAACAAAAATAATCCATACCCAATTTTGTAACAATATCTCTATGTAAATCCTTTGCTCGATAATACCCCAAAGAACTCACTTTTATATCATAGGTTTTTAAATGATTGATATATCTTTTTACCAACGCAGTATCCTCTTCTTTATCTGCAAAATATACAATACCAACAGTTTTAGCTTTGGTAATATTACAAGCTACAACGTTTCTGGTATTTTGAGGTAAACGCTCAAAATGATAATCACTCAATCTATTTTTTAAGCCTTTAATCATTCCACAAATTTATCTATTTTGTTGGTGTTTTTAAGTAAATATTAAAAATAAATTAAGTTATATTGAAATTTACTACTTTAATATTGATTTGGAGTTAATAATTTCCAAATAACTTTTAGGTCTTCTATCTCCATACCAAGTAAATTGCTTCAATTTTTTATCTTCTGCAGGTAATTGATTTACAGGATAAAAAGTAGCTTCTGGTTGTAATAAAAATACAATTTTCCCTATTTTACCTTTGTTAAATCTTATACTTAGGTTACTACAAATTGCTTTATTCACTCCAGAATAGGTAGTATCGTTATCTTTAGCATAATACAAGGTTTGACCATTACCTAAAACACTCATAGTATGTATTTTACCATCTTTAAAATCGGCTATCATATTCCTTCCAACTATTTGGTCGTAATACTCTTCTTTTTTGTCTTGTTCGCTTATGATAGAAGCATTAGTAAAAAGATATAAATTTTTAATTTTATTTCTAGCAGTTAAAATTTGTATAGTATCGCCTTTCATTTGGCTTTCCTCCGACCATAAAATTGGGTTTCGATACATTCTCATAATAGAATCCGACAAGCTATAACTTAAAGAATCACAAATACCTTGCATATCCTTTTTAAACATTTTTACATTATGGTAAGCGTAAAATTCTTTAATCATTTTTTTATCAATTGCCTTAATTGTATCACATCTTACCCATAATGTATCACCATCTAAAACTTGTGTCATCCATGGGTTTCTACTCACATATGAATTAGAGTCTTTTTGATTAAAATAAGCAACATTTCCATAAACAGTTAACTGATTTATAGAATCTAAAATTTGAACATTTTTATATGCCCAACTTATTTTCTTTTTTTTGTTCACATATATACTATCCGCAAAAATTGTATTTTCATCTCCTTTTATATATGCCTTTTTAACAAAATGAAAAATTTCATTTTTATCGTTGTGCAAACCACGCTCACAATATATTTTTTGATCTTTGGTATGAATATTTGTTTTACCGTAAAATCTAGTAATTTCATTAGGCGAATCCACTACAATTGTATCTCCCCATATTTTATAATCTGGATTATCAATGAAAACTTTACCAATTAAATCCATGAATTCAGTTTGGGTATTATAATAACCTAATTTAGATACAATTTTAGTTTCGGCATTCGTTATTGTTGCGCCGTTTAAATAAAATATTTGTTTTTTAGAGTCATCAAAGTTTAACACATTGGTTAAAATAGTTAAATCTTTTTGTGTAACCTTAACACTTTTCCCTTGAAGTTTACCAATTCCAGTAAAATTATTATACACTAAGGAATCTCCGTAAGCCTTTAAATTATTGCTTTTGATAACATAAACTTTTCCCCATGCCCAAAAAGCATTGCTTACATTATCCACCTCTGCCGAGTCGCAAAACAACTGCATATCCTTGTTTTGCAAACCAACATTTCCAACTAATTTTTGATGATTGGCACTTCGGCCTTCGGTTAACTTTTTAGCATGTAAAATTTTAATAGTATTACTTTTTTGTGCGTACGTGTATGTAGCCACAAAAAGTAATACTATTAAAAATACTAATAATTTACGCATTAATGCTAGAGCGAATAATGGTTTGTTTTCTATCTGGACCAACAGACACAACTGTAATTGGCACTTCTAATTCTTTTTCTAAAAACTCAATATATTCAACCAAAGTACTTGGTAAGCTTTCCATACTACCTAATCCAGTTAAATCTTCATGCCAACCTGGTAAAGAAATATAGTTTGGCGACAAATCTTGTCCTTCAATAGAGTATGGGAAATGTTTAATTGTTTCTCCATTTAAATTATACGAATCGCAAACTTTTACTTCATTAAATGTAGATAAAACATCAGCTTTAGTCATAATTAAATCCGTAACCCCATTTAACATGATTGAGTATTTTAAAGCAGGTAAATCTAACCAACCACATCTTCTAGGGCGACCTGTTGTAGCACCAAATTCATGTCCAGCTGCTCTTAATCTTTCACCAATCTCATTATCTAATTCTGTTGGAAAAGGACCGCTACCCACACGTGTACAATAAGCTTTAAAAATACCAAATACCTTACCTATAGTGTTAGGTGCAATTCCTAAACCAGTACAAGCACCCGCACAAACTGTGTTTGATGAAGTTACAAATGGATAAGATCCAAAATCAATATCCAATAACGAACCCTGCGCACCCTCTGCTAAAACAGTTTTTCCTGATTTTAAAGCTGTACTTAAATAGTGCTCAGAATCAATTAAAGGAATTTGTTTTAAAACCTCTATTGCTGCCAACCATTTATTTTCCTCCTCAGTAATATCGTATTGATAATCATATAAAGCCAATAAATCCCTATGTTTTTGAACCAAAGTTTTGTATCTATCCAAAAAATCTGGCAATTCTATATCTCCAACTCTTAAACCATTACGTCCAGTTTTATCCATATAAGTTGGACCAATACCTTTTAAAGTAGAACCAATTTTAGATTTTCCCTTAGCATTTTCGGATGCAGCATCTAATACACGATGTGTTGGTAAAATTAAATGTGCTTTACGGCTAATTAATAAACGCTCCGCAACATTTACATTATGTACTTTTAAACCATCAATTTCTTTTTGAAAAATGATTGGATCCATCACCACACCATTTCCAATAATATTTACTGTTCCTTTATGAAAAATTCCCGATGGAATAGTATGTAAAACATGTTTAATACCATCAAACTCTAAAGTATGTCCAGCGTTTGGTCCACCTTGAAAACGAGCAATTATATCATATTTTGGTGTAAATACATCCACAATTTTACCTTTCCCCTCATCACCCCATTGTAATCCTAAAAGTACATCAACTTTATTCATTTTTGTTGTTTTAGATAAACTGTTATAATTAATTTTTCTTTTTATTTAAGCATTTTTCGTCTTTACATTCTCCATAAACTGTTAATGAATGATGCGAAACTTCAAAATTAAAACCCTCTCCTAAACTAGTTAAAATAGGATGTAACCTAGGATCACAAAACTCAATAACCTTTCCACATTTGGTACAAATTAAGTGGTCGTGTTGTTGAAAACCGTACGAACGTTCAAACTGAGATAAATTGGATCCAAATTGATGTTTTCTAACTAAGTTACAATCCATCAATAAATCCATTGTGTTGTACAATGTTGCCCTACTTACCCTATAATTTTTGTTTTTCATGTTTACATACAACGATTCAATATCAAAATGATCGGTGTAAGAGTAAATTTCTTCTAAAATAGCATACCTTTCTGGCGTTTTTCGGTGTCCATTAAACTCCAAATAACCAGAGAAAATCTCTTTTACGGTTTCAAAAACAGACTTTTTCAAATTATTTACGGATTAAAAACGTGCTAAATTTACTAAAAATTCACTGCGCAAAATACAAATTAACTTTTATTTTTCGAACAAACTTTCGTTATTAGTTAAAACTGTATCACCATACAATTTTTTATAATCTTCAATCGATCTTCTAATAACTTCTCTAGCTTCCTCAGCACCATAAACATGAGTAATTTCACATTTTGGTTTAGTTGAACCTGGAATTTCCTTGTACGTTAAAAAGTAGTGTTTTAAACGGTTTACCAATCTATCTGGACATTCTGTAATATCATTATAGCTGTAAATTTCATCTTGATCTAAAACTGCTACAATTTTATCATCTGCCTCACCGCCATCGATCATACGCATTCCACCTATTACACGCGCTTTAATTAAAATATCGCCATGTGGAATATGTCTTTCTGTAAATACACAAATATCTAAAGGATCTCCATCACCCACTAAATTTCTTCCAGTTTTTTCGTTACAATATTCTGCAACTTTATCTCCACAGTAAGTTTTAGGAACAAATCCATATAATGCAGGAATAATGTTAGAAAATTTTTGAGGACGATCTATCATTAAATAACCTGTTTTTTTATCAATTTCGTACTTAACCGTATCCGTAGGTACCATTTCAATAAAAGCATTTACAACATTAGGCGCATCGTCGCCTGGTTCAATTCCGTGCCAAGGATGTGGCTTAAACAATAATTTTCCCATATTAGTTATTATAAATAAAGTTGCAAAAATGCAGTATTTTATTGATTAATGAAAATGAAAATCTTAAATATTATCGAAATAGTTAAAAAAAATGCAGTTATTAACATTTTTAGCAAGTAATTATTTACTGTTAAATATCTATATTTGCGCTCTTCAATTGGATTTTTTGTTAATTTCCCATTTAAAATAATTTATCATGAGTTTAAAAGTTTACAACACCAAAAATCAAAAAAAAGAAGATTTTATTCCTGTTCATGAAGGAAATGTTGGTATGTATGTGTGTGGACCAACAGTTTACAACGATGTACATATTGGGAATTGTAGAACTTTTATATCTTTTGATTTAATGTACAGATATTTACTTCACCTTGGTTTTAAGGTTAGATATGTTAGAAATATTACGGATGTTGGACATTTAGAAAACGACTCGGATGATGGTGATGATAAAATTGCTAAAAAAGCAAAGTTGGAAAACTTAGAACCTATGGAAATTGTGCAAAAATACACCAATGGTTTTCATGACATGATGCAGCTTTTTAACACCTTACCTCCTTCTATCGAACCTACTGCTACAGGGCATTTAATAGAGCAAATTGAAATGGTAGAAACCATAATTCAAAATGGTTTTGGTTATGAAGTGAATGGCTCTGTGTATTTTGATGTGAAAAAATTTGCCAAAAAATTTGGTTATGGTGAACTTTCGGGACGAAAAATTGACGAATTACAAAACAACACACGTGAGTTAACTGGAGGTGATGAAAAACGAAATAGTTTGGATTTTGTAATTTGGAAAAAAGCGGATCCCAAACATATTATGCAATGGAATTCCCCTTGGGGTAAAGGTTTTCCGGGTTGGCACTTGGAGTGTTCGGCTATGAGTACTAAATATTTAGGGGAAGAATTTGATATACATGGTGGCGGAATGGATTTGAAATTTCCGCATCACGAATGCGAAATTGCTCAAAATGTGGCTATTACAGGAAAAAAAGATCCTATTAAATATTGGTTGCATGCCAATATGCTTACCTTAAATGGCGAAAAAATGAGCAAAAGCACTGGACAGTTTTTTTTACCTCAACAATTGTTTAACGGTACAAGTAAATTTTTCAGCAAAGCTTACTCGCCTATGTCTGTTAAATTTTTTATGATGCAAAGTCATTACCGAAGCACCCTAGATATTAGCAACGAAGCTTTGGAAGCATCAGAAAAAGGTATGGAAAGATTGATAAACGCTTATCATTTATTAGGAAATTTAAAAGAAAGCGACACCACCGATTATGATGCCATTGATTTACAAAACAAATGTTATGATGCGATGAACGACGATTTTAACTCGCCAATGGTAATTGCACATTTGTTTGATGCAGTTAAATTCATTAACAGTGTAAATGATGGTAGTAAAAAAATCAACTCCGAAACTAAAACCTTGTTACAAAATATTTTTAATAACTTTTTAGTTCAAATTATGGGTTTAAAAATGGATTTAAACCAAAAAGAAGTAAACGGAATTGAGGAAGATTTAATGCAAATTATAATTGATATTCGAAAAAATGCAAAAATCAATAAAGATTTTGCAACTGCCGATAAAATTAGAGCCGAATTGGAACGTTTACAAATTGTATTAAAAGACAGTAAAGAAGGAACTACTTACGAGAAAAATTAAGCAAAATGATAAATTTTAAATATGTATTTACAATAGCTACAGCCTTTATTTTAATGGCTTGTAACAACGATACCAATACACCCCAAAAAACTGAATCTACAAAAGTTAAAATAATTGAAACACCAAAATACAACCCATATTCTGCGTTTTATTTTATCCAAAAACAAGTAGATTTTGGTCCGCGTACACCCAACTCTAAAGCACACAAAGCTTGTAGCGAATGGCTAATAAATTATTTTAAAACTTTAGGTTGGCAAGTGGAGGAACAACGTGGAGTTCAAATGGCACACGATGGAGAGGCTTTGGTTTTTGTAAATATTATAGCCAAATTTCAACCCGAAAAAACACACCGAATTCAGTTATCAGCCCACTGGGATACGCGTCCTTGGGCGGATCAGGATGCCGAAAATCAAAACAAACCCATTGATGGTGCCAACGATGGTGCTAGTGGTGTGGGCGTAATTATGGAAATTGCCCGATTAATTTCTAAAGAAAATCTAGAAATTGGTATTGATGTGGTTTTGTTTGATGTGGAGGATTATGGAATTAGTGAAATCGAAAATTCCTTTTGTTATGGCTCTCAATTTTGGTTTAAAAACTTTAATCCAATTCAAATCATCCCTAAATTCGGAATTAATTTAGATATGGTGGGCGACAAAAATGCGCAGTATTTTTACGAAGGTTACTCCATGGAATTTGCACGTCCGGTTTTAGATAAAGTTTGGCGAGCAGCATCCGATTTAGGATACGCCTCTACTTTTGTAAGTACTCCAAGTGGATATATTACAGATGACCATTATTGGGTAAACAAAACTGGCATTCCTTGTATCGATATCATACACAAAGATCCCGAAACCAAAAGTTTTCCTAAAACATGGCATACCCATGATGATAATATCAAAAATATAGATAAAACCATGTTAAATATTGTTGGAAATACTTTAATGCAAGTAATTTATCGAGAAAATAAAAATTTAAAAGCTATTTAAAAAAACTATAAATTATAAATATGAAGATAATTTGTATAGGAAGAAATTACAGTGAGCATGCTAAGGAATTGGGAAATTCTATACCAACAGAGCCTGTTTTTTTTATTAAGCCAGATACAGCTTTATTAAAAGATAACGAACCTTTTTATCATCCAGATTTTTCCAAAAATATTCAATACGAAATTGAAGTGGTTTTAAAAATAAATAAAGTTGGTAAAAATATTCAGGAAAAATTTGCCGGTAATTATTATTCGGAGATAGGTTTAGGTATTGATTTTACGGCAAGAGATGTACAAAATGAACTAAAAGCAGAGGGATTACCATGGGAAAAAGCAAAAGCTTTTGATTATTCGGCAGTTATATCTAATTTTTTTATTCCCAAAACAGAATTGGGAGATTTAAATCATTTAGATTTTCATTTATTACAAAACCAACAAAAAGTACAATTGGGTAATACGAATCAAATGTTGTTTAATTTTGATACGATCATTCACCATGTTTCAAAATATATCACACTTAAAACTGGCGATTTAATTTTTACTGGAACACCAAGTGGCGTTGGTAAAATTAAAATTGGAGATATTTTGGAAGGATATTTGAAAGACAAAAAAATGTTTGAAACTGAAATAAAATAGCATGCATAAATTATATATCTTAATTCTTT
>Ga0209358_10002883_pt1 | contig 12882 bp, 17 predicted proteins | sample LauGreFa1BDMLBSN_2_FD_187574 | JGI IMG/M metagenome (GOLD analysis project Ga0209358, IMG submission 187574) | Freshwater lake microbial communities from Lake Michigan, USA - Fa13.BD.MLB.SN (SPAdes) (version 2) | ecosystem: Environmental > Aquatic > Freshwater > Lake | place: Lake Michigan, USA...
ATAATTTTTTTGAGTGTGGTAGGTGCGTTTTCGCCTGGCACCGGCATATCTCTATTAATAGTTTTCCATATATCAACTAAAACAGGATGATATTTTTTTTTAGTTGATATGACTTCTTCTCCTCTTTTGATAATACATTCTTCAATTGTTGAATGTGTAATTTGTGTCGCGTTAAGAAGTTCATTTTCTGTAATATAAATGATTCTTCTTCTAATCACAAGCTCCCCATTAATAATTTCCCGAATATAGTTTTCAATATTTGGAATACGGAGTACTTCGTCCATTTTTGCTAGTAGTACTTATATTTATTAACTATTTTCTATTTCAATTTTATTTTCTATTTCAATTTTATTTTAAAATTGACGTTTTACATGAGAAAAGGTGTAAACATAAAAAAGAATCGATGTGAACAATTCATTTTATGTTTTTGCAATTTTATTTTTATACGGCGGATATGACCATTTTTTTATTCATTTTATTGTTAATAAGCACTAATCCAGCAAGCAATCCATATAATTCGTCAGGCGTTTTTTCGTCTAGAATCGCAGCGATTTTATCAAACAATCCTTCATAATATGTATCGGACACATCATCTTCGTAGTGCCCGAAATATGGCAACCTGTAATATTTGGTCCAACCATGCCCAGCCACTTTTTCTCTTTCAAGAATAAACCAATCATTTGTAATTTTGTGCAGATCATTTGGAAAATATTGTGTAAATATCTCTATAATCTTATCTGCAAAGTATTCATATCCACCACAATAATCATAGAGATTGTTTAATAGATCGTGCATGTTATATTTATGGCGCCATAAACTTACCTTTACATCACGATATATAAACTTATATGTATATCGTGACAAATCTGTTGGCAAATACTTGATGAATAACTCGGTCTGTATCACTTTGCGGTTTGACATGTTGTTAATTATTTTATTGTATTGTTATTATCTTTTTGTATTGATGTATTTACCGAAAACAATTTCATTTTTTATTAGCATTTCCATCTATTGCCGCAATCAATGCAGGTTACAAAGGTTGTCATGGGTTCATCCGCCGACCTGGTCTGCATTTGATAATATGTGCACTTATTCGAATGACACTTCCTGCATTTAAATGTATCTGTTGCCGCTTCTATGTTCGTCTCATATTTATGCTTATCTCGCTGAATCTTGCACTGGATAAGTTTTTCCCACTTCTCTGGACGAAGCTCTTGGTGCGTCATAAAAGCAACCACGTGGGGCTTAATAGTCCCATCCGACAATTGCTGTAAAAGCGTTTCATTGTTCAAATTGAAATAAATACTACGAACTCGGTCAACATAAATTTGCACAAAATGCGGATTGTCCCACTTCTTGACAACTTTTTTCGTGCTGGCCTCCTTCACAGCATAATTGTAAATTCCTTTTTCCATGTTAACACTTGTTTTTGTATGTTTCAAAATAACATTTAATTTTTCTGAAATATTCTTACGGAATTCATCTGGATTTGATATCGTTCGCATCCTCTTATCTATCTCTATAATGTAAATACAAATAATATTTAAATTATAATCAATTTTATTTGATATGTAAAACGTGTTATGCCTCATCCGAGCTGTAGTCATACTCTTCCTCGTCCAACTCCGAACCAATATCCTCTACTATCAAATCATTGTCGCCGATAGCAGCGTCGTCATCATCATCCTCATCCTCGTCGTCCTCATTTTCTGAACAATCATCGCCACCCTCGTCGTTTTCTGTGTCGCTACTATCCACCACGAAGCCGTCCTTCAAATATCCTTGCTTTGTTTTCTTTTCCTTGGGAACATTTTCCAGCTCATCAATCTCTGCATCGTCCTCCGCACAAGTCGCCGCCAAATCTTCAAAACCTCCAAATAGTTTCTCGTACATCTTTTCCCAGAGCTCCAGAGTTAAATTACATGTGGCGGTTGTGCCGGCCTCTACTTTATGACAAACCAATGCACATGAACCAAAGAATAATACATTGTCAATCGGCGGAGGGAAGTCGTATTTATTTTCTCCGTTCGCCTTTCCTTCCGTCTTACCATACGCGGAAACAATATATTTACTGCCAGACAACTTGATGGTCCATTCGGTTTGCTTCGAAAATCCATCCGCCTTTTTAAAGCCACACTTTTTGAACAATTCAGCTTCTTGATAATCTTTCACGGACAATGATTTTAAATCCCCACCTTTTTCTACTATCAGAATGCTCGTCATTTATATTTTGTATCCAATGGGTTTAAATAGTTTGTTATATTAAATAATAATAATATAATAATGAAATTATATATTGATAGTTATCATTATAATCCGAACAGGCTAAAGATTCATCTTCTGAAAAATAAATTCAAACATGATAAATGCACATCGGTCGAATTTTATACAAATAATGGAATCTATACCATAGAAAATAATGAAATGTACAAGCTAGTCCCGATGGACAATCCAATTGAACTTGTCAATATTCACGGACTTGATTTTATTATCGACAAGTCCTATTATATAAAAAAACCGCATTACCAGCTTTCACCTGAACATGTCATTATTAAAAAAAATCATTATGTATTTTGCAATTCCAAAGTGACACTGGTAGTTGAGGGCGATGTCACGACAGATGAAGACGACTTTGTTCCTACCAATTTTTATTTTGATACACATAGCAATAATTCAATCGACGACCCAATGATTTTAAATGAATTCAATGAGTTTTTATCGACGTTTAACTAATCTAACACTATTATAACTTATGTTTTCCTGGGTAATTCAAGCAACTTTTATATCTATTATATTTATTTTGCTGGTCCACCATTTAATTCAAATATTAAAAGATACACTGACTTATCCAAAAGTGAAGGATTTAGTGAATGTTCCTACAAAAAAATATGAAGATATTTACAACGTATTAAATCAGGGTTTGGGGCAGACTCAAGACCGGTCTAGCGATACTACACCGATTCATAATTTAGACATATATACAGACAAGCTATTGCCAGACCTTGAAACAACTACGCAAATGGGAGGCGACGATGATAACAATATGAAAAATGAATTGAAGAATTTTATCAAAAAGCAACAACATGCGCCGACCATGGCGCCGTTTTAGTAATATGTAAAAAGATATAAAGACATGAACCCATGTTCATATATGGCGACACACAACACATCCATATTAGCAGAGTTCCCTAAAATTAAACTTTCTTATGAAACCTTTATGCATAAGAAAGTTTTTGATGCAAACGTAGTATTGGCAATTCCAGTCGGAAAGAAATGTTTTGCATGGTTTACAACAAAAAATGATAAAAATGTATGTTATATCCTCGAAATTGGCGCTGAAAAGCAAATAGAGAAGTATCATCTAGTCACGTGCTGTTTTCACGAGTCGCTGAGTGTAGGCACTATTTTATACGGAACACTTTTTTTCCATGAAAAAAGACGTTTTTTTACGATTGAAGATGTGATGTATTACAAAGGGAAAAATATACAATCGTCGTTGTATTTGGACAAGCTCAGATTATTCGAAACCATGTTTACGACCGATTTAGGTCAAAATTCGTATAGTTCGTCGTTTATTACATTTGGATTGCCCATGATGAGCAACGACACTGATGCACTACTTGCGCAAATTGACCACACACAGAGATTCATGTATTTCCAGTATAGATATTTTAACAAACCCATGATCTGCCGTGTCAAAGCGTATATTGTTATGCAGGCGAATGATGCAATGCCGCAACCACCACCACCACCACCACCGCAGCTCGATACGCCGAAGGTCGTCAATAAACCAGCGACCCACCCCCCCACAACCCACACGCCGATCAGACTCCAACCGCGCCCAAACAATAAGCAATATCCCGCTTACGAGCGCGTTTTTAGCATAAAGCCTGACCTCCAAAACGATATTTACCACTTGAGCGACCCAGTAAACAAATCATTGGTTGGAACCGCATACATTCCTGATTATAAAACAAGCGTGTTGATGAACCAGTTATTTAGAAACATTAAAGAAAACGCGAATTTGGATTCTTTGGAAGAAAGCGATTCAGAAGACGAATTTGAAAACGACAGAGTAGACAAGTTTGTATATTTAGACAGAGAATATACCATGACATGCGCATATAATCATAAATTCAAAAAATGGGTGCCGTTACGCGTGGTTGGCATGTAATCAAAGTAATCAAAATCAAAATAAAAATAATAACCATACAATATATATATACATGTCCTGTGCGTCTAATTTAGGTTATGGTGGGATATATCCAAATAGTAATGTAAATCCTGCGTTCGTGAATGTAGATGGCTCAACATATGCAGGTGGATTTGGAAGCAATGAAATTCCTGCTTCAACTCATAGTATGAGAGGAGCTTCCAATAATGTTGCTGCGGCCAGCGGAAACTGGACGGGAGGCGGAAGTAGAAGACTTCGGCGAAGAAATAATATTAGTAAATTATATAGAATGAAAAAAAGCATGAGAAGAAGTTCAAGCCGCCGTCGCCGCTCTATTTATAGACGTTCTGGCAGCCGTCGCATAAAGTCCCGTAGATATGGACGTAAACCAGTAAGGAGAACGCGCCGCCAGCGCGGAGGCGAATATGCACAATTTGATAGTAACGTGCCTTATACTCCCGGATATTCGTTGGGCGGTCCGCTTCCTGCTAGTCTCTCTGCATTAGCAAATCCTCCGATTTATCATCAATACAATAATTGCAAAGACAACTATAACCACTATGAAGCAACACAAAATAAATAAATGTATTCCCTTTCATAACAATGAAAATATTGATATGAAATACCGATTTTTATGCGGAGTTTATTTTTTATTTGCACCTCTTTTCTTTTTCCCTCCAAACGAAAGCGGGCCACCTTGTAGATCTTCTTCTTCTCCTTCTGTTTCCGCATCAATATCGTCCATGAGTCCTGTCTGTCTGTCTGTAGTTTCCAATTGTTCTGTTGGGTCCACAACTATCGTTTTGCTACCTTCGCCTAATGGTGCAAGATACATGTTACGTTGTATATTCGCAACTCGTTTCATAGCAATTTCTTTATCTTTTTTTCTTCTATTGCATTCTGTTCAGACTTGTCTTTTTCGGTCCGTGTATCTTGCCATTTATCTTCCATAGTACCCCGACTACGCTTACGAGTGCCGTTACCTCCTCTATTTACACGTCTACTTTTTCTAAATGCTCGATTTCGTTTTCGCGTGTTTTTCGGTTTTGTGCGTTTTACGCGTCTACTAGTTTTCGTTTTACGACGAGTATACGCCATTGTACTATATAGCGAAAATAATTACACAATTTCACAATTCAAACGCGGAATTTACACCTTTGCGAAATATATTATTTTGTGGGTTATTATATTTGTGGGTTATTGCGGGACCTAAAAGTTCTTATCCTTGCGTTTTTACGATTTTTCACTCCAAATCCTTTTTCAAGAAATGGAAATTGGACATTTATAAATGTCCATTTTTGGATTTCCTAAAATACTTTTGGAAAATCGAACGTTTGTGACCATAATGAAAAATTAGCGTCTCGTGGCCAAAAAAATATTTAAATTTTTGTGACGATAATTTTTTTATTTTTTGGACGCGGAAGCTTTAGGAACTTTTTATCTTCGTCTAATATACGAAGAAATGACGAATTTGACGAACGAAAAGTTCCAAAAAAGTTCTAATAATTATTCATGTGAATTTTGCGCCTATAATACAAGTAGATTAAGTCAATATAATAGACATCTTTTGACATCTAAACATATAATACTAACACAAACGAACGATTTGGAACCAAAAAGTTCTAAGACAACCTATACATGTGATTGTGGTAAGCAATATATACACGCATCGTCCTTGTGGAACCATAAACAAAAATGTATACCACCCACTGAGACATCCCAAGAAGAACATACCCATTCACTAGACGATATTCAATTACCAACTATCCCAGCAAACCTTATTTTTGAACTAATCAAGCAAAACCAAGAATTCAAACAGCTACTGATCGACCAGAATAAGATCGTTACAGACCAAAATAAACAATTGTATGAAAAGCACGAGGAGAATATAGATTTGCAGAAACAATTGTTAGACGTGGTGAAAGACGGCAAGACAATCAATAATACTATAAGCAACAACAACTCACACAACAAGACATTCAACCTCAATTTCTTCTTGAACGAGACATGTAAAGATGCGATGAATATGAAAGATTTCATAAAATCGCTGGAGATGAGTCTACCCGAGTTGGAAAAAATGGGAGAACTAGGGTTTGCCGAAGGCATGTCTCGTGTGTTTGTCGACCGCTTAAACAAGTTGGATATAACCAAACGCCCGATTCATTGTAGCGATGTCAAGAGAGAAATTATACACATCAAAGACGATAATAAGTGGGAACGCGACAATGCGAACCTAGACAGACTGAGAAAGATCATCCGACAGCTTACACTCAAGAACATTTTGAAGGTGGACGACTGGAAAAAGGCGAATCAAGGATGCACTGAATACAACAGCCGGAAAAATGATCAATACTTGAGAATCAATATGGAAGCAATCGGACCAGTGGATGACGCAGAAGTGAAGAGAGACTTTGGCAAGATAATTCGCCGCGTTGCGGAAAATACCGCTATTGACAAGAAGTATTTGTGTGTGTGATTTTCAATGTTGGTTTATTGTAAATTTAGAACTATATATATTCTCGTTTAATATATATAAATGGCATTAAGACAAAATTCTGAAGATTACGGGCATGAAGATGAAATAGACCATTACGACTATAATAATGGTATCCCACCCTATGAAGGAGCTACGTGGGATGAAGAAATTAATGCTTGGGTAAGTAATCCAATAGACCCAGAAATATACGATGAAGAAGGTAATTATAGAATTCTGCCTGAAGATATAGTTGTTGAACCTGCACCTGTGCTTGCACCCATTCAACCACAAGAAAGTAGAAGGGACCAAATGAGACGACTTATGCGTGAAAGGGCGCGTGCACCTCCGGCTCCTCCTGCGCCACCAATAGAAGACCCTCGTATAGTTGAAGCGAGAATAGGATTGCCTACACCTTGGGAAGCTCACATATCAAATACATACAATGTAGTGTATTATTTTGATCCCAGGAATGGCAACAAACAATGGGAACGACCAACTATGGGTGGTAAACGTACGAGGAGACGACAGCGACCTAGAGCCAAACAACCCAAAAGAAAACGAACCACGACACGACGTAAGAGAACAACAATACGTCGAAAATAATGCACTGACATTTAATCCTTTTTGGGTTTGATTTTTAGAAAACAGGTTCCTTGCAACATCTCTGAGCATGTTGCGTCGCCGTTAGTTATCAGTTTGTTCTTAGATTCAACAACACGCCATTTGCTTGTATCTGGCGTATAATCCAAGCTAGTCGTATGAATTATTTTATAGTTTTGTTTTCTATAAAATGCTTTTCGCTTTGCCCATTGCTTCTGAAATAGGTCGTGCTTGTCAATAACGTCGACCACAACAGGTGTGCCATGTCTTTCTCTCAGGATTCGTCCAACTGATTGCTCAATATCCGTTTTAGGCGTCGCCATAATCAAGGTAGTAAGCGTCTTAATATCGAGTCCTTCTGCCGCCATGGAATATGTTGCAATAATGACCTTCTTGCTTTCGCTCTCCTTGAGCGCGGCCTCTTTCATTCCGCCCACATAATATCCAACCGACGCAATATTACGCGCGGCAATAGCATCATACAAATACTTGAGCAGGCTTTTGTTATGCGCTAGAATCATGACTTGCTGGTTCGGGTTTTCGCGCAACATGTCGCCGAGCACCTGCAAAATAAACTCGCTTCTGCGGTTATAATTGCACAACTTGGTAATCATGGTGCTAAACTGCGGGTTTCCGCGAAAATCATACACGATTTCATTGAACTCCTCGTCGTCAATCTTGTATTCAACCGCGCGAACTACAACTGGATGATCCTGCTTCCTATTCTCCTTGAAAACAACCTCACCCAAAAACATCTTAAATATCTTGCTCGTCCCGTCCTTGCGGTTCATCGTCGCCGAAAGCCCAAGCATATATTTTGTCACCAGCTTGAATAACGTGTTGGAAAAGACCTCGCTTGAAATGTGGTGCACCTCATCAATAATTGTGAATCCAAAGCTCTCAAAGACGGACGGCGGATATTCCTTCATACTTAGCGACTGAATCATGCCCAATACGATGTCCTTGTCTTCAATATCAACAACCGGCCCCTGAATTTTGCCAATACGCGCTCCAGGCAAGAACTGCTGAATACGCTCAATCCATTGGTTGAAGAGAAATTCCTTGTGCACCAAAACAAGTGTCTTCTTTTTGAGTTGCGAGAGAATATACAAGGACAAACTGGTTTTGCCAAATGCGCAAGGCAGGTCCAAGAGCCCTCCGCCACCGGTCGACGTCGCGCGCACCTTGTCTAAATATGAATTTACTGGACCCCATTGATGCTCTCTTAATTCGCCATTAAATGCGACAGAAATATTGTCCCCTTCTGCCAACTTCGTTTCCTTGGCAACACCAAAATGCTCTTCACCAAAATATCTAGGCAAATAATATTTTTGAACTGATTCGCGATAGGCAGGGAATGTTTTTACGTTGTTATTTACGGGGGAGCCAGGGATATAGGGGCGAACCATTAACTCCTTTTTGATGAGCGATACTTGCTGATCGTTTAATTCTTTTTTTAAAATGGTGTATCCCTTTTGTCCAATATAGGTATTGAGTTCATTTGTTGGGGTTGGGTTTGTTGTTGTTGTTAAATTTTGCATAGTGCCTACTTTAGTTTAGCGCATAATATTTAGGTTGTTTGAGATAATAAAATCTAATAATAAGATATATGGAATCTTTATTCAAAAAGACACAATCTAGTCATGTAGTTTTGGGAATCATCTTTATAATTTATTTAATCATGGGATATCCTATTCCGGAAACGCTTGCTACTATGATAGATACTATATATGGAAAAATAATCGTATATGTGATTGCGTTAATATTGCTGTTTTCGGTGAACCCTGTGTTGGGTGTTTTAGGACTATTTGTCGCATTTGATTTGATTAGACGTTCTGAAATTACAACTGGGACGACCGCTTTACTCAAGTTTGGTTCTTCGGAAAAACAGAAAATGGGCGATCTTACCGCGTTCAACCAATTTCCATACACTTTAGAACAGGAAATGGTCAAGATCAGAACTATAAACAAGGATCCGCTGATTGAGTCTCCTCCGTCCTACAAACCGATGCTTTTGGCTACTGCTGACGCCTCCCCAGTATCCGCCTAAATAATCCCGCGTATTATCTTGAAAACGCGTTTGTGTATGTTGATGTCTACTAGAATTAGTACATGAACATATAATGTATTACTACTTTACAACTTTTGCGTCGCCAAGTTTAAGCACAAATTGGATGAAGTAATAGAAAAGAACGATTGCAAATATAAGCAATAATAGCTGAAACCATGGATTGTTGTATATTTTTAACAGGGTAGCCCTCGCATTGTAGTCTGATTTCATTTGATAATCCGCGCTCAATTTATTTTCGGTGGACATTTGAATTGTTTCCTCCGACACATTTACCGGTTGACAATCAATATAAATATCGTCATTTCCAGAGCTAGACCCACTTGAATTTGGTCCTTTAGGATTATAAAACAAAGAAGTTGAGTCTGCTGATATTATGTCTGAGACGCCTTTGGTAATCGTAGATAATTTCGTCAAGATGTCTGCATCTATCGTAATCGCATTTTCAAGTCCATATACTATGAAACTTTCGCGGTCTGTATTAAAAGAATAAAACGGCTTTTTAGGAACAATGTTATTTAGATTGTAATTGGCTAAACTAATAATTGTTTTGTTGCCTGATTTGGGTGCCAATTTGGCAGTTTCGATAATAATGGTTGTCAAGATATTGCTAGAAGGAAGAGAACCTGAGCCAGAAACAATTGGAATAATTACTGAAAATGGACCACCACCAATAATTGGGGCATGTGAAATAATTAAAGATGCCTTGATATTTTTTCCGTTGTATAACAATATTGAACCCGTTGTTATTTTGATGCTGGAAACCTTGTATTTATTTCCGTTATACGTTACTGGAGGCACATTGGATTCATCGTATGACAAGACAATACTTTCGCCTGTATTGGAAGCAACACAGCTACTATTTGAATATTGAAACGAATATGAACATTTTAAATTGCACTCGCCTGAAACATTGTCTTGAGAGATATTTAATTGTGCCATAGTATTATCTAATAATATATCTAGATAAATAAAAATATCATTTTAATTATATAAGCAATGAAATTAACAAAGGGTAAATTATCCAAACTATTTCATAAGAAAAAACAAACAATGAGACGTTATAAAAATCAACGTAAATACAGACGCGCAAGTAAAACATTTAGACAAAAAAAACCCCTAAATTTACATCGTTCCTCTATGAAAAAATTTGTTGACCCTAGAAAAATAGAATGGATAGGTGGCACAGACCCTGATGAAAAGGTTCCTCTTGTTGTAAAACCTGCTTCAGACGAAGCAACTACAACAACGCCTATAACAGATCCTATTATGGAATCAGTTCCAGAGCCTGTTCCTGAACCTCTCTCCGAGCCTGTTGTTGATGAGGAGCCTATTCCCGAACCAGTCAGTGAACCTGAGCCTACGCCTACGCCTGTGTCTGAGCCTATGTCAGCGTCTGAGCCTACGCCTACACCTACGCCGGTGTCTGAGCCTACACCAGCGTCTGAGCCTGTTTCAGAACAAGTTGCAGAAGAACCAATTCCCCAATCAGTAACAGAAGAACCAGTCGCTAAACCTCTTGAAGAACCCGCAGTAGCTGAAAATGTGAAACCAGAATCCTCTTCTGTAGCAGACGCATTAGATATTATTGCAAATAAAATAGCAAAGGCAGTTGTAAAAGAAATGAGAGAAAATCAAGCAACAGGCTCAAGTCCAAATCAAGATGCGGATATTGCTGTTCCACTCGCGGTAGATGCACTTGTAAAACAAACACAACTAGCACCAGAATAATTTCTTACACAAACGGCAAATATTTAATAACCTCATTGTCATAAATGGTTATCTTGAAGGCTTGATTATATCCTTCCACATACACCGTATCCCCATTATATAACTTGTCCACTCCATATTCGGTGGTGCAACTACGTCCATTTCGCGAGATGGGCAATTTAATACTATTGTTTTGGTCGCTCATGGTGTAATATTGCCACTTGTCGCGTGATACAAACAGAGGTCGTCCCATCAACGGCAATATTTTGTCCTTGCTTTCTCCACTTAACGGCGTCATGAGGCCAAGCTGACGATAAGTCGTGTCTACTGCACCAACATTTGTCGATACGTTAATCGGCACCAAATATCTCTCGTCGCGTAATGGCGGGGCATAGGGATTCATCAAAACGTCGCCAGGGACATTAGTATATGCGACATTTGGACGCATGTAAACCCCGCCGCCACCCATACCCATGCCTCCGCCCCACCCACCATCCGCGTCGCTCGATTCTTCCTTAATAACGAGCTGTTGTTGTTGTTTTGGCTGATTCCATACATGCATGAGAATGAAACCAACTGCTATAAATATAAAAATCATGGTAATGTTTTCAATACAAATGATACCAGGAGGACACTTTTTCATAAATATTATATAATATATACTATTAATATTTATTTTTAGACACGTTCATTTACTTGGTGGGAACAGCATTGGCATTCACACCGAACTTCTTCATGAGAGAAGGTATATCACCGAGCCCATCAATGTTGAGTGTTTTTAACATACTTTGTGCTTGTTGCATTAGAGGACCCATCTCCTTCATCGCTTCCGCCAAATGAAGTTGCTGCTTCATTAAATTTTGCGTATCAGCCGTTAAGTTTTTTATTCCGTCGCTTCCTAAAACGCTATTTAAATCATCATAGGCCTGTTCAAGAGTTGAGCCCATGTCGACGCGTGACGCACCCTTTCGTCCGCCTGCGCTTGAAAACATCTCGGATGTTACACATTTGCCTTCGACTTCATCAAACTTTTCACCATCTTTGCATGCATTGATGGAGTTAGTTGTCTTAGTTGCGGAAGCGGCGTCACTTGCGGCATTCGTGTTATCGGCGTTGGGTGTTGCAGATGGCGTGGGTGTTGTAGCATCTGTCTTGGAGTCGCCAGTAGCACCCTCTGAAAATCCCTCTTTCATCATCATTCCAGAAGTTAATAGATTCACCAGAACCAACGGAACCAAAAGCACGATCACCATATTTTTGCTAAAATGCGTCATGAGATACCCTATCAAAATAAACAAGATGACTATTTGAGTTTTGTTCATCATCATATATCCGATAACATTGAATAACGCTAAAAGAGACACTAAATATAGAACATATCGATTCGTTAATAATTTTGAAACTGAGCTAGGCATTTTCATGGTATATATATATATTGATTGTAAAAAAAAATGAAACAAAATGGTTAATATTCAACATGTCAATATCTAACATATTAACTCAAAATGAGTCAATCATCAAACAAGTTTTCGCTAGTTATATGCGAGTTGCACAATAAAAATATCCACGGGTTTACAAAAGAGAGCGATGCCAACGTGCAGGGACATTATTTGGTCATGGAGACATTTGACCAGCAAAAAACAAACATAAAAAAAGTAAATAAAATATGCAAAATGTACACGAAACAATATGGCCAGTTGTCGCCGAATTTGCTAGACCATCCCATTCTACGCAATTATCCAAACATAGTTGCAGATGATAAATATATTCAACCACAGATTGCTGAATGTATTTATTTGAGTGGCGACGAGCGTGTCGCAATTATAAAAACTCATTGGATACGCTTAATTCAGC
>Ga0209358_10002889_pt1 | contig 12873 bp, 9 predicted proteins | sample LauGreFa1BDMLBSN_2_FD_187574 | JGI IMG/M metagenome (GOLD analysis project Ga0209358, IMG submission 187574) | Freshwater lake microbial communities from Lake Michigan, USA - Fa13.BD.MLB.SN (SPAdes) (version 2) | ecosystem: Environmental > Aquatic > Freshwater > Lake | place: Lake Michigan, USA...
TAGCGCCCGCGTTTAGTGCATGTAATATGCTGGCCCCCATACGGGAAACCATGCTGCGACCGCTCACCGTCAATATGGGTGTCCCAACCCCGATCACATCATTAGCGGTTGACCCGCAGTTGTATGGCCAAGTGTCGAGAAACAGATCGGCGACCGACAAGTAGGTACGGTACTCCGCATGGCTGACACGTGGACTAAAACGAATTCGTGACGCATCAGCACCGCAGCGTCTCGCGTAGTCCAGCAAGTTATCTCTGGCTGTCGGGTTATCGTCTATTAACCAAAGTAATGCTTTTGGAGATCTTTTTAAGACGGCAAGCCAGTGATCAAATAACTTGCGATTAAGTTTGTAGACATTGCCAAAAGAGGCCATCACAAATGCATCTTCCGGCAACCCAAATTCGTCACGTGTCGTTTGTCTCACTGGTGAGCTAGGTAGGCAAAGCGGAAGGAAGCTGCCGTCCAGATAAAGCGGCTTTTCACAGAAATAAGGACTATCTGGATCCGGCTGTGCATGCCGATCAGTGATTACAAAATCCAGCCATGGCATTGCAGTAGTACCGATGAAGCCAAGCCAAGTGCCCTGAAGTGGTGCTGGGTGCAGCGCGAAAATCTCCGGACGCGCACCATTCGATAATCCATGTAAATCGATCAGCACATCAATCTCATCGCTCAGGATAAGCTGTGCTGCCTCACGATCGTTCAATGCGTGAATGGAACGCACATGATCAAAACTATGCAGCAGTCGCGCGCGGTGTGTGCTGCCATCTTCTGGACTGAAGTCATATCCGTAAATTTCGAAACGTTCGCGGTCATGTGCTTCCAGCGTATCTGCCAACAGCAGACCAACGGCGTGTACGCAAAAGTCACCAGATACATAACCAATGCGTACTTTAGAATGCGGCCAGGGCCGGCGGGGCCCCAGATATTCTTCTTTGAAGCTGTAGCTCCGTGCGACAAATGCATGCGAGGTCAAGAGTTGCTGTAGCGGGTCATCGCTTAGTGCCAACATGGCCAGTGGCGATGTTGCCATAAGCAGATCGTTCATACTGAGCCCTGGAAGTGGCTTGTAAACCGGCCACATGCAGGCTTTCTGACGAATATGTACCCAGTGTTGAATGGCTGCTGGTTGTTTGGGATCGAGCAGCAAACTCTGATGCAGCGCGCGCTCCGCTAAGTCGTAGCGCTTGAAATTTTCATGAACACGACCGATGTGATTCAGTGCCAACGTGACCATGCTGTTGTTGGCCTGATCGTGCAGCAAATATTGGCCCGGGAGAGCAGACCATGTTTGAAGCGCTTCGTCGGCACGACCCAAGGACTCCAAAGCGAGCCCAAGATTAATCACCGCCTGCGGAAAGCAAGGGGACAATATTAGACAATCACCATAGGCCGTCAACGCACCGGCGGTGTCTCCGATGCTTTGCAGCAAGGAACCCAGATTAAAAAAGGCCAAGTGCCGCAGTGGTTGCGTTCCGTCGGCCAGCCATTCCTTATAGAGGCTGATCGCGAGGGTGCTCTCCCCAGCCTTGGATAACTGCTCTGCTGCGGCAAACAACTCCCCAAGCGTCAATGGGCCGCTCGTCCCACAGGAGGGGGCAAGCGACGCAGCTTCGGTAACTAAGAAATCCTCAACCAGCATATGAATATCCCGTGAATCGGGTCCATCATTTAACAAGGCAGAACTCGAAAAGCAAAGTCCATGCCAAAATTAAATATTGTTTAAAAACAATTGGTTACATTCAATGCTGGGTGTTTCAAAGGTGGGGTGGAGTTTGCTGAACCGAGATGCAGTCGAAAAGCCGACAGCCGCTGGTTAATTCAAACCAGACGCTTTGTGGTCTAAGAAATGGCGCCAACGCATTGATTGGATGGCCTCTCCGAGTAGCGCCGCTTCACCGGCTGGCCACAACAACGTATTTCAATTATCGTCTTGGCAATAAAATGATGACTTTGAAACCTTTCGTCGCTGCCTTTATCTTAGGGGCGTATCCTGATCTTCCCGAATCCAAACCTGCGTACGCCCCAGCACCGATACCCCAATAAAGCCCCGCACATGCAGTTTTTTTCCTTTGTCTTCCAGCCAGACCTTGCACTTATAGGTCTTGCCGTTTTGTGGATCAAGGATCTCGCCGCCTGACCAGACGTCGCCATCTTTCTTCAGCCCACTACCGATCTGCATGCCGATGACGGGTTTATTTTTTTTCTCACCCGGGCATTTGTCGCACAATGGATTAGGCTCCTCACCGGGTTCGCGGAATAGTTTTTCAACAGTGATCTGCAGCTGACCATTAGATTCAGAAACACGTACCAGCGATTTTTCTTTACCAGATTTGTCATCAATAGTGCGCCATAGTCCGACAGGATTGTCAGTGGCTGCAGAATGAGTTGATATCAGCGTCAGTCCCAGTGCGATCAGAAGCAGAATTCGTGTGCGCATGATGGTCTCCTTGTTGTTTATTTTAGTTTTGCTAGTTGTTCGCGTAATTTTTCTAGCGTCGCGCTGAAATTCTGTACGCGTTCCTTTTCCTGCTCGACGACTTGTGCTGGTGCGCGTGCGACAAAACTCTCGTTACCTAGTTTGGCATTCGCCTTGGTGATTTCGCCTTCGAGTCGCAGCACTTCCTTGCTCAACCGCTCGCGCTCTGCAGCGATATCAATCTCGACCTTGAGCATCAGTCGTGTGCTGCCAGATACTGACACCGGTGCGGGCGATTCAGGCAGCGTGTCGACGACCTGTACTTCGGAGAGCTTGGCCAGCGCCTGCAGGTAGGGTGCAAAACTTTGCAGACGCGCATGGTCAGCGCCTTCGACAAACAGCGGTACTTTCAGCGCGGGCGAGAGTTGCATTTCGCCGCGCAGATTACGGCAGGCATCGGTCAGCGACTTCAGCTCTGTCATCCAGGCTTCGGATTGTGAGTCGATTTTTTTCAGATTCGGTTCAGGATACGCCTGCATCATGATCGAATCACCCGCCGGGTTCAGCGTGCGGCCCGACAGTGGCGCTACCGTTTGCCACAGTTGCTCGGTGACGAAGGGAATGATGGGGTGCGCAAGACGAAGTACGGTCTCCAACACGCGCAACAACGTTCTGCGTGTTGCGCGCTGTTGAGCTTCAGTACCTTGCTGAATCTGCACTTTGGCGACTTCCAGATACCAGTCGCAATACTCATCCCAGATGAATTTGTAGATCGCCGAAGCGATATTGTCGAAGCGGTACTCGGCATAGCCTTTTTCTACTTCAGCCTCGGTACGCTGCAAGATCGATACGATCCAGCGATCCGCCTGAGAAAAGTCCAGATAACTGCCGGTCGCGCAAGCCTCTGCACCATGCTCTTCGAGACCACAGTCCTTGCCCTCGGTATTCATCAACACAAAGCGCGTCGCGTTCCACAGCTTGTTGCAGAAATTGCGATAGCCTTCGCAGCGGCTGAGATCGAAATTGATATTCCGACCGAGTGAAGCATAGCTCGCCATCGTGAAGCGAAGCGCATCGGTACCGTATGCCGCGATACCGCCCGCGAATTCCTTGCGAGTAGCTTTTTCAATGCTCGCCGCCTGCTTGGGATTCATCAATCCGGCGGTACGTTTGGCTACGAGTTCATCGACACCGATACCATCAATCAGATCAATCGGATCCAGCGTATTGCCTTTGGACTTGGACATCTTCTGACCTTGTGCGTCGCGCACCAGTCCATGCACATACACGGTCTTGAAGGGCACTTTTCCGGTGAAGTGCGTGGTCATCATCACCATGCGCGCAACCCAGAAGAAAATAATGTCGAAGCCCGTCACCAGAACGGTGGAAGGCAAGAATAATTTGTAGTCAGGCGTTTCTTCTGGCCAGCCCAGCGAGGAAAAGGGTACCAACGCTGACGAGAACCACGTATCCAGCACATCGGCATCGCGCGTGAGCGTGCCGTGATAGCCGGCAGCGGCAGCTTTTGCTTTGGCCTCATCTTCATTGCGCGCAACATAAAAAGTGCCCGTGTCGTCATACCAGGCCGGAATCTGATGGCCCCACCAGAGCTGACGTGAAATACACCAATCCTGAATATTGTTGAGCCACTGGTTGTAGGTGGTAGTCCAGTTTTCAGGCACGAATTTCACTTCGCCCTGCGCCACCTTATCCAGCGCGACTTCGGCAATCGACTTGCCCGGAAAATGCGTGCCTTCGGGCGCGGCTTTACTCATCGCGACAAACCACTGATCAGTGAGCATGGGCTCGATCACGACACCGGTACGGTCACCACGCGGCACCATCAGTTTGTGCGGCTTGACCAGTTCCAGCAGACCTTGCGCATCCAGATCAGCGACGATCTGCTTGCGTGCTGCGAAGCGGTCCATACCTTGATACGCAGCGGGTGCGTTGTCATTGATCTTTGCATCCAGTGTAAAGATGCTGATCTGCGCGAGATGATGTCGCTGACCCACCGCATAGTCATTGAAATCATGCGCGGGGGTGATCTTCACACAGCCGGTGCCGAAAGCTTTGTCGACATAGCTGTCGGCAATCACCGGAATTTCGCGATCTGTCAGTGGCAGCTTCAACGATTTGCCAACGAAAGCGGCATAGCGTTCATCCGTAGGGTCAACTGCCACGGCCACATCACCCAGCAAAGTTTCGGGACGCGTGGTGGCCACCGTCATGTGCCCGCTGCCATCGGCGAACGGATAGCGGATGTGCCACATGCTGCCGTCTTCTTCTTCGGAAACCACCTCCAGATCAGACACGGCCGTGCCCAGCACCGGATCCCAGTTCACCAGCCGCTTGCCGCGATAAATCAAACCTTGTTCATGCAGACGAACGAAGACTTCGGTGACGGCTTTCGACATTTTGTCATCCATCGTGAAGTATTCACGACTCCAGTCGGTAGACGCACCCATGCGACGCATCTGACCGGTGATGGTGGAGCCCGAGTGTTCTTTCCACTCCCAGACTTTTTCGAGGAATTTTTCGCGACCGAGGTCATGACGCGAGATTTTTTGTGCATCCAGCTGACGCTCAACCACGATCTGCGTCGCAATGCCTGCATGATCAGTGCCCGGTATCCAGGCCGTGTTGTGACCGCGCATACGGTAATAGCGCGTCAAGCCATCCATGATGGTCTGGTTGAAAGCGTGACCCATGTGCAGGGTGCCTGTCACATTGGGTGGTGGCAGCTGAATCGAGAACGAAGCTTTACCCTCGTTCAGCTCAGCGGTGAAGTAGCCGCGCTTTTCCCATTCCGCGCGCCAGTACTGTTCGATCTCAGTGGGCTCAAAGGCCTTGGCCAATTCCATGATTTTGCGGGTGTTTTTCAAAACCGACGATTATACGGCGAAGCATGCAGTGCGCTGGTCGCGCCAAGAGATGGCTGACAGGTTTGGGGCAAACACTGTTTGAGCCCTGTAAAACTTCACCCAGCGAACGATTAGCCAAACATTTGACTCAAACACTTGTAATGGCCAACCCGCTGATCGTCCACCACGGCGACTCAAGCGCTATAATCGAGCCTGCTGTGCCCGCCACAGCCAAACGCTAGGGGTCCTGCCTACAAATGTCCGGCAGGTGAGACATACCCTCGAACCTGATCTGGATAATGCCAGCGTAGGAAAGCGACAGTCGAGCATCCTGCTTCCCTGACCGTTTCCTTCGCAAATTGACAAGCAAAGGAAGCTCATGAACGCCAATCCGCAGTTCCTCGCTGCCACCGCCACGGTGGACGAAGCCGCCATCCAGCCGCTGCCGAACTCGCGCAAGATTTATGTGTCAGGCTCACGCCCTGATATCCGCGTACCGATGCGCGAAATCAGCCAGAGTGACACACCGGCGTCGTTTGGTGCGGAGAAAAATCCACCGGTCTATGTGTACGACACTTCCGGCCCCTACACCGACCCGACGGTGACAATCGACATTCGTTCTGGTTTGTCCGCATTGCGCGCGGCCTGGATTGCCGAGCGTAACGATACCGAAGAGTTGCCCGGACCAAGCTCGCAGTATGGTACCGAGCGACTGAATGACCCCAAGCTGGCCGAACTGCGTTTCAATTTGCATCGCAAGCCGCGTCGCGCCAAAGCCGGCAAGAACGTCACGCAGATGCATTACGCACGTCAAGGCATCATCACGCCCGAGATGGAGTACATCGCCATTCGCGAAAATCTGCGCCGTCAGGAATACATGGAGAGCCTGAAGACCTCAGGTCCGAATGGTGCAAAGCTGGCTGAGCTCATGGGTCGTCAGCATCCGGGTCAGTCGTATGGCGCCGCTATCCCGTCCGAGATTACACCGGAGTTCGTTCGCAGTGAGGTGGCGCGTGGTCGCGCGATCATCCCCAACAATATCAATCACCCCGAAAGCGAGCCGATGATCATCGGCCGCAATTTCCTCGTGAAGATCAACGCCAACATCGGCAACTCTGCGGTGACCTCATCCATCGGTGAAGAAGTTGAAAAAATGACCTGGTCCATCCGCTGGGGTGGTGATACCGTGATGGATCTCTCTACAGGCAAGCATATTCATGAAACACGCGAATGGATCATTCGCAATTCACCGGTACCCATTGGTACCGTGCCTATCTATCAGGCGCTGGAAAAAGTGAATGGCAAGGCAGAAGATCTGACCTGGGAAATTTTCCGTGACACGCTCATCGAGCAGGCCGAGCAGGGCGTGGATTACTTCACGATTCATGCAGGTGTGTTGCTGCGCTACGTGCCGCTGACGGCAAAGCGCATGACCGGTATCGTTTCGCGCGGTGGTTCCATCATGGCGAAATGGTGTCTGGCGCATCACAAGGAATCTTTCCTGTACGAGCATTTCGAAGACATCTGCGAGATCATGAAAGCCTATGACGTCGCTTTCTCACTGGGCGATGGTTTGCGCCCCGGTTCCATCTATGACGCCAATGATGAAGCGCAGCTGGGCGAATTGAAAACTCTAGGTGAGCTCACCCAAATCGCTTGGAAGCACGATGTGCAGGTCATGATCGAGGGTCCTGGCCATGTGCCGATGCAAATGATTAAAGAAAATATGGATCTGCAGTTGGAGCAGTGCCATGAAGCTCCCTTCTACACGCTGGGACCACTAACGACCGATATCGCACCGGGCTACGACCACATCACCTCGGGTATAGGCGCGGCGCAAATTGGCTGGTATGGTACCGCCATGCTCTGCTATGTCACACCGAAAGAGCATCTCGGTTTGCCGAACAAGACTGATGTCAAAGACGGCATCATCACCTACAAGATTGCGGCACATGCGGCAGATTTGGCCAAAGGACATCCGGGTGCGCAGATACGCGACAACGCGTTATCGAAAGCACGTTTTGAATTCCGCTGGGAAGACCAGTTCAATCTGGGGCTCGATCCCGACAAGGCCAAGGAATTTCACGATGAAACTCTGCCCAAGGATTCTGCGAAGGTCGCGCATTTCTGCTCCATGTGCGGACCGCATTTCTGCTCGATGAAAATCACCCAAGAAGTGCGCGACTATGCCGCCAAAGAAGGCATTACAGAAATTGCGGCACTCAAGCAGGGCATGGAAGTCAAGGCAGTGGAGTTTGTTAAGTCCGGTGCCGAGTTATATCGCAAGCAGTAACCATGTCCGACATGATTGCAATTGAACTCAATGGCGAGATGCGCACGGTCAGCCGTAACGACAGTGTTCAAGACTTGATTGATGCCTTGTTGCTGACGAATCAGGCGCTGGCTATTGCCATTAATCGCGAAGTGGTGCCGCGTGCGAAATGGCGTGAGCATCGATTTGCGGGTGGTGACAAGGTGGATGTTGTGCGGGCGATTGGTGGTGGGTAATTCAATGCCCGGTGAAGTTTGCCGAAAGACGCTGGATCCCGGCCTGCGCCGGGATGACGGTGGGAATTTTACGGTCGCCTCCATAACTACCGTCATCCCGGCGCAGGCCGGGATCCAGTGGCGTTGACGGCGAACCAAGGACTCTGAATGAAAATGACAGACGATAACCAAGACTCAGGCCTCACCATTGCCGGTAAAACCTACCACTCCCGCCTGCTGGTCGGCAGCGGCAAATACAAAGACCTCGACGAGACTCGCCTCGCCACCGAAGCGAGTGGTGCGGACATCATCACCGTCGCCATACGCAGAGTGAATATTGGACAGGACCCCAACGCACCCAATTTGCTCGATGCCGTACCGCCATCGAAATACACCATACTGCCTAATACCGCCGGCTGCTACAACGCCAAAGATGCGGTGTACACATTGCAGCTAGCGCGTGAACTGCTCAATGGACACAAGCTGGTCAAACTCGAAGTGCTTGGCGATGAAAAAACCCTGTTCCCCAACATGCCCGAAACACTCAAAGCAGCCGAGACACTGGTAAAAGATGGTTTCGATGTGATGGTGTATTGCAGTGATGATCCGATACAAGCCAAGATGCTGGAAGAAATTGGTTGCTGCGCCGTGATGCCACTGGCCTCATTGATTGGCTCAGGTATGGGCATACTCAACCCGTGGAATCTTTCGCTGATCATCGAGCAGGCGAAAGTGCCCGTACTGGTTGATGCGGGAGTGGGTACCGCATCCGATGCCGCGATTGCGATGGAACTGGGTTGTGATGGTGTGCTGATGAATACCGCGATTGCCGGTGCCAAAGATCCGATTCGCATGGCGCGCGCAATGAAGCTGGCTATCGAAGCCGGTCGTGAGGCCTATCTTGCCGGTCGCATCCCGCGCCGTTTTGCTGCATCACCCTCGTCTCCGATGGCAGGTCGGGTTGCATGAAGCGTCCCTGTGTGCTGGTGTTTGCCGGACTTGATCCCAGTGGCGGCGCCGGCGTGCAGGCGGATATCGAAGCAATTGCTGCCATGGGTGCGCATGCGCTGACGATCGTCACTACGCTGACCGTACAGGACAATGATCACGTGAAGGCGGTCCATGCGGTGGATGGGACCATCTTGCGCGAACAAGTCCGTGTGCTGTGCGAGAAATTTCAGATTGCGGCGATCAAAATCGGTATTACCGGTAGCAAGGATAATGTTGCTGTGATTGGCGACACGATCAAGCGACTCAAGCAAGAGCATAACGATGTGCCAGTCGTTCTGGACCCAGTACTGGCCAGTGGCCATGGTGATGCGCTCTCGCGCGACGACGCTGTGGCCATGGTGCGGCCTTTACAGTCACTGGCAACGCTGATTACGCCGAACCTCCCCGAGGCCACGCAGCTCTGCGACGGCGAAACATCGCTGGCAGCACAAGCATCAAAATTATTGCGTACCACGCCGCACGTTTTGATCAAAGGCGGTCATGGCGAGGGCGATGAGGTCATCAATACCTGGTTCAGCGCAGCCCATGAACAAACATGGCAATGGCCGCGCCTCAGTAGCAGTTTCCATGGCTCGGGTTGCACACTTGCCTCGGCGATTGCCGCTTGTCTGGCCACAGGCCTGGACATGCAACAGGCCTTGTCGACATCACAGCGGTGGGTACAAGCATCCCTGTCTACAGCTTATTCCATCGCAGACGGTCAGCGCATTCCTGCACGAACCGTCAAACAAGCACCGGAGGTTTCATGAAAGGTTTGTATCTTGTCACGCCCGATTGGGATGATACTGATCAGTTGCTGCGCGTGACCGAGTCAGCATTGCAAGCAGGGATAGGTTTGCTTCAGTACCGCCATAAAACCGCAACCGACGCCCTGCGTCTGACACAAGCGACCGCGTTGCAAGCGCTCTGCCGTCAGTACAAAGTACCTTTCATTATCAATGATCATCTCGCATTGTGTGAGGAGCTCGATGCCGATGGTGTGCACGTGGGCGGTACCGATGCCACCGTAGCCTCAGTTCGCTCCATTATCGGGCCGAATAGAATTATCGGCGCGTCTTGCTACGGTGATTTGCAAAGAGCGCAGGAGGCGGCGATGGCTGGCGCCAGTTATGTGGCCTTCGGCGGCTTTTATCCGTCACGGGTAAAAAAATATGAGGTGTCGACGCCGGTCGATATCATCCCACGTGCCAAATCAGTCATCGATGTGCCTGTCTGCGTTATTGGTGGCATGACTCCCGAGAACGCAGCGCCTCTGGTCGCTCAAGGCGCTGACATGGTAGCGGCTATCAGTAGTGTTTATCAGCACGAGCATCCTGCATCTGCGGTGTCTTATTTTGTCAGGCTCTTTGCTAAATAAGCTTTGTACTTTTTGTTATCAGAGCTAGCTGCTGGAGGATGAAAGAACATCTACAGCTGATCGACGAACGACACTGGATCCCGGCTTTCGCCGGGATGACGATTTTAGGGCAACCGTTCTTGAAATGTCATCCCGGCGAAAGCCGGGATCCAGTGTCTTTGATTTATCCACGAGCATCAGGCAACTGAACACTTTCCACTAACACCCCCTCTCACTGCTCAAAGCCAAATTAAGCGGCTCACTTAGCAGCAAACCATCACACGGCTAACGACGGCAATTCTCATTCGCTAAAAAACGTTCTTTTTTTTCGCCACCGCGCCCGATAATTTTGTCCCTGTTATTGGAACCAGCCTTCAACTCTTGCGACTTAGAACCTATCTCGTTAGGCCGCTTGCGGCGTTGGTATCCCTTGCAGGGCGCGCACTGGCTTGCATGCCAGTGCCGTTTCGCAGGCAGGCTGTGTCCAGCCTGAATTCGCTGCTGCACCCTTGTCGTACGTCTTGTACTGCCTTCGGTACTGCCGCCTTGCCATCGACCTAACGAGTTGGGTTCTTAAGTTGCGCACTTTTTTATAGCTCATAAGAGCCGCGCCAGTGCAATTTGAGAGATCACGATCTATGGGCGAACAATATGTTCGATCTTCGACACTTGAATCAACGAGGAATAAATTGTCTATTGCGCTTGTTCACGTCCAAGAACTGATGCAATCTTTGGGCCCGAGCTCATCCTGGGTTGAGTCATTAATACAAGACGCCAGTGATAGCTGGACTTTACAGTCCAGCGATGGTCTTCGCATAGCAATGATTTTCAATCTGGAGGCTTCGCGTCTTTTACTGTCTGCGCTGCTAGGTCAACCGGATGAATCGCATCAACCAGTGATTTACACAACCATGCTTTGCCTAAATTTACTGCATGCAGAAGACAACTCACTTCGTGTTGCGCTGACAGAGCCGGGTGGTGAATTGATGTTGATTAGTGAAGTTTCTCTCGCTGAATGGACTATTGCCAGTCTTCAGCAAGCTATTCTGTATTTTCATCAGCATGCCAGTCGATTGATAGAAGAAATTAACGGCATTGCGGAGATCGACACAATACCCGAAGTAAGTACAAGAGATTTTTTAAGAGCCTAAAATTTTTCTACCGAATACGCATACTATTTTCTACGCAAAGGAGTGTCACTATGCAAGCAGTTGTTGGTCATGCCGCCAGAAACAAAAGAGATCTGGTTGTGCTTGAGCCCGGTATTAACAAGAAAACCGTATGCGAAATCTATGATGCGGTTCGAGCAAAAAACGACCAGACCATCGTACGCGCTGTTTCGGATGGAGTGGGTAATTATTATGTCTACATGCCCAAGCGAGAGAATTGGCTGGCCGCTTCGACTTACAAAGCAGTCAGTATCCGTGAAAATCGTCAGTCACTGGCTACTCTCCTGGATCAGTCAGGCAGGGCACTCCTCAAGGAGAATTGGCTTTTCTTGTCAGACAAGGCCAGTATTATGCGACTGACTCGACTGAGTATGAAAGATATCAGTCGCAAAGATTTCAATGCAGGTGAGCTGAAATCGCATCTCAAGCCGCTGAATGATCGAGTTCGTGGTCGCGATCGTATGGCTAGGAAAACAGAATTGAATCAAAAATTCAGCCCGATACCCAAGAAAGCGAATGATTACTTTAGACAATTCTTGAAAAAAAGTTCCGCAGATCAAAGCATCCTGCGTGAAGCCCTGTTCGGGAAAAATGCCCGGTTATCGCTGGCTGAGGAGCGTGCCATTATTAATAGCGTTGATACTTTGCTCCAGACTTTTCTTAATCAGAAAGATAACAAACAGACTTTGGTCAGTCTGATTCGCAAGAGCCCTCAGCAAGATTTGTTGCTGCGGTTCGCGGGGGCATGGCTGGACCATCGTGATAGACCCCAGCGATTCAAATCTGCCAACCTGTTGCTGACTTTTAGCTGGGAGAAAACGATGACCAGTCTCGCCAAGACAATTGAAAAGCATGCCAAGCCCATCGATAACCACCACCAGGGACGCTCACCGGTTAGCCCTGAAAGGTCTGCTGCGATTGTCAGAATGTTCAAGCGCTCAGATGCACAGGCTGACATCGCAGAGGTCGACCTGTTTTCGCCCTTCAAGCCCAGGCAACAGAGCGATGATGTGCTTGCTGCGACGGATACTGGGCTCGTTTCTCGTCCTTTCGGAAGCAAACAAGCTGCGGCGCCCATTCTGATGGAGACCAGCGTAGGCTCTGAACTGGAGATCGCGTCCTTGCCGGAAGAGACCACCGATGAGCTTTCGTGGTCTGAAGAGAGTGGCGTTGTGAGAGTCACCGAAGGACCTTACACAGTTTATGGTGAAATGCCTTGGCGACTCAATGAAGACCCTTCGTTCCATCAGTAACTGCCCCAAGCATCAACGGCGCGACCCGCTCGCGCCGTTTTGCACCGTGTCGCACCGTATAATCCGGAGATGCAAAATCTCCTGCAAAACCTCAACCCTGAACAACTTGCTGCCGTCACGCTCCCTGCCCAGCCCGCCTTGATTCTTGCTGGTGCCGGTTCCGGCAAGACCCGCGTACTCACCACCCGTATTGCCTGGCTGATTCAAACCGGTCAGGTGTCGCCCAGCGGTCTGCTGGCCGTAACCTTCACCAACAAAGCTGCCAAGGAGATGCTGGCTCGCTTGTCGGCGATTTTGCCCATCAATACGCGCGGCCTGTGGATTGGAACTTTTC
>Ga0209358_10002893_pt1 | contig 12866 bp, 11 predicted proteins | sample LauGreFa1BDMLBSN_2_FD_187574 | JGI IMG/M metagenome (GOLD analysis project Ga0209358, IMG submission 187574) | Freshwater lake microbial communities from Lake Michigan, USA - Fa13.BD.MLB.SN (SPAdes) (version 2) | ecosystem: Environmental > Aquatic > Freshwater > Lake | place: Lake Michigan, USA...
ATCGCATCGAATGTTAAACCATCATATGGTTCAAATATAAATTCGTAAATTCTTGTTCCGAACTCAGGTAAAAAATATCTTGACCCTTTACGAGTAAGAATCAAATGTATAAGGTCGGCTTTTATTTCCTGTGCCTCAAATTCCGTGAGTGCTAAATAATCACCCTTTCTAGAATCTCTGAAAGGAAAATTTATACCATATGTAATCCCGTCTGCCATATAGTGATAAATATACTTTGATTATTTTTTTATTGTAGTATTTCCCTTCTGAGCTTTTGGTTCATAAGGACAATGTCTACATCCATTACCACAACAATACCCACGATTAATGTGATATGCTTCGGTCATTACTTTTCGACCGTTTTCCTCATAAAAATAAGTAGGGTCAAGTTTTTTAGTCTTGACCCCACCGTTTTGGTTATTTTTCATAGATTATACTAATGTTACTTCACATGCTCCACCAGCACAAGCCACTTCACCACTCAAATCTGTATCATCATCCATCTCAACGATTTTTGATAAATCTACATCGTGGAGTGTCTTCATTAATTCTTCGTACTTTTCTTTTGTACAATCTTCAAATGGTGCTTGAATGTAAGTTCCACCATCGTAAGGTAGTACTGAAAGTCCGTTGTATGATTCTTTATTTTCCCACATCCATTCTCCTACTGCAGGCCATTCGTGTGGTCTGATTGATATTGTAGCAGAAACGTTGTGTGCGTTTGAACCAGTTCTGTGTCCTGGTTTAATCCACTCTTGTTGAACTTTCTTAACTCTTTCAAGAAGTTGAATTGGAGATTCGTTTCTCAAAATTGAACCTTCGGGTGCTTTTTGTGGTATTCCAATCACAGCAGTGTCGTGTGGTCTGAAATATTCATCTTCAACTAACTCAGGATGATTTTCCTTCAAGTGTGTATAAATTGCTTCATTCTTTCCAACTCTAACTCTACGAACATAATAATCATTGTGCCATGCGTGGATACCTGATGATGTCCCTAAAGTTAATGAAGTTGTACCTGCTGGTTTAACAGTTGTTGTTCTTGCCGCCGCGTTGATACCTAATAACTCGGCAACTCTTTTGTTTTCTTCTTTAACAACTTTAGCCGCAGATTTCATATTCAACCCTAATACTGCACCTGAACCAATACCAGTCATTGAGATTCCGATAAGTGCATCTTTTTCTGTTGTTCTTTGCCATATTGGTCTCAAGTAGTGGAAATCTGTATATCCTGCTTGTAGTGTTCCGATGAAAGAAGCAGCTCTAACTCTGTCTTCATAGTCTTCCTGTGATACTACATTAGATACGTTAACCTCAGTTAAGTTACAGAATTGGAATGGTCTAAGAGCAATTTCACAACATGGGTTTGTTCCCCAATCTTTGTCGTTACTCAAATAGATACCAGGTTCACCTGCTCCACTCGCTTCAATTCTTTTCCAAAGGTCCATAAAGTACTCCTTGGTAATTTTGTGTCTCATAAGAACTGCAGAGTTGTTAGCTCTACCTCTCTGTGGGTTTGTCTCCCACCAAGAACCACTCTTACATCCAATCATTTCTTCGTCAGTTGCCGAGAATAATGAGATAAGAGCCGCTCTTCTGATACCACCTGCAAGTACCGCATCTGCGATGTGGCAAACAATATCATGAACTTCGATTGGTCTTAGTCTATCACCATCTTGTTTTGAATCTAAAATCCCTTCAACTTTAATCAGACATTCTTTAAGTGGTTGAGGACCAGGTGCTTTACCACCCGATGTAATCAACCTAGCACCTTTAGGTCTGATGTCGCTGAAATCAAATTCAATGTGTGAACCTCCGAAGAAGTATGATTTAACTAATACTTTAACAGCATCAGCCCAACCTTCGATTGAATCGGCAACTAACCATCTTCTACCTCTTTCTCTATTTGGTTTTCTAATTTCAGGTAGTGCATCTACGTGATGTTTCTGAACCGAGTAACCAACACCAGTTCCACCTAATAGAAGGAACATGATTTCTGAGAACACTCTCCAATCATCAATCGGTGCGAAAGCACAGTTGTAGATACGGTTTGGAGAAATCTCAATTGGTTTACCTGCGAACTGCATTGACCTCATCGAAGGTAATACTTGCTTTTTGTAAACGTACTGATAATTCTCTCTGATTTCTTTTTCTAATTTAGGATACATTTTAATATGCATCTCCATGTTTCTTGTGACTAACTCTTGCCACGTTTCTCTTCTCTTCAATTCAGGCATGTACTTAGCGTATTTCATATACACTGTAATGTCCGATAAAATCCTGTTCGAAATGTCCATTTTTTTAAATTTTTGTGTAAAACTTTTTTATCAAAAAAACCGTGATTTTTATGATAAATATGCGGTCGTGTGTTATGCGACTACAAATTTAGTTAAAAAAAAATAAGTTTTTTTGAGAAAAAGTAGATATTTAATTAAGTCTAATTTTGGGTTTGTTCTCTTTGTTTTCTCTTGTCGAGGAGCTCCTTAACTCTATCTCTTTTTCTTTCTTCTTGTTGTTCTTCAAAACCAAGGAAGGTAACAGAAGATTCTGTATCGATTTCTAATAGTTCGTTGTTGAACTTACAGTTTTCGAATACAACACCGTCTTTTCCTAAACGGGATTTAGTGATGGCAATTGTTGCAAGATTCATTTCCTTTTGTTGTAATGTCTTAGCAACGGTTATGATTACGTGACCCACTTGAGCTTTCTTGATAGAACCACCCATTTGGTCCGTTGTTACAACTTCCGAAGAAATTGAACTTCTATTTCCTTGGGTTGCTGTCCAACCAGCAATATCCAATTCATGGCACATAGCCTCAAATGCTCTCATAACAGACCCCTCAGCTTTCCACTCGTCCTTAGCTGTTGATTCGGGTAACACACAATCAATATAATCCAAAAGAATCATATCAATCTTTGTACCGTCAGCAATCATCTTTCTAACTTGGTTTTTGATTTGATTCATGGTCATAGTATCTGATGCCAGTTTCTTGAGAACCAATCTGTTCTGCATCGTTTCTTTAATCTCAGTAATTTTTTCCATTACTTTATCCTTATGGAATACCAAGTTATCTGGTTCAATACCTGTCCAAATAGTGAAGTGTTTTCTTTGTACGATTTTTGGGTTGTCCTCAAAAAATATCTGAAGAACATTATACCCCATGTTAAAAGCGGTGTTAGCTATCTTGGTAAGAACAGTTGTTTTACCAACACCTGTAGGTGCTAAGATTACACCAATTTCACCTTTAGCCAAACCACCTTTAAGAAGTTTGTCGATACCCGCAATTCCCATCGGAATCGGATGTCTGTAATCCTCTTCCAAAACCGTATCCAAATCTGCGAAAACATCTGATTGACCTTTTTCAACCTCACCGACTTGAAGTGCCTCTCTAACAAGACCTTCAACTTTATCGTACGACTCAAAATCACCTTCTGTGATAATCTTTTGAGCCTTGTTCATAGCTTTCTGTAACTCTTGTTGTTTACAGAATTTCAATGCTTTTTCTTGAACAAATTGCGTCCCTTCAAACGGAGCTTCTTTAATTTGTTTTAGAGTATCCAAAACAATTTTAGCAACAAGTTCCTGTGAAACTTCAGATTTGATTATCTGTTCCAAAGTCTCAAAGTTCGGAGTTGATTCATACTTCACATAGTATTCTTTAATCATCTGAATGATGATTTTAAAATACTTGTTATCGAAGTAGGAACTTTCCAAAACATCAATGATTGATGAGGAAAAATCTTTGTCTACAACAATCTGATTGATTAATTGAATTTGAAATGTATTACCTAAGTAGTCGAAATTCTTGTTCATATTTTAGCTCTATAACCCCCTTGTATTATTTTAAATATTTGTTAGGCGAGGTCAAGTTCCAAATATTTGTAAGTTAATTTTCTGCTTGAAAAGATGTCTGTAAGCTCTCTCAAAACCTCTTTTAAAAATGGTCTCACATCAACTGTGTAACGCACTTTCGGTGGATAAAGTTTACCATCAAACTGTCTGTGGTTAAGGATTGTGTCCCCAACTTTAACGTAGATGTTGAAGTTTTCAGGACCTTCTGTAAATGAAGTTTCCATAATCGTGGGGTCGTGATTAATAGCTTCTTGATTGTCCATCATGTAAATGACGGTTTTCATTTTCAAGTAATAGTGAAGTTCTTCACTTAAAGCTTTGATGAAATAATGTAACTCCATAGAATTTTTTGCTTTGGGTACATACCCTCTGACGTTGAAAAATCTTTGAACAACGATGTTGTCGTTAAGAGTTAATAAAAACTCCATCTTCGTGCTTTCTTGCTCTTTCATAGTTTGTGTTTTGTTTTATTTGAATAAATCGTTTGTGTTTGTTCCAGCTCCGATATCATCGTCTCTGAAAAATATTACAGTATGTTTTTTATCTTCTTCAGGTTTTTCATTTATGAAATAATAAAGTGCCAATGAATATCTATCAATATTTTGAGGTGTGTTTAAGGGTATAGGGTGTCCGTGAGGGGCATCTTCTATATCGAAAATAACTGCTCTGTTGAAAATAGGTTCCACTTCAACAAATTTTTGTGGGGGGTTGATTGTCCATAATTCCAAATTCCCTTCCCATTCTTTTTGCCAAAATTCATTAAGATAAATCAACAAATTAAGAACTCTCTTCTTACCAGAAATTGGATGTTCGTTGTAATCAACGTGAACAGATAATTTACCCCCTTTTTTTATTCTATGAATTCCACCACCTGTAAGAATTGGGTCTCTAAAAAGTTTTGGATGACCTGTTAATTCCTCCAAATATTTTATGAATTGTGGGGAATTTAGATATCCCATTATTAAATTCGTTATTGGAAGTTTTCTTTTAAAGTCTTCCATATTTGTTTTTTCTTGAGGATAATATTGTTTGTTGTGTTCAAATTGTTTTGTGAATTCAACTGTGTCGGCATACCACTCATCGTGTTTTAAAATTTCTTCCTTGCAACTTCTGAGAAGATATTCAGGTAAAAAATTATCAATCACAATATAAGGGAAAGGATAATTTGTTTTATAGTGAGCTCTTAACTTTGGAGCCAAACTTAAATCAATCATAGTTTTCTTTTTTCTTTTCTAGTCAATTTCATAAAAGGCTTAAGGAAGTTTACCCAAGCCTCATCATTTTTGGGTAGGTATTTGAAAAGACCATCTTCCATCATGAGTCTCATCAAATTTTTGTATCCTCTATCTGTGGGGTCTATCGTATCGGTGTGAATCTGTTCAACTAATTGTTTTCCTTTATCTGTAATTAGAGGATAAGTGAGGTCAACAATTTTGGAATTTGTTTTATAAAACTCCTCTCCAAGTATACCATTTTTAGTACGTCCAGTCAAAATATTTTGAATTGCTTTTGGAGGTTTTTTTGAAAAGTTTTTATGGGCATAATCCAACAATTCTTCGATTGTACAAAGTTTTTCGGTTATAACAGGAAAAAGTTTAGCCAAAGTCTTTTCACCCAAACCCTCAATACCGTCAATGTTATCAGACTTATCTCCCGTGAAAACCTTTGTTAAGGTTACGTTGTAATGAGGAATGTCTACTTTGTTGATTGTTATCTTACTCCCATTTTTGTAGTAAGTCTTACTAACTGGTGAGAATATTGTAACCTTTTCGGAAATTAGTTGGGTGAGGTCTTTGTCCCCTGAGAAAATTATGATTTGTTCATTGGTTGCAACTTGGCAATAGTAAGCTATCAGGTCATCAGCTTCGTTGTTGACCATCTCTACTTGTCTAACAAAGACTTCCTCCAAATACATCTTAACTCTTGCCTTTTGTTGCAAGTAAGATTCGTATTTGTACTCGTTCATATCCTGACGACGATTGCCCTTGTACTGTGGGTAAATTGATTTGCGTATTGAAGAGTTGGAATCACCGTCCCAAAATACAACCACCTTATCGTGATTGTGCTCCTCCAAAAATCGTCTGAGTGTATTAATGAAGTGATATACTCCACCGATGTGTGAACCGTCACTGAACAGGTCTTTAACCCCGTGAAATCCAATTTTGAATAGGTTATCCCCATCCACCAACAATGTCTTCGTCACATAGTTTCTTTAAGGGTGAACAATCAATCTTCTTTTTCTTCTGTAAGTGTAAAATCACCTTCAGCTCCGATTATATCTTTCCAATAATCAGCATATTCTTTCTTATACTTTTCTATCGAAGCTTTTTCTTCAGTAGAATCTTTTCCTGCTAAAAATCCGTGAGGTGTAACGATAATCTTTCCATCATCAAATCCAAGACCATTGATGTGGTTTTTCATAACAGATACCTTACTTCTAACTGCGAACTTAACAGAACGCTTATCTTTAGTTGCGGTAATCTTTGTTGTGCCAGCCCCTTTTTGGTTTCCAAATAAAAATACCAATGATGAGTTTAACCACACTGATTCACCACCTTTAGCTTTAATCTTTGGTTGTCCAAATGGATTATCAGGAAGTTCAACCCAAGGTTGGTTGATAATGATAAGTGTATTCTCGTATTCGTTATCTGATTTTCTTGAACCTGATATTCTTTGGTTGATACCCATACCAATCTTGTCTGATAGAACAGACGCATTGTGTTGTTTACCACCTTTACCTTCAAAGGTCATTTTACAAGGGACAGAACCAACTGAATCCCAAATGAAACACAAACTGTAATTCAATTCACCTTTCTCTTGTGCATCTAAAAGTTCGTTAATGTAATCTGTGATTTGTTCGATGTAACTGAAATTGTTATTGAATAAGAAAAATCCATCCCAATCCAATTCACCCGTTTCTTTGTCTACAACCTCATCACATTGGAACCCCATAAGTTTGGCATGGTCAAAACTCCATTTCTGTTCGGTAATTATGAAGACAGGTAGAATCTCTTTTTTCTGAGCGTCCACCGCAGCTTTAATTGCTGCAGTTGTCTTACCTGTATCAGAGTGTCCAAGGAACATATTAATATGTCCAATTGCAGGACCAGGAAGACCTACCGCATCCAAGAAGTCAGGACCCAAATCCAAAAACCTCTGTGGTTTATATTTTGCAGAAGTAGAATACTTCTTTTTTAAATTACTAAAATCGTTCTTTTTGATTGCCATATAAATAAATTAAGGGCGGCTATTAACCGCCCTTTGTTTGTTATTAATTAGAATGGTAAGTCACCATCAACGTCAGCGTCTGCTTGAGGGTCAACCATTTTCGCGGGAGATGATTTTTTACTTCCACCATATGATTCCTCTGATACAGTAGAGTCACCATAAACATATCCACCTTTGTCGTTATCCCACTTTGGTGTTTCACCTCTTGCAATCGCTTCAAGGTATTCTACGGGTTTTTTACTGTAAACATCCAACCAAGTCAACTCATCGTTAACCCACTCTTTAGCTTGGTCTTTTTCTACAGACACAGGAGCTGGGTCATCATACATGATTGCTGATACTGTTGTGTACTCTTTTCCTTTTGGAGTCTTTGACTTTGCAAGTTCGATGATAAGGTCACGACCACTTTCAGCGTCAGTGATATCACCTTTGTTTCTCCAAATCGGAATAATTTTGTCGAGGATACCCTCGTTCTTGTAATTGTGTTTGAAACGCCAGAACTTTGGTCCGTCCTGCTCGTTATCACGGTCGATAACTTTCACGATGTAGAACTTACGTGATTTGTACTGTTTAGCAAGTTCCTTGTCGGAATCTTTACCTGTACTCATCAATTCTTCGTAAACTTCATTAAGTGGTGAACGCTCGTTGTCGTTCTTTCCTGGGTCGTAGAATTTCTGCCACTGACCACCTACTTGGATTTCGTGGTACCAAGCCTCTTTGAATGGTGAGGAACCATCTTGTGTTGGGAGAATTCTTACTCTTCTCTGACCTGATTTCTCTTTATCCCCAAGGATTAAAGCGAAATACTTTTTCATTCTTTCGTCTTGCGACATTTTGGATTGGGCCCCGCCCATCTGATTTTTTTCATACTGTGCCAATACGGCGTCTAATACATTACTCATTTTTTAAAGTTTTAAGTGTTTATTAAATATAATTGGGTTTACCCTATTAGTCAAATTAAAAAGGGACTTTTGAAGTCCCTTTATTTTTTATCTTTTAAATTCGTTGTCGTAACTGTCTACCTTTCCTGGTTGGAAAGAGTTTTTGATGTCGTTAACATTTAAATTTGTTACATCATCTGAAGTTAAAACATAATCATTTTTTCCTGTCTTTTCCATATCTTCTTTCTTGTCTTCAAAAAAGTCTGATAACTTTTGATTGAAAGGATATGAATCGTAAGTTCTAAGTTCAAGTTTCTCTTGTGGAGTCTTTTCTCTATACTTTTCGATTTTCATTTCAAGTGAGTTCAACTTGTTCATCAAAGAATCCATATCTTTCAATTTAGATTCCAAGTTATTAAGTTGACTGAATAAGTTGTTGAAATACTCTTCTTGCTTTGTCTCAATGTTTTTTTGAGAGTCAACAAGTTCTGTTACGTCAAGCTCTTCTTTACCTGACTCTCCTCCACCTTCTTCTTCAGACTTACCCTCGTCGTCGATTTTTTCAACATCGGGGTCGTTTTCTACATCAATAGGTTGAGGTACTGCACCTGGTATCTCACCTCCTGGTGGAGGTGGTACCGCTCCTCCTGGAGCTGGTGGGGGTGGTGGAACCGCTCCTGCCGCAGCATCTGCTGGCGGTGGGGGTGGAACTGCTTGCTCTGTTATATACTTGTTGATTTGATTATAACGTTCAATCTCGCTTAAAATTTTCTTGTCCAAACTCATGTTATTAGTCGTTTAGTAATTGTTTTATACCTCTCGCGGTTTCAACCCTTACTTTTCTGTTTGCTGTTTGCATGTGACCAGCTCTTTCAATAAGACCGTCTCTTTCTCTCACTACATAGCAGTCACCTGTTTCCAAATCACAAACTTGCTTAGTACCATCACCTAAATCCTCTTCTGAAAATTTAACTGATTTACCAAGATAATTGTCTAACGTTGATTTTAAATTCATAAAAATACTTTCTTAATAAATATACTGGTATACTATAAAGTGAAATTTATCTGAGCACTAGCAGCTAAAGGTCTTCCATTAATTTCATATAATGAAGATGTATATGAAACAGAAAGTACTAAACTTCCAATACCGTCAACTGTAATTAGATTTGTATACTTTGTATCAGAACTTTCCTCTACTCTGATAGTCTTTTTTGTTGAAGTGCCAGCAACTCTAACAACAGGGTCATTTTTTGTTTTCAACCCAGGACAACTAAATTTGAAAGTCAAATAACCTCCTGCTGGTTTTTTAATGTTGTAATATTCTTCTCCACTAAAGTTAGGTAAACCACCGCTACTCGTATCACTAACTAAAACAAGTGAACCTGGTTCCTGTAATTCACCTTGAGATGTTGTCTGTGGACCAGGGACAATTAATATATAATTGAAATTCTTTGTCTGAGAACTATAGGGGTTAGCTTGATAGGCATCAAGTTTAAATTGAATATCAAATTTGAGCTTTTGGTTGGGATAATCATCTTTTATAATATCATCAAACTCATAAGTTATTAGGTTTTGTCTGTTAACTTGGAAAGTTTGTTTGTCTGGTGTTACCCAAATAACATTTTGACTTACTCTATTCACGAGTGTATCATTTATTTTGCTTTCTTCAACTTCTTCTACTTCTTTATTATTAACTGTCTTGAAAGTTGAAACAGTATAAGAATATTTTGGTTGGTCGTATATAGTCCAAACTCCAATATTGGGGGCAATTTTAACTTCCAATATGTCGTTCCCACCCAATGGATAATTGGTTTTTTGTGTCTCAACTAAAGCAATAGTATTGGTTGTTTGTTGTGGATTTGATTGTTGTGATGTTGAAACAGGAGCAGTTCCACTTGCATTATTTACAACAGAGCCAGGAGACGATGTTGAACCAGCAGGTACTGCAGGGTCATATTTAAATGTTGCAACAGTTGTAAATGTACCATAGAATGTATCTACTTTTACATTTCCCGTTGAAACAGCGGTACCTGTTCCAATTTGAGGAACAACAACTTTCAGGGTTTGTGGGTCTAAAACTTGAACATTTTTAGGTTCGACTTGAGTTCCGTTTATGAATACTTTAATAGTTGTATCAAGATTTCTTCCCTTTATTTGAACAATAGTTCCCGTGTTTCCAATTGTTGGTGCAAAAGAATTTATATACGGTGGTGGACATACTTGGCCTGGATTTGGTACTAACGGAGTAGGTGTTGGTGTTACTCCTGGAGTGCTTCCACTTTGTCTATTATTTACATTATCCAACGCATCTGCAGTTGATTCTGTTACAAGTTTAACTGCAACTGCTGACTTGATTGCGTCTTCCATAGTTTTTATAAGTGTTTCAAATTCTCCACGGTTTGTGTCGAAATAGGATTCTGATACATTGTCTTTTGGCCAATAACAAGCGTAGTATTTGTCCAATCCAATTTTTTCAATTTGAGGTGCTCTATTAGCCAAGCTATCACCCATAAATTTGATATAATCTTCAAGGGTTGCAAATGATACGATTGGTAAAGATTGAGTTTTTCCGACACTCTTTACGTTAACACAACAAAATTCTTTTTTGAAATATTTGTTTGCCCTTGGTTGAAAATTATTATCAAGGGATAACAAACCTAAGTTGTTATTATATCCTACAAAGTTTCCAGCCCCCGAGTTTGAGCTCTTAACAAAACTTGTTACGTAAGAAATACAATATATGTAAGTTCTTAACAATTGATTAGACTGACCTGGTAATACCGTTTCAAGAGCAGTCTTGAAGGTCTCAGGTGAAACATTTTTAGGTACTCCACCAAGTACGGTGTATTGTTGGTAAGCGGTGAGGTCTACCTTAGTTACACAACTATTTTGAGCATCAAGAGTATTATCCGCCTTCTGTATTGTCTGATTTGCCCTTTGTTCTTCAGTAATTTTAATTGATGGTGCTTCTTCCTTCTTAATTTTCAACACCTCTTCAAGTTTGGTTAATAGATTTTGATTCATGCTCTGTAAGAACGAATCAATAGATGGTAAGTCATATATACCTTGTCTAATACCTGTGAATGAGGTTTGAAAGTTACCAGGCTGAATTGTATGTTGTATACTTTGAATCAGATATGGACCATTAAACATTGGTACGTGTCTCAAATTGAAATACATACTTGGTTGTAAAAGTGCATTACCTAAGCAAACTACCGTGCACTTATAACTTCTATTTTTATATAGGTTATATAGTGAAACGTTTTGTGTTGCGACATTTCTTCCCGAAGCTTGGTTCACCATATTCAATTGTGTATTAATTGATTCTGATGTTGCAACTCCCGCACTTTGGTCAACTTGGAATGAATAGAATATGTTTTGGTTTCTTGTTCCAATATCAACATTGAATCCAACACATCTGTTCGAAAGGGACCAGTCTTTTTTGTTGTCTAAGTTTTCTATTAAAGGGTTTTCAGATGCTCTTCTCATTTCGAAACCATCATCTCTAAATCTGAAGTTACCTTTGGGTAAATCTAAATACTGAGAAGGTTTTCCTACATAGAAACAAACCATCTTGGATGATGCGTTTCTATAATCTACGTTGAGGAAAGTACCCCACAAATTGTTGGCAAAATCTAATGTACCTTCAGGTTTTGGAATTGTAGTTCCATCTACATCTTGAACATTATAGAAGTTAACATATGCGGGTAAGTTCATAACAGTGAAGTTATTTTTTATCAATATACCACTCATAAGTGTGAATACACTCATCGCGTTATTAAGAGAACTTTTTCCAAGCATACTCTTCAAATCAAAGATATCTATTAGAATAGTTTGTCCAATGTTTCTTGAAGCTCTGTCCAAGAACATTATATCCTCAAAAAGTGTTTTGGTTTTGTAATCTCCACCAGCAATCCACTTATCATTCAGGGCTTTGAATATTTCCCAGTTTTCAATTTTACTTTGTTCTCCTGTGATAACACTATTCACAGTTCCTTGTGGAATTTGATATTGACTAGGAAGTTCTTTGTTAAGACCTTTCAAAACTTCATTTAAGAAATTTCCTTGTAACACGTCTTCAGAATTAATCAAATACTGTATCTGATTTTTGAATTGACTTACGTTTGAACTTGGTACTTTCAATTTGAAGGTAGCATACATCTTTATAATCTGACTTAATAACACAACGTTATCTGCAGTAAATTCGATGTTGTTATCTATAAAGAAGTCGGTGATATATGAACCTGTAGATGAATATACAATGTTTGGTATGGTTGAGAATCCTACTTCTGTTTCTAAAGCAAACCAAGCAGCAGGATTTTGAACCTTGGATTGTGATACAGATATTGTTCCTCCTCTACTTGGGAGAGTTCCATTCACATAAGGTTTGAACTTTATCGGGTCAATTATAATAGGTGCGTCGTTGTGAGAAAGATAAGAATCAACAACTCTTCTTTTATAATTTGATGGGTTTCCGTATCTGAATAGAATATCATACTCTAAGAATCCTCTCAGGGTATTTTGAACTGTTTCATATTGGAGGTTGATTATGTTTGTAAAATACTCCTCTTCATTGGTTCCCGTGGCTTTTGGCACTACAGTTAAAAGACTTTTGAATAAAGATTGGAAATTTCTGAAATCAGCATTCAGTGAAACAGATGAAGCACCAATTTGTGTACTAACTGGTAAATCAATTTCCGTCATTGGTTTTGAAAAATTCAAAAACTCTTGTTCGAAAGAATCTAAAATTCTTTTTTCAAAAACCGAAAAGATTTCCTCAATCTTAGAATATTCGTCCGTCATTGAAAGTTTGAAAGGAGTTTGTTCACTCTTATCATTATCAATCTTTTTCAAATAACTTTCAGGTGAGGGTTTGATAACTGTTTGATTATCAAAATATCAATAGT
>Ga0209358_10002895_pt1 | contig 12860 bp, 10 predicted proteins | sample LauGreFa1BDMLBSN_2_FD_187574 | JGI IMG/M metagenome (GOLD analysis project Ga0209358, IMG submission 187574) | Freshwater lake microbial communities from Lake Michigan, USA - Fa13.BD.MLB.SN (SPAdes) (version 2) | ecosystem: Environmental > Aquatic > Freshwater > Lake | place: Lake Michigan, USA...
GATTACCGCTTCTACCATAGAGTTATACCGAATAAAGATTAAAATAAGTTTTTAATTCGCTAACTCTTAAAACCTATTTAATCTAAATTTTTCCGTTAGTTATTTTAATGTCAAAAGCTCCTTAAAATATGCTACGGAATTTCCAACCGGCATTAACCATTGTAAATTTTAAAATTCTTTAGGCTCATTTTAAAATACAAATGGTATGATAAGCTTCGGAAGGAGTAATGCAGAAGTTCTGCTTTGAATAAATATCTAGTAATTAAATTAAAAATAATTCCATAAATATATTATTTTTGGAATTATTTATTGTAAATTAAATCATGTTGATTGAATCTCAAAATATCGAATATAAAAGTGTTTGGAAAGATGAATATCTTAAATGGATATGTGGATTTGCTAATGCAAATGGAGGCACCTTGTTTGTTGGGGTTGATGATACGGGTAAGGTAAATCATTTAGATAATGCTGGTAAACTTTTAGAAGATATTCCTAATCAGGTTAGAGATGTTTTAGGATTAATTGTTGATGTTAATTTACTGCAAAAAGACGGAAGTGATTATCTAGAAATTATTGTTGAAACTTATCCTTTTCCAATTAGTTTAAGGGGTAAATATTATTACCGTTCGGGGAGTACATTGCAAGAATTGAAAGGTGGTGCTTTGGCGAAATTTTTACTCCAACAACAAGGTAAAAAGTGGGATAGTGTTCCTGTTCCGAATGTTACATCTAGTGATTTAAAAAATGAAACCTTTGATTTTTTTCGAAAAAAGGCTGCTAAAAGTAAACGATTAGATTTAGAAGATTTAGAGGGTAATAATCATGAATTGTTAGAAAGTTTGCAACTTTATTTGGAGGAGGAGCAAATGATTAAACGGGCAGCAATTTTACTTTTTCATCCTAATCCCGAAAAATATGTTACAGGAGCTTCAATAAAAATTGGTTTTTTTGAATCGGATGATGACTTAAAGTTTCAGGATGAGATAAAAGGAAATTTACTAGAGCAAGCCGTTAAGGCTTTGGATTTAATTAAAACAAAATATACTCAAGCAATTATTTCATATCAAAATGGTAGTAGAGAGGAAACATTTACTTTTCCTGAAGAGGCTGTTAGAGAAGCACTTTATAATGCCATTGTTCATAAAGATTATAGTAGTGGAATTCCTATTCAAATTAGTGTTTATCCCAATAAAATTATTTTTTGGAATCCTGGACAATTACCTGAAAATTGGACAGTGGAAAAATTAACTCAAAAACACCCTTCAAAACCACACAATCCAGATATTGCTAATACTTTTTTTAGAGCTGGTTATATAGAATCTTGGGGAAGAGGAACTATAAAAATGATTAATGTTTGTAAAACTAATAAAATAGCTCCACCTATTTTTACTTATTTAGCGCCGGATTTTCAGGTTGAACTTATTAAGTTTACAAATATCGGACTTAAAGAATATGGTTTGAAAGAAGAGTTAAGAGAAATTATCTTGTATGTTCAGGAAAATGGCAGTATTTCAAATTCGGATGTGCAAAATATATGTAAGGTAAGTAAATCATCTGCTACAAGGTATTTAGGTGAATTAGAAATTGATTGGCTTGATAAAATTGGAACAACTGGTGTGGGTACTTTGTATGTTTTAAAAGGACGAAATAGGGGGGAAGGAGTTATAGGTTAATGGGTTCATGATGGGCTCAATTTTATGTTGTTTGATATTTAAATCTCTTTAAATACTTACTTTCATATTGATTTTAATGGGTTCATAATGGGTTCAGATTTACGACTCTCTAAGAAACTGAAAGGCAAATCGCAAAACAAATACAAAGAACTAGGTTCGAGTGCAAATCGCAAAAGAAACCCAAAGAATTAGGTTTGATATATCGAACTTATAAGTAAATAAAGGGGTTTGGGGGTGGTTAGGAAATTATAAAAAAATGGATTAAAATTTTAATACAAAAATTAAATTATACACTTCAAAAGAAGTTCTTTAAAATATTGAAAAACTAGTACTTCAGGAACAGTGGGATTATCAGGTATATGGTTTAGATGCTAGTGGTAATATCTTAGCCAATTATAGTCATAAAATACTGGGAGAATCTAATTGCGAGGTAACGGGTAAAAGTTATTTAGTGGTGGGTGTAAGTAATAGTGTTCCTTCTGGAGTTACCAGTGCTACGGTAAATATTAGTAAACCCAATGGTACGCCAGAGGTTTACACCATTACAGGACCTAATTTTGTGCAAGGGGTAATTAATGCCATAAATTCCAATAATCAATCGGCATTTACCGCACAAATATTTAGTACAAGTAATGGCTTAATTAAAGTAATATCCAAGGAACAAGGCACGGTAAACGATGGTAGTTTTGTAAGTGTATCCACTAGCTCGGGGACAATAAGTGCTATGATACGCCCAATGGTAGGGGTGGTATCCAAACTCCTCCTTTTGCCCCCTGTAAGCCAAGCACTCCTTTACTAATTTAAACATGCGCACCTTGTTTTCCTTTGCCGATAATTTTTTCATAATAAATTTTTTCAGCAAAATTCCACCAATTTAATTACCTAAGAAAGATGTACTTCGTCGGGGGGATACGGTACTATCTAAAATTAACTTTTTTCAATTTTAAAAATCTTTATTTACAACCATTGCATAACGATAAAAAATGCTGTTTGTACTAATAAAAAGTTTAAGGCTAAATTTTTAGGTAGAGTTTTGGTTTTTAGGGTTTTTAGTATAAAAATCATGCTTAATACTAAAACAAACCAAGTGATGTAATTACTTAAAGGGGGGATTTCGTTTGCCCATTGCCACCAATTGTATTTTATGGCTACGGGCTCTAAAATATAATCGAATCCAGTTATAAAAACTCCGGCTAAAAAAGCTTGTACAATAGTAGGTAGTTTTTTAAAGTCGAATATTGAATATGCGCAGTAAACCAGCGACATCCAATTTAATCCTATGGTGATAGGTACACCAAAAATACTCCATCCTAAAGCAGTAGTGTAATAATATTCGCCAAATAAAAGCTGATGGTTTACGCCTAAATACTCAGCAAAAAAACCAATTCCCCACAAAGCTAAAAAAGTTAAAACTAGTTTTACACTCCATTTATTTACACCTTTACCCAAAAGTAAAATGGTAATTATAATTAAATGATAGGGTGTAATGAGGGCAAAATAATCGGGTAAAATTGCAAAACCCACAATGCCTACTAAATGTAAAATCCAAAAAACTAAAGGGATATTATTTTTTAACCAATTCATTTACAAATTTTATTTGGCAAATGTATCAATAAAAACTTGTGCAGTTTTATTAATTAATTTTAATATTGAAAGAATACTTAATGAGACATTAGTTACGCATGATTTAAAATTGTATATTTAAATTTGATTGTAAAACTCGATAATATGAAAAACATACTATTATTTACTGTACTTTTTTCTTTGTTTTCGTTCCAAAAAAATGCAATTGTAGAAACCAAATTTACAGTTTATGGTAATTGTGAAATGTGTAAAAAAACAATTGAAGAAAATTTATTGCGAATGAAAGGTGTTAAAAAAGCCGAATGGACCATTAAAACCCAACAATTACATATTGTTTACAATCAGGAAATTATTTCTGAAGATGCTATCCATCAAAAAATATCCTCTATTGGATATGCTACGGATAAAATTTTAGCAAACGAAGAAGCCTATAAACAATTACATTATTGTTGTAGAGTGGAAGGGGCTACCAAAACAAAATAATGAATAAGATTTTAATTGTTTTATTATTTTTTTCTCATCTGGTTTTTAGTCAGTTAAACCTTAATGGATATGTTGTAGATGAAAGTAAAAATCCCATTATTGGTGCACTAGTTCAATTCGAAAATTCAACAAAAGCAGTTTATACAGATTATAGAGGATTTTTTGAAATCCCAAAAGATACCTTTTCTGTTTTAAAAGTTAGTGCATTAGCTTACCAAAATCAGTTTTTTAAAATTACTAATGAAAATGAAATTTTAGTTATACTTCCAAGAGCGGTAAATAATTTAGATGAAATTGTAATAGAAATTAAAAAACCTAGCACCAATATTTCTATTTTGGGCGCAATTAAAACCGAAACTTTAGGGCGAGAAGAATTTAAAAAAGCAGCCTGTTGTAATTTATCCGAGAGTTTTGAAACCAATGCAACTGTAGATGTATCTTTTACGGATGCCGTAACAGTAACAAAACAACTGCAAATGTTAGGTTTATCGAGTGTTTATGCTTTAGTTTCGTCCGAAAATATGCCTTCGTTTATAGGAAATAATTCGGTATCGGGATTAGATTTAGTACCAGGACAATGGCTAGAATCGGTTCAATTAATTAAAGGTTCGGGAACGGTGGTGAATGGTTTTCAGTCGATTACCGGACAAATCAACACCGAGTATAAATCCCCTTGGGATAAAACCAAAACATTTTTAAATTATTATTACGACAATGAACGCCGACATGAAGTTAATGTAATTCATAATTTACAAAAAGACTCGGTAGTGGCAGTAGGTTTATTTTTACAAGCCGATAGAGGAACAATTTTAATGGATATGAATAGTGATGGTTTTGCAGATAATTTATTGGGAGATAAAATAGTAGCAATGACTACTTGGGAAAATTTTCAACAAAAAAATAGCAAATGGTTCAATAAAGGCGGAGTTAAATATGTGTTTTTGGATAAACAAGGCGGACAGATGCTTTATGTTGAAAATCCTTACAAAATTTTTAAAAAAAATAATCGATTAGAAGCATGGAATAAGTTGGCATATTTTATAAATCCAAGTAAAACTAAAAGTATAGGTTTACAAACCAATTTACTTACACAAAATCATCAGTTTATGTTTGGGCAAAATGCATTAATTGCAAAGGAAAATAGAGTTTTAAATAATTTAATGTATCAATATACATCCAAAAACACATTGCATCAATGGAATTCTGGTTTGTCAAATTCTATCCAATTATTAGATAATCAATTTAATGTATTAGGATATAATTGGTTAGATGTTAATACAGGAGTTTTTTCCGAATATACTTTTACGCCCAACGAAAAAATTTCAATAGTAACAGGTTTACGATATGATTACAGCACTTTATGGAAACATTTAGTTACACCAAGATTGCATATAAAATACTCGGTTTTTCCTAGAGGAGTTTTAAGAATATCGGCAGGCACGGGTGCCAAAACGGTAAATCCGTTTATGGAAAACTTAGGTGTTTTTGCATCCAACAGAACAATAGTGATGGATAATCAAATTGCTAATTCCAGAGAAATTGGGGAGAGTTATGGGATAAATTATACACAAAAATGGGATGTAGACTATAGACCTTTAACAGTAAGTGTAGATTTTTATCGAACGAATTTTTTAAATAAAATGATTGTGGATATGGATTTTTCGCCACAAAGTATACATTTTTACACCGCAAATAATGCTGCTTTTGCCAATAGTTTTATGGCACAAATAGAGTGGGAAGTTATAAAGTTTTTAAACATAAAAACCGCCTACAGATATTATGATGTTCAAAATCAATATCAATCCATTGGTTGGTCGAGTGCAATTTTTACGCCCCAAAATAGGTATTTCGTGAATTTTGATTATGAAATCACTAAAAAATTGTATTTTGATTTTACTTTTAACTGGATGGGAAAAACACGTTTACCATTTTCGGGTTCAAATCCTAAGGAATATCAATGGAATTCATACAGCGAATCGTTTTTTACCATTCATTCACAAATAAGATTTGCCCCAAGTACATCATGGGATTTTTATATGGGAGCCAATAATTTACTAAATTACCAACAAAAAAATCCAATCATTAGCGCTAACAATCCCGATAGTCAGTTTTTTGATTCAAGCATAGTATGGGCACCTGTTTTTGGTAGGATGATTTATTTTGGAATTAAATGGGAAATTTTTAGGGATAAGTAAATTAGGTTGATTAAAATAAACAAACTATATATTTTACCTTATTTTTTTATTCAGCTTATAGTTGTTAAATTTAAAGTTTCAAATTTAAAAAGATGTTAGTGAAAAAAATCATAAGTTTAGTAGTAGTTATTTTCGTTTTGATTTCTTGCGAAAATTCGTCCAATAACAATTTGCAATTTGAAGTAGATTCGTCTCAAAATGAAGGGAGTACGTATACTCCAGAGCAAATTAAAGATTTGAAATCTGCTAGTAAAGTTGTATATACTTTGCCTTCACCCAATGAAATGGCTCAAATATTATATGAAACAAAATCAATTTATGATTTAAGTATTTTGAATAAGGTAAAAAATGTAAATTTTTATATAACGGATTTACATAAATCTTTAAACTTAGGGGTTTATTTTGCAGATTTAAGTTTTACAAGTATGTTTGATTTTCCTCAGCAAGCTATGAAATTTATGGGAGCTGCTCAACATTTGGCAGAAGAATTAAATATTGCGGATGTATTTACCGCAGAAATGAGTTCCAAATTAGAAGAAAATTTAGGAAATAAAGATACTTTAATACAAATTGTAGCAGATGCTTATTTGGATACCGATAAATATTTACAAGATAACAATCGTCCATCAACCGCAAAATCTGTATTGGCTGGTGCATGGATTGAAGGTTTGTATATTGCTTGTAATTTAAAATTAAATAAAAATAACAATGAAGTAATTAAACAAAAAATTGCTGAGCAAAAATCTGCTGTTGGAAATTTAATAGATTTATTAAAAGAATTAAAGGATAACGATTTAAAAGAGTTAATTAAAGATTTAGAAAAATTACAATCGCATTTTTCAAACGTTAAACTTCAGGAATTAAGTGATTCATCAAACAAAAAATTAGCTAGTGCAGAAAAAGCTGTAATTACTGATGAAGATTTTAATAAAATTAAAAATGAGATTACAGGGATAAGAAACAAAATTATAAATGTTGAAATTTAAATGAATTTCTGCTTGTCCAGCTTTTGTACAGCATCCATTTATACTTTGTTTGTTTTAATCATTTATCTTTAAATCATAACTTTAAAATTTTTAAAAATGAAAAATTACTTTATCCTTATTATCTTATTAGTTTCAAGTATTGTATTTGCTCAAAAAAACATTTCGAACAAAACAACAAATGAAAGTATTGAAATTATGGTTGCAGATTCGGCTTGTTTGTGTTTTAATCAAATTGATACTTCAAAAATGAATTCGAATTATATTCATTTAAAACGCGATTGTTTAAATCATGCAATTTTAAAAAATAAAGAAAATATCGAAAAAACCTACAAGGAAGATAGGCGAATGGATAGCGAAAAAATGAGTAAACAAGGCTTGCAAGGAGAGTTGTTGATTAGAGTTCAAAATGTTTTAATCGAAAAATGTGAAAGTTATCAAACTTTCGAAAAAAATGTTCAACAATCCCGAGGTGGGGGTAATCAAAATAGAAGAAGATAATATGTTAGAAGATGCACAACCTAAAAAAACCGATTTAGAAAATTTAGGCGAATTTGGTTTAATTGATTTAATTAGTAAACAAGTTGAAATTAAAAATGAATCCTCTGTTTTGGGGATTGGCGATGATGCTGCAATTATACAGTACGAAAAAGACGATTATACTGTTGTTTCGACTGATTTATTGGTAGAAGGTGTACATTTTGATTTAAGTTACTGCCCTTTAAAACATTTGGGTTACAAAGCTGTAGTAGTTAATTTATCGGATATTTATGCTATGAATGCTACTCCCCAACAAATTACAGTTAGTATAGCATTATCCAATCGATTTGGTTTAGAGGCAGTTAATGAGCTATATGCAGGTATTAATTTAGCGTGTAAAAATTATCAGGTTGATTTAATAGGGGGTGATACAACTAGTTCTCGTGCAGGATTGGTGATTTCAATTACTGCAATTGGTAAAGCTAAAAAAGATAAAATTGTAAAAAGATCGGGAGCTAAAGAAAATGATTTACTAGTGGTAACTGGCGATTTAGGAGGTGCTTACATGGGCTTACAGATTTTAGAACGCGAAAAAAGAATATTTTTAGATGCACCTCAGGTTCAGCCAGATTTAGAAGGGAATGATTATATTTTAGAGCGTCAATTAAAACCAGAGGCTAGGGCAGATGTGATTTTTGAATTAGAAAAACTTGGTGTTGTGCCTACTGCTATGTTAGATATATCGGATGGTTTATCTTCCGAAATTTTGCATTTATGTAAAAAAAGTAATGTTGGAGTAGATATTTATGAAGAAAAAATACCGTTAGATCAGTTAACTTATGATAAAGCTAGAGAATTTAACTTAGACCCAACTTTATGTGCTTTAAGTGGTGGTGAAGATTATGAATTGTTATTTTCCGTAGATATTAAAGATTACGAAAATATAAAAAATCATCCTATGTTTACTATAATTGGCCATTTTACAGAGCAAGGTTCGCCTAAACAAATGATTGCAAAAGATGGTTCCAGGCATGATTTGATTGCGCAAGGTTGGAAAAGTTTTTAATTGAAAATAAAGTAATCCGATTTAATGAGTATAAGTTTTTTATTTCCTAACTTTTTATGGATGAGCTTATTGGCTTTAGTGCCTTTAATCATTCATTTAATAAATTTAAGGAAACATAAAGTTGTATATTTTTCGGATATTAGTTTGTTAAAAAACATCCAATCTACAAGTAACTCATCCAAAAAAATTAGAAACTGGTTAATTTTATTGATAAGAATGTTGCTAATAGTATTTTTATCAATTGTATTTGCTCAGCCATATATTCCAAACAACAATCAAAAATTTATTGAAGGAAAAAGTGTTGCGATTTTTTTAGATACATCGCCAAGTATGCTAAATTCATCTGATTTAAGTAATTGTATTACCAATGCAAAAAATGTTGCAGATGAAATTATTCAATCTTATCCCGAGGGAACTTTATTTAAAGTTTTTACATCGGATAACCTGAACAAAGCCCAATTTCCTAATAATTCCAATCGAGCTAAAGATTTTTTGGCACAAACAAAAATCGGAAATTATTCAACAAATTTTAATCAATTGTATAAACGGATAGTTAATGATGAGGATATCCAGGCTTTGCATGTTGTATCGGATTTTTTAGACGAATTAGATACCAATCAGTTTAATCATTTATCTTTTCCGGTTAACTTTTATCCTATAAAAAATTCTCAATCCACAAATGTAATAATAGATAGTGTTTATTTTGATTCACCAATACGTAAATTAATAGGGGAAGAAGAACTAAAAATTGCTTCAAGGTTACAGGGAGGAAGAGATAGTTCTCAAGTTAAATTTTCTGTTAAGATAAATGGTTTTAATTATTACATTTCCAGTAATTTAGGTTTTAATAATTTAGAATCTTCGGTTGTTTTTCCTGTAGTTTCAAACAAAATTGTAAAAGGTTTTGTAGAGGGAGAATTTACCGAATCATTGAGTAATAAGGTGTATTGGAGTTTTACAAAAAAAAATAAAATTAAAGTTTTGTTATTGAGTAACGATACTGAAATAATACAAATTTTACAAAGAGTTTATGAAACGGAGGATTTGATAGATTTGGAGGTAGTTACAGAACAAAATGCAGATTTAACCAAACTCAATTTTTATGATTTAATTATTTTAGGAGGTTTAAGTCAAATTTATTCATCTTATGGCAAAGTTCTAAATGGTTTTTTGGAACAAGGCAAAGTTATTTGTGTTATTCCAAACTCCAAAATAAATAAAGAGAATTACAATCAATTATATCAAGATTTAAATTTAAGTTACGAGTGGAGAGAAAATGTTATAGATACTTTAAACACCAGTAATTTAGATGTTAATCATCATTTTTTTAAAGATATGTTTAAAAATTCATCTATTGATTTGTCTTCTTTAATTTTCCCAAAAGTTTTTCAATATTATAATCTTCAAATTAATTCTCCGGAGAATATCAATTTAATTTCATTAAATAACTTAAATCCATGGTTAAGTTTGCAAAATAATTGTTTTACATTAAGTTCTAATATTAATGGAACAAGTACTAATTTAAAACAGCATCCATTAATTGTTGCATTATTTTTAAAAATAGCTCTTTTTAGTTCACAAAATCAAAATTTATATTATCCAATTTATCAAAATTCACTTTCAAATTTCTCAACAAAAACATATCCTCAGCTTAAAATAAAAAAGCCTGATTCTTCCGTATTTAATTGGATACCAAATAATTTTGGTTTTTATACTTTAGGAAATGAGTTTAATGAAGTTGGTTTTTATGAAGTTTATTCAAACGATAGTTTAATTGATGTTTTATCTTTAAATATTCCACCTAATGAATATGCCATTAAAAACAATTCTTTTATAAATATTATATCTGATTTAGATAATGTGGTAGAGGTAAATTCTAATGGTAGTATAGATATTTCGGTTATTCAACAAGGTAAAAAGATCAGCATTTATTTTATCTGGATTATACTTATTTTGCTAACTATTGAAAGTTTAGTATTGTTTAAAATTATAAAAAATTAAACATTTATCTTTTTCCACCTTCCTTTTTTAAATAAAATATATGCAATTACTGCGTGTAAGGAATGGCTAATAGTAATACTAATAAATACACCATTTAATTTTAAATCGATTGGTATTGCTAACAAATAGGCTAGAGGAATTTCTATACATCCAAATATGAAAATATTTATCCATAAAGGTGTTTTGGTATCACTAGCGCCGTTAAAGGATTGAATCATAACCATTCCTACGGCGAAAAAAATATAACCTAAAACTATAATTTTTAAACCATTTTGAGCCATTTCGATTACCGTTGGATTTTGAGTGAAAAATCCTAATATATATTTTCCGAAAAAAAAGTAAATAATGGATACAAAAACTAAAAAAATCATGTTGTATTTTGCTGTTAAATAAACTGCAATTTCGGCTCTTTTCACTTTTTTTGCACCTAAATTTTGTCCAACTAAAGTAGCTGCAGCACCAGCTAAACCCCATGCAGGCATTAAAGAGAAAATTAAAACTCTAACTAAAATTGTATAAGCAGCAATTGCTTCGTTTTCAAATACAGCAACAATTCTGGTTAAAATTATCCAAGCAACACTATCAATCATAAATTGCCCCATTCCATTCATTGAAATTTTAAAAATTTTCCAAATAGTTTGAATCTTTAAAACCATGTTTTGTGCACCAATTTTTAATCGATTTTTACCACCAAACAAATGAAATAATTGAAAAAGCACACCAAAACATCTTCCTGTAGTAGTTGCTATTGCTGCACCATGTAAGCCAAAACCCTCCCAGCTACCAATTCCAAAAATAAATAGAGGGTCTAAGATAATATTTAAGCCATTAGATAAAATTAGTGTTTGCATAGCTAAATGCGCTGTGCCAGCACCTCTAAAAATCCCATTCAATAAAAACAATAATAAAACTGCAGTATTTCCAATAAAAATTGTTTGGGTGTATAAACTTCCTTGTGCAATAAGTTCGTTGTTTCCCCCCATTATTTTTAAAATATCTGGAGCAAAAATATAACCTACAGTACTTATAATCACTGATAAAGTAATTCCAACAATTAAAAGCTGAAAAGCCACATCACCAGCTAGCTTGTCTTTTTTTTCACCTATTCTCCTTGCTATCAACGCTGTACCAGCCATGCTTAGTCCCATACCAACCGCGTAAACTAAAAATAGCACAGATTCTGTTAGTCCAACAATTGACACTGCATTTTCGCCTAATTTACCAACGAAAAATATATCAATTATAGCAAAAAGAGATTCCATAACCATTTCCAAAATCATTGGAGTAGCTAATAAAAAAATACTTTTTGGCAAGCTAATTTTTGTGAAATCAAAATCTCGGCCCTGAATTGCAGTTTTAAGTTTTGCGATAAGATTTTGAAAACCAGACATTTTTATTCTCTTACTTTTTGCGTTTTATAGAAATTATTAACCAAATTAGGGTCTAATTTATTTTCTTCCAAACCTTTTTCAATATTTCTGCTTTTACAAATATCAACAGCCAAAAAAATTGCGCGTAACATAGATGAACTATCTGCAACACCTTTTCCTGCAATATCATAACCAGTTCCATGATCTGGCGAAGTTCTAACAAAAGATAAGCCAGCAGTAAGGTTTGTTCCTTCTCCAAAAGCCAAAGTTTTAAAAGGGATTAAACCTTGATCATGATACATTGCTAAAATAGCATCAAAATTGTGGTATTGAGCATTGCCAAAAAAACCATCAGCAGGGTATGGACCAAAACAAAAAATATTTTCAGAATTAGCTTTTTCTATAGCTGGCGTAACAATTTCTAAATCTTCTTTACCTATTAATCCATTGTCGCTTGCATGAGGATTTAATCCTAAAACAGCAATTTTAGGTTTACGAATATTAAAATCTTTTTTTAGAGATTGATTAATTAAATGTAGTTTTTTTAAAATACTTTCCTTGCTTATTTTTTTAGAAATTTCTCCAACAGGAATATGTCCAGTAACAACAGCAATTTTAACTTTTTCGGATATCATAAACATTAAAGCTTCGTTACCATCTTTTTCAGCTAAATATTCAGTATGTCCTGGAAATTTAAAGTTTTCACTTTGAATATTATCTTTATTAATTGGTGCAGTAACTACAGCATCAATTAATCCATTTTTCAAATCTTGCAATGCTTTTTCCAAGCTAATATATGCAGCTTTTCCTGCTTCTGTTGTAGCCTTACCAAAATCAACATTTTCAATACCATCGTTTATTTCCAGTAAGTTGATTTTTCCAGACTTACTTTCGTTTATATTATTGATATTAAATGTATTAAATTCTTCTTTTTGAAGTTTTTGTTTATGTTGTGATAAAGTTTTTTTAGATCCATAAATTATTGGTGTAAATAATTCCAGTACTTTATTGTCTTCTAAAGCCCC
>Ga0209358_10002907_pt1 | contig 12827 bp, 6 predicted proteins | sample LauGreFa1BDMLBSN_2_FD_187574 | JGI IMG/M metagenome (GOLD analysis project Ga0209358, IMG submission 187574) | Freshwater lake microbial communities from Lake Michigan, USA - Fa13.BD.MLB.SN (SPAdes) (version 2) | ecosystem: Environmental > Aquatic > Freshwater > Lake | place: Lake Michigan, USA...
ATTACAATTGTGTACAATTTTTGTTCCACCATCAAAAGTTAAAAACTCATCAGCTGCTTTTAAAAATACTTTGCCTGCAAAACTAAAATAATCATTAAATCTAAAATTTTCTTTTTCAGGAATATCTCCTTCTGAAATAGTTTGCCCTGAGGTGTCGGGTTTTATAATTTTGAAGTTTATTAAAAAACTTTTTTCATTTTCGTCTTTATATTCATATTCACCAGAAGCTAAATAATTTCGGCGACTAAAAATATTAGTCGTTGTATTATTAATTCGATGATATTTTGTAACTGTATTTGCTGAGATCCATGATTTTCGTAAAGTATCTAAAACTGCATTTTTAAATATGGTTACATCTCCATTGAATGGAAAAATTCTAGCATCCGCTACATCAATGTAAGGCGTATTCTTACATTTAATAATGTATTTATGCAAATTATAACTAGCGCCTGGCGCAAAAAAACGAAGTGAATCTTGTTTGGGATGAGTACTAATAAACTCAGGCCCTTCTAAATCTATTCCGTTTTCTGCGGCTTCGGTATCCATTTTCTTTTGTGTGTCTCCAAGTTCAATTTCTTCAGCATCCATAAACCATTTAAATTGTTCCATGTATGCGATATATTGATTTTTAAGGAATTTAACATAAGAGCCCTCTCCATTTGTTTTAAAAAGGCCTTCGCGTTTATCAAAATCTATTTTTGCATTAACATTATCTGTACTAAATGAAAATCCTTCGCCTTCAAACGCTTTTAACTTAAAATCTGCTGTGTCACTAAAAAAATTTCTTTTAGCAAACAATATTTTTTGAGAAAACAAATCTGCTTTTTCAAATTCAAATTTTCCGTTGCCAGTTAATTCTTTATAAGATAAATCTAATCGGCCCTTAAAAATAAAGTTTTCCTTATATAACTTAAAAGGAGTTTTAATATTATAAGCTTGAAGCAAATCTTGGTAGGGTAAAAAATGAAGTCTCACGGTATCACCATGAGCAGTTGGAAATTCTGGGTTATCACCTTCTTTAACATCAAAAACATTTGCATTTCCATTTGCACTATCTGGAAATAATACTAGGTCAGAAACTTTAGATGCACTAGAACTAAAATTTAAATCGCCACCTCCTCGTAAACCCTTATTGCTTAATCTAATTTCTTTATCAAAATTTGCTTTACCTCCATAAATAGGGAAACCACCAGTAGGAGTTTGATGAATAAACCCAAAAGAATAATCTTTCTGTAAACAAAGCACCTCTTTAAAATTTGGGAAAATACCTGCCGAATAAAAAGTACCTTCAAATCGTAAGGCTTCATTTCTGAAATTATCTAAACTATCAATACTAAAAGGATCTAATTTAAAATAAAATTTAGCTCTATTATAAACCCCTTTATAAACCAAGCGTTTATCATAATAAGCATAGCTCTCTTTAAAACACTTAAAGCTAGGAAATGTGGGCGCTTGACCGTAGCCAGATTTGTTTTTTGGCGCATCAATTCGTAACTCTCCATCCAAATTTTCTATCAGTGTTTGTACTTTTTTAAATGGAACATTCCCATTCACATCAACCTGAAGAGCCTCAACATATATTTTAAGAGAATCAATGGTTTTCATTTTCACTTTAAATTGTTCGTAATCAAAAATAAAATCTTTCCCAACAAATTCAAACTTCCCAGAAGCTAATGTTCCACTAAATAATAGCTGCCTGTTTTTTTTCATAATTATCTCACGGTGCTTAGGAAACATGAATACTTTTTGAGTATCGCTTAACAAAACAGATTTTACGCCATAAACATTAATATCGTAATTTAATAAATTCATTACGGCATTCTCTTTGCCAGAATTAACTGAGTGAATGGTTATTATATCGTAATCGTTTTTATGTTTTGCGTTTAAAGCAAAATTAAATAGCCTCTGACGAACAGTAACAATATCTGTTTCAGGATTATAATATATTAATCCAAACACTGCCATTTTAAAAATTATCGGCCTTAAATCAACCGCCAAATATTTGATATGTTTAGCAAAATCAACTACTGAAAATGAGGGCGATTTGTTGTTTGCGTTATAAAAATCAATCATTCTGGTGATTGGACTAATCTGCTCTCCTAATTTAATAAGTTCTGCTTTTTGGGCATTATAGAAATCGGAAGATTCAAAATAAGCTTCGCCCTGAAAATTATTTGGCAAAAAACTAAACATCATAACAGAATCATCAATTGGCCAAACAATTTGTTCAAAGTACATGTCGTATTTATGAAACGAATTTGAAAAAGGTGTTTTTTGCAAGCCATCTTCGCCTCGCACAATTGTAACAACGCGCTTATCAATTTGATAGTTAAAACTTAAGCCTGGATGAAAAATAGTGTCTTTATCTAAAAAAAATTTTATGATGCCTGGATTCGCAACAATTTTTTCATTATTCATTCCAAAGGCGCGCGCGCTAACTTCTAAAAACTTTTTTCCCTCCCGACTTAAGATTATTCTTGCAGGATTTGATGGGCTTCCTGAACCAACAAATTTAGAACCACGCATGCTAAATCCTCCATCATAATCTACATTAGGATAAATGTTTTTTACTAGTAAACGTTTACTATAAGAATCAAAGCGAGGATAAGTTTTTTCTCCATTTTCTGTAATAATTTTATCGTTAATTCGACCTAATTGTGGTTTATCAAAAAATTGTTTGCCAGTAAATATTACACTATCAGCAAAATAAGCTCCGGTTTTACAATCAATCGCATAATTTTTTATTAAAGCAAATACATCAATTTCTAATCCACTTTTTTCCCAACTAACTTTTCCACCCTTGCCTATAAATTTTCCACTATTCGGATAAAAAGTTCCAGAAGTTTTCTCTATGGCTAAACTATCGCCATTAGGATTAGCGCCTACTAATGTGATTGAATTGAAAACTACGCGCGCAATCGTATCAAACTCAAATTTAAAATTTGTTTCCAAACTATAAAAAGAAAATGAGGGCGTTTTATAAAATTCATTCTTCTTAAAAACATTCTCACTCATGTCCAAAAAAGACTGAATGCCCCGCAAAGACTTTCCATTTATAATTTTATCTAAACATGTTTGCCAATCTTTAAATATTTCGTTACTATGATTTGATTGAATAGAATTTATTAAAGTATTAATATATCCATAAACGGATATGGCTTAAATCTTTTTTTAAGCATTTCATTGGCTGTATTTATTGCTGCCTGTTTATAGTAGCCAGCAATGACGTTGTCTTTCCAAAGTTTTTCAAAGACGCGAATATAATCTTTTGCGGTTTCTTTATTCGCCGAATTATCAATAAAATAATCACTTAACTCTTTAGAAAATTTTACGGTGTCGTTCGAAAACTCTATAGTTTTCTGGGCATTTAAGTTTAGAATTCCAATAAATAAATTTGAAATAAAAAAGGGTATAAAAAAGGTTTTCAAAATGAAGAGAATTATTTATTCAAATATATATAATCAATTATGTTATTTGTAATATTTCTTTTAAATCGAATTGATTCTAATTTGTTAATTAAAATAAATTACAACAAGCAGTCAAAATCAATATCTTTGTTTCTATTATTTAAAATATGGCAAATATAAAATATTCAGAACAGATTGCTGATGTTGAAACAGCAAAAAAATTAGGACTTTTAACGGAAGAGTTTGAGAGAATACAATCTATTTTAGGTCGCACGCCTAACTTTACCGAAGTATCTATTTTTTCTGTCATGTGGAGTGAGCATTGTTCGTACAAAAACTCAATTAATTGGTTAAAAACATTGCCTAAAGATGGCCCTCATATGTTATCAAAAGCCGGCGAAGAAAATGCTGGATTAGTAGATATTGGTGATGGTTTAGCTTGCTGTTTTAAAATAGAATCTCACAATCATCCAAGTGCTATTGAACCATACCAGGGAGCGGCTACCGGAGTTGGAGGAATTAATCGCGATATTTTTACAATGGGCGCCAGGCCTATTGCCCAATTAAATTCACTTCGGTTTGGTGATATTTCTTCACAAAAAACACAATGGTTAGTTAAAGGCATAGTTAAAGGCATAGGCGATTATGGAAATGCATTCGGCATACCAACGGTAGGCGGCGAAGTTTTTTTTGATGAATGCTATAATGTAAATCCATTGGTAAATGCATTTAGCGCTGGCATTGTAAAACACGGCGAAACAATCAGCGCAACTTCATATGGAATTGGTAATCCTGTTTTTATTGTTGGCTCCTCTACAGGAAAAGATGGTATTGCAGGGGCAGCATTTGCTAGTAAAGATTTAACCGAAGATTCTGCAAAAGATTTACCCTCAGTTCAAGTTGGAGATCCTTTTCAAGAAAAATTATTATTAGAAGCAACGCTCGAAGTAATTAAAACTGGCGCCGTAATAGGCATGCAAGATATGGGCGCAGCAGGAATAACCTGCTCAACATCAGAAATGAGCGCAAAAGGAAAGCATGGAATGAATATTTGGCTAGATAAGGTTCCTACTCGTCAAGCGGGCATGCATCCATTCGAAATTCTTTTATCCGAATCGCAAGAGCGAATGTTAGTTGTTGTTGAAAAAGGCAAAGAAAATTTAGTACAATCTGTATTCGAAAAATGGGATCTTAACTGCGCTCAAATTGGTGAAGTTACCGCTGGAGACCGTTTAAAATATTTCATGAATGAAGAATTAGTTGCTGATGTGCCTGCAGATGTTTTAGTTCTTGGAGGAGGCGCACCAGTTTATACTCGCGAATATAAAGAACCCTCCTATTTTGCAGAGTTTAAAAAATTTAATATAAATCTAGTTGAAGAGCCTAATCAATTAAAACCTATTATGCTGTTTTTAGCCAATCACCCTAATCTAGCGAGTAAAAAATGGGTTTATAATCAATACGACAGCATGGTTGGGACATTAAATATGAGTACAAACAAACTTAGTGATGCCGCCATTGTAAATATAAAAGGAACAAAAAAAGCACTCGCCATGACTGTAGATTGTAACGCACGTTATGTTAATGCTGATCCAGAAATTGGTTGCGCAATAGCCGTTAGTGAAGCTGCAAGAAATATTGTTTGTAGCGGAGGAATCCCAAGCGCTGTAACTAATTGTTTGAATTTTGGCAATCCTTATAATCCTGAGGTTTATTGGCAATTTGTTGGAGCTATTAAAGGGATGAGTAAAGCTTGCATTAGATTTCAAACCCCAGTTACTGGTGGTAATGTAAGTTTTTATAATCAATCTAGTTATGAGGGCCCTGTTTTTCCTACACCAACAATTGGAATGATAGGAATCTTAGAAGATAAATTAAATCAAACAACTCTCGATTTTAAAAACGAAGGCGACTTAATTTATTTGGTCGGGGAAAGCAAAAACGACATTTCTTCTTCCGAATATTTATATAGTTATCATAAAATTAAGAATACGCCCGCTCCTTTTTTTGATTTAGAAACTGAACATCTTATTCAGGCCTCTATTTCTAAACTTATTAAATTAAAATTAATTAATTCGGCTCACGACATTAGTGATGGCGGTTTATTTATAAATTTACTAGAAAGCGGCATGGTAAACAATTTAGGTTTTGAGATTAATAGTGATGTATCTATTCGTAAAGACGCCTTTTTGTTTGGAGAATCTCAAAGCAGAGTTGTCGTAAGCATATCCGAACATCAACTTCATTCGTTTGAAGCAGAATTAAATAAACAGGGGGCAAAATATAGTAAGCTTGGCCAGGTTAAAGGAAAAAACATATTGATAGATGGTGAAAATTTCGGAACTATAATAGAATTTAAAGAGGGTTTCGATACTAGCTTAGAAAAACATCTAAACTAAATAAGTTCATTGATTTTTAAAAAATCGGGTACATCCAATTAATTACTTTAAATTATAAAGTAATTAATTTAGTCGAATTTTAATTAAATAATTTTTAATTTCCTTTTTATTGATTAAATTTCGAAACTAATTAATAATTTATTTACATATGAAAAATTTTACATTAACTATTATCCTTTTATCGATAAGTTTAACGGCGTTTTCTCAAACCCCTCGCATGTCTTTATACGAAGAATTTACCGGCGAAACATGCCCGCCATGCGCATCAGCTAATCCTCCGTTAAATCTTTTGTTGGCATCCCCAACAAATACACCAAAAATTGTTGCTATTAAATGGCAAGTGCCTATTCCTTCAGCACCCTCTAATACTTGGTCATTATATCAAACCAATAAAGTAGAAATCGATTGGAGATGGAAAAGTGTTGCAGCAGGTGGATATGGCTATGTTCCAGCAATAAATTCAGCCCCATCGGGCAAGATTGATGGTCAAGCTCCTACTGTTTTTGGCGCAGCCTCAGCTCATCCAAATAGTCTAAATAACAATGTTATTTCAACTGCTCAATCATATACATCTGCTTTTTCAATTTCTGTTTCTCGTGCATGGGATGCAAGCTGTAGTTCAATTAACTTAACGGTTAGTATTGCAGCAAGCGCTAACTTTACTGCTGTTGGAGCTTTAAAATTCAGAACCGTAATGGTTGAAAACATCATCGATTTCCCAACTGCTCCTGGATCAAACGGCGAAAAACACTTTGAAGATGTAGCTATTAAATCCTTTCCAACTCTTCAATCAGGAATTTCTATGGCTTCATCATGGACTATAGGTCAAACTCAAACATTTACACTTAATTGCCCAATACCTTCTTATACTAGAAAAAAAGAAGAAATTGCTTTTGTTTGCTTTATTCAAGATGATGGTAATACAAAAGTTGCTCAAGCAACACGAGTTAGTAAAGTAGCTATGCCTTCTGAGGCGCTTGCAGCTTTAAATGCAAAAGTAGAAGTAACTTGCAGCAATTCAATCACGCCTCAAATTACCTTAAGAAATGACGGCCTTTCTTCGATTAATACGATTACAATAAACCCATATACAGATGGAATAGCAGCTAATCCAACGGTTTGGAATGGAATTTTAGCAGCAGGCACAAGCACAACCATTAACTTAAATTCTATTCCTACCCCAACTGCAAATGGGGCACACACCTTTTCATTTAACGTTAATTTAAATGTGCCTGCGTTTAACTTAACCTACTCTGCAAACAAAGTTTCTTATCTTGTTGCTTCTAATTTTTCAGGGAACAGCGTTTCTGAAAGTTTCGCTGCAGCTACATTTCCTCCATTAAACTGGGCTAATAGCAATCCTAATTCTGGACCGTCTTGGTCAAGAGTAACTAATGCAGGTGGATATAATTTATCATCTCAATCTACTAAATACGATTTTTTTAATAACACAGCCATTGGCGATGTTGATAATTTATATTTAGCCCCAATGAATTTATCAGGTGGTGCGGCTCCTGAGTTATCATTTGATTTAGCTTATGCTCAAAGAAATGCTAATAGTAATGATCAACTTGAAGTGTTTGTTTCTGATAATTGTGGTGCTAGTTGGACAAGTTTTTATAGTAATGCTGGTTTAGTTTTGGCTACAGCGCTTCCTACACCGCTTGCTTATGTTCCAGATGTAAATGATATTTCTCAATGGCGTACCGAAAACATTACTCTTACAGGATTTAATAAGCCTTCGGTTTTAGTAAAATTTACAACTACAAATAATAATGGGAACAATCTTTATCTTGACAACATAAATCTTTCGCAAGCTCAACCAATTGGCATCAAGCAAAATGATCTAGCCTTTCAAAATATAGAAGTATACCCTAATCCTAGTAATGGAGAAACAACCTTAAAAATTAATTTACCTAGCACATTAAAAGGAAAATTAATCATAACAAATACTTTAGGTCAATTAGTTTATTCAAATTCGGTTAACTTAAAGGCAGGCTTAAATTATATTCAATTAGACCTAACTTCATTTTCAACTGGAATTTATTCGGTTGTTTTAGAAACAGAATTAGGAACCTGTAACAAAAAAATATCTCTTAATAAATAGGTTTATTTAAAAAACAAAAAAATGAAAAAAATTACATTAAGCTTTTCTTTATTAATTACAAGTTTAACTGTGTTTTCACAAACACCAAGATTATCGCTATACGAAGAGTTCACCGGGGAAAATTGTCCGCCATGTGCATCAGCTAATCCTCCTCTAAATCTATTATTGGCTTCTCCAACAAATACACCTAAAATTGTAGCTATTAAATGGCAAGTTCCTATTCCTTCTGCCCCATCTAATACATGGTCATTGTATCAAACCAATAAAGTTGAAATCGATTGGAGATGGAAAACTTTAGCAAGTGGCGGATATGGATATACTCCAGCAATTAACTCGGCTCCATCTAGTAAAATAGATGGGCAAGAAGCGAGTGTTTTTGGAGCATCTTCAGGTCATCCAGCTAATTTAAATAACAATGTTATTTCTTCAGCCGCAGCGGTTCCCTCAGAATTTAGCATTAATATGACTCGTGCATGGAACCAAGCATATAGTGCCGTAAACTTAACTGTTAATATTCAAGCTACTCAATCTTTCTCTGCTACGGGAAATTTAATATTCCGTTTAGTTATGATCGAAAGACATGTCCATTTCGTTACTGCACCAGGTACTAATGGCGAAAAAGATTTTGAAGATGTTGCGGTAAAATCATTTCCTACATTACAAAATGGAACTCCAATGACCGCTGGAACATGGAGCGTTGGTCAAACTCAAACGTTTACAATTAATTGTCCATTACCATCATACATTAGAGACAAATCTGAAATTGCATTTGTTGGATTTATTCAAGATGATGGCAATCAAAAAGTAGCTCAAGCTGGTTTGGCTAATAGCGAAGGGCTATCTAACGACGCAAAAGCTATTTCTGCTTTCGTGCCAAATTTATCTTGTACGAATACGATTGCTCCTGATGTTACAATCAAAAATAATGGAAACAACGGCATAACAAATTTTACTATAACACCTTATATTGATGGAATTATAAAGCCTATATTTTCTTGGAGTGGAAACTTGGCTGTAGGCGCTTCAACAACCATGGCTATCGGTTCAATCAGTGTTAGTGGAGGATCTCATACATTTTCTTATAACATAAGTGCTGTAAGTGGAACTGACAATAATTTAGTAAATAACAGTGCAACTACTAAATTTGTTACCATTTCTAATTATCAAACTACCCCCATAGTTGAGGGATTTACTTCAACATTTCCTCCTTTAAAATGGTCAACATTTAACGCTACTTCTGGACCAAGTTGGGTTAAAAGTACTTCTTGCGGAGGTTTTGGTTTATCTTCCGAATCAACTAAAATGGATTTTTATACTTACGCAGTAGGCACTATTAATGAATTAATTTTGCCACCAATTAATTTAGCTGGAGCGATTACACCTACTTTAACTTTTGATTTAGCCTATGCTACTTATGCTACCGAGGCCGATAAATTAGAAGTATTTGTTTCAGATGATTGCGGTGATAATTGGACAAACGTTTATGATAAATCAGGAACAAATCTAAATACTGCACCAGCTACTACATCACCTTTTGTTCCTTCGGCAGCACAATGGAGAAAAGAAAGTGTTAATTTGTTTGGATATTCAAACCCATCTATTTTGATAAAATTTGTGGCAACAAGTGCATATGGCAATAATCTCTATATAGATAACGTGAATCTTTCTCAACTAAATCCGGTAGGAATTTTTTCTTCGCCTTTGTCTAATATTAACATAGAAGTATTCCCTAACCCAACAAGTGGCGATTTTAACTTAACAGTTAATTCAATTAATAATTCAAATTATAGAATTAATTTAATTAATTCTTTAGGCCAAGTGATTTTTGAAAAAAACTTTAATTTTTCTATTGGGATAAACAATATTCAAATTGATACTAAACAATATCCTGAAGGAATATATAACGTTGTTCTTGAATCAAATAGTTTAAAAAGCACAAAAAAAATAACAATAATTAAATAATATTCTAAAGTAGAAATTCAAAAGATTTAAAATGAAAATAATAATAATAATTAATTTAACCCTAGTATTTTCTATAAAAGTATTTAGTCAAAATAATATTTTAGTTAATTTTATTAACACTACAAATACAGTAGCAGCGGGATCAACAATTTATACAACAACGATTGCTGAAAACACAAGTGAAATTATTTTAGACATAAAAAACATTAGTAATTCTACAAAATCATATTTAGTAAAACGCTACGATATTATTTTGAATTCAGTTAATTCGACTACTGCTGTTGCCAGATTTTGTTTTGCAGGCAATTGTTATTTAGCAGGCACTTTAATTTCCCCCCCGTTAACTTTAACTCCAGGTCAATCTGCATCATCTATTCAAGGAGACAATCAAGTTTTAAGTTGTGATTTTGATGAGGCCTCTGCAATTGGATACAGTTATATTAAATATACTTTTATAAATGCTATAAATTCTTCTGATTCATTGCAATTTTCTATAAAATATAATGATCCAAATGCCCCTCTTACAATAATGGAAACAAGTAAAAATTTAGATGCGTTTAATTTTTTTCCTAATCCAGTTTCAGATGAACTTACGTTTAAAATAAAAGCCACTAAAAATGAGAAAAGTATTTTAAATATTTATAATGGAATAGGAGCCATAACAATCAAAAAAGAAATTTATTTAACTGAGGGGGAAAATATTTTTCAAATTAAAACAAGTGAATTACCAGTTGGAATCTATTTTGCTTCCTTAAAAATTAACAATTCAACTTTTACTAAGAAATTAATTATTAAATAAATTCTTTTCTTTTTAGTCTTTAAATTTTAGCATTAAAAAATAAAATTTCATCCTAAAAAATATAAGTAATCTAAAATAAAAACAGTTTACTTCTCCTTAGGCTTTAAAGTCGTTTTTATTTTGCCTTTTACAATAAAAGCATTTGGAAATTCTATTTGAATTTTTTTTAAGGCGGCAAAGGCTTCAAGTTTAGTTTTAAAATCGCCAATTAATATTACAAAATTTGGCTGCTGATACTCTTCGTAATTTGTATATTCATTAAACTTAGAACTAAATTTAAGTCTTAATGCATTTGCTTCATCTCTATCAACACCGAAAAAAATTTTTAAACGATAGCCATCTTTTTCGCCTCCTGTTAAACGATGATATTCTGCTTTTTTTGCTATAAGCTGATCAACTTTTAGTTGTATTTGCTCTTGATTATTTTGGGCAAATACATTTATAAAACTTATCAATGTTGAAGATAAAAAAAGAAATCGCCTAAAAAATTTAGAATTCATAATAACAAATTTACTCTAAATTAGTATTTATAGGTCAATTTTTACTAATTTTAAGTATTATTATAATTCAAAATAATGGACAAATTTTCATACTTAGGAAACGGTGATATAAATGCAATTGAAGGACTTTTTATCCAATACCAAAATGACGCTAATTCGGTAGACAAGTCTTGGCAAGATTTTTTTAAGGGATTCGAATTCTCAAGAACTTCTTTTGACGCATCAAATGAAACAATTCCTGAAAATGTAAATAAAGAGTTTAAAGTCTTAAGTTTAATAACTGGTTATCGTCAACGAGGTCATTTATTTACAAAAACCAATCCTGTTCGTCAACGAAGAGATTATAAACCAAATTTAGATTTAATAAATTTTGGGTTAACCGAAAATGATTTACAAACATTTTTTCAAGCAGGAAATGAAATTGGAATTGGAAAAGCAAAATTAATTGATATTATTGCTCATTTAGAACAAACATATTGCGGAAGTATTGGAGTTGAATTTCTTTTTGTTAGAGAGCCCAAGGTTATTAAATGGCTTCAGGAGCGAATGGAAAAAAATAAAAACACTCCAAATTATTCAAAAGCAGAAAAAGAATCTATTTTAAAAAAACTTACTAAAGCAGTTGTCTTTGAAAACTATTTACATACAAAATTTGTAGGACAAAAACGATTTTCATTAGAAGGTGCAGAATCACTTATTCCAGCTATAAATTTATTAATGGAAAAGGGAGCCGATTTAGGAATCATTGATTATGTTATTGGAATGCCTCATCGCGGAAGACTTAATGTACTTACAAACATAATGAAAAAGTCATATAAAGATGTTTTTACTGAGTTTGAAGGAAGGCCAAGTGAGGATGCTCTTTTTGATGGCGATGTTAAATATCATATGGGTTTTTCTTCAGATCAAATTAGTGATAATGGGATTAGCGTTCACATGAGTTTAACCCCAAACCCCTCTCATTTAGAAACCGTTGCTCCTGTTGCAGAAGGAATAATCCGCGCAAAAATTGATGGTAGGCATAAAGGAGATTATTCTAAAGCTTGTTCAGTGATGATGCATGGAGATGCTGCTATTGCTGGGCAAGGAATAGTATATGAAGTTTTACAAATGAGCCAGTTAGATGGTTATAAAACTGGTGGCACTATTCATTATGTTGTTAATAATCAAGTTGGTTTTACTACGAATTTTATCGATGCCCGATCTTCAACTTATTGTACGGATGTAGCAAAAGTAGTTTTATGCCCCGTGTTTCATGTAAATGGAGATGATGTGGAAGCCTTAGCATTAGTGTCGCAATTAGCCATGGAATTTAGGCAAACATTTCACAGAGATGTTTTTATCGATTTATTATGTTACCGAAAACATGGTCATAACGAAGGGGATGAGCCTAGATTTACTCAGCCCTTATTGTATAAATTAATTGCCGCACATCCAAATCCAAAAGATATTTATGTAAAAAAATTGATTTCTGAAAATCCTGAATTTGAAGCGATTTCAAAAGAAATAGAAACTTCATTTAAAGCGGAATTAGACTTAAACTTAGATGAAGCTAAAAAAGCTATAAACGTAAAAGGTAATTCCTTTTTACAAGGCTCTTGGTTAGGTGTAAAAATGGCTAATTCTTCTGATTTTGATGAATCGCCGAACACG
>Ga0209358_10002909_pt1 | contig 12824 bp, 10 predicted proteins | sample LauGreFa1BDMLBSN_2_FD_187574 | JGI IMG/M metagenome (GOLD analysis project Ga0209358, IMG submission 187574) | Freshwater lake microbial communities from Lake Michigan, USA - Fa13.BD.MLB.SN (SPAdes) (version 2) | ecosystem: Environmental > Aquatic > Freshwater > Lake | place: Lake Michigan, USA...
ATTGTAATTGCTCTAGGACTTCAGATACTAACTGAAATCAACAAATCTAATCCAGTTCAGCTTGAGAAATTACAGTCTTTATCCAGAAAAATCTCCAAATTAGGAAGTAGTAATTCGATAACATTTGACCCAGTTGAAACTAAGTCAGTTTTTCTTGATCAAATTACGAAAGCTATCTCAGAGAGAAAACACTTAAATATTGAATATAATTCACTAATAAAGGACAAGAAGACAAACAGAGTTGTAGATCCTCAGCGTATCTACTTTCTTAACGGCAACCTCTATTTATCCGCCTTTGATCTAGAGGTCAGGTCCGATCGTGTTTTCAAAGTGGACCTAATTGAGGATTGTAAAATTGTTGATTTTAAAGATCATGTGGATATAAGTGAGCCAGCAAAATCATTTGAAGTAGTTTTAGATGTAAGAAAATCTCATCGAAGTTTCATTGAGCGAAATTCATCAATAATTTCTTCTTCGAAAGAGTTAGGGGATAGATTTGAAGTTCATATTCAAATAAGCAATCTAGAGTGGCTAAAGCGGAGCATTCTAAGTAATGCTCCAGGAATATCTATTTCGTCTCCAAGTCTGCTAGCCAACGAACTGCTTGAGTCCGCTAATACCGTCCTAGCCCTATATCAGGCTTAGTTTCGTATTTAGGGTAGGATTTATCCATGAACTCACTTAAACCTTGGCATTTACTTGTTTTAGCAGTTGTTTTTGTTGTGCTCTTCGGATCCAAGCGATTACCAGATTCAGCTAGATCCTTGGGTAGATCACTCCGCATCTTCAAGAGTGAAGTAAGGGAGATGAACAAAGAGGACTCAGCAGAGGATAAAAAATCAGATCCAAGCTCTGATAAGTAATTCTTATGAGTAAGCGCCGTGGCGACAAAATGCCACTGCTAGATCATGTTCGTGAGTTTCGAGACCGATTAATCAAATCTACTTTTGCTGTACTGCTCGGTTCTATTCTCGGCTGGATTTATTATCAGAAAATAATCCGTTTGCTCACAATGCCATTTTGCGACATTGGAGTCTCCGCAACTCCAAATTTGGATAGCTGTGGTGATTTATATGTAAATGGAATTCTTGGCCCGTTTAATTTACAAGTTAAAATCGCATTACTGTCCGGCTTGATATTTTCCGCACCCGTATGGATTTATCAAATCTGGGCATTCATAACTCCTGCTTTGCACAAGAAGGAGCGAAGAGTCACCATCGCATTTGTATCTGTCGCAACCCCTTTATTTTCGTGCGGAGCCTATCTTGCATATTTAATTCTTCCGCACGCAGTAGATGTTTTGCTTGGATTCACACCTAATAATCTTGGAAATCTTATTCGTTTTGATGAGTATCTTGATTTTGTTCTGAGGCTTATTCTTATATTTGGTATTGCATTCATTTTGCCACTATTTCTAGTGGCGCTTAACCTGTTAGGTGTTTTATCTGGCAAAGCAATTCTTAAGCCATGGCGTCTTGCAGTATTTTTGTGCTTTGTTTTTACTGCATCCTTCACGCCTACGCCAGATCCAATCACTATGACGCTACTAGCTATTCCTCTGTGTTTATTGTATTTTGCTAGTGGCATTTTTGCACTCCTTGTTGATAAAAGGCGAAATAAAAAAGATATTGATGAAACGGGCCTATCCGCAATTAATGAACCTGAAGAAATATAATGTGGCTGGTAGTTTGTAACTCAAGTGCAGGCAAGGGAAAGGGAAGCACCCTTGCTCGTGATCTAATTAAATTGTTATCAAACAGTGGTCTAGAGAACAAGCTCATCGATTGTCACACTTTTACAGAAACAAAGTTCTTGCTGGAAAAAGAGATTCAAACTAATCGTTATAACTACCTAATTGCAGTTGGTGGGGATGGCTTAGTTAATCTATGTCTGCAGATGGTGGCCGAGAAACCGATCTGCCTTGGAGTAATTCCGTCGGGAACTGGCAATGACTTTGCAAGGGCTACCGGGTTTAATGGCAAATCAGTTGACGAGATTTTTTCAATAATTTCTAAATCAGAACCTACAAAAATTGATCTTGGCAAAGCAGTATCGGCGGATGAGTCCAAATGGTTCGTACAAGTTTTAAGTACAGGATTTGATGCAATTGTTAATTCGTTAGCAAATAGAATGGTTTGGCCCCGAGGTAAATCAAAATATACTATTGCGACAATTTTGATTCTTTCGAGATTTGAATCAATACCTTATAAGGTTGAAATTGATGGAAGAACTATTGAGCAAAATGCAATGTTGTTAGCTGTTGCCAATGGTGAGAGTTATGGTGGAGGAATGAGGATATGTCCTGGAGCATCCAACTCAGATGGGATATTTGATATTTTAATCGTAAGGCCTGTCACAAAAATTGTGCTACTAACAATTTTTCCAAAAGTATTTAGAGGTAACCACATTCCACACCCAAAAATAGATGTATATAAGGGCAAGTATGTGAAAATATCTGGCCCAACTGTTTCTTATGCAGATGGAGAGTTTGTATCCCAGTTGCCTCTTGAAATTACTAATGTTCCAAATGCTCTTACAACATGGCTTGCGCCATGACTCTTTCCCCTTCTGAAAGTTATGCTCGCGTCAAAGCTAATGGTAAATTTCCTAAAACTAGAAAATTTGCCGAGGGTTTTCCATTTGAATTAGATGAATTTCAGATCAACGCTTGTCATGCACTTGAGAGCGGTAAGGGAGTGTTAGTTGCTGCACCAACTGGTGCTGGTAAGACAATTATTGGCGAGTTTGCAGTGGACTTGGTGATAAATAGTGGTGGAAAATGTTTCTATACGACGCCGATAAAGGCATTATCTAATCAAAAATACTCTGAGTTAGTTTTAAAGTATGGTGAATCTAAAATTGGGCTCTTAACTGGTGATACATCGATTAATTCAGAAGCGCAAATAGTAATCATGACGACAGAAGTTCTAAGAAATATGATCTATGCCAATTCGCAAACCATAAATGATCTTAAATATGTAGTAATGGACGAAGTCCACTATTTAGCCGATAAATTTAGGGGAGCGGTTTGGGAAGAGATTTTGATACATCTTTCCGATGCAGTACAGATCATTTCACTCTCTGCAACTGTTTCTAATGCTGAGGAGTTTGGCGAGTGGTTACAAACAGTCCGGGGTGATACTGAGGTAATTGTTAGTGAAATTAGACCGGTTCCACTGTATCAACATGTACTTTTTGGAAATCGTCTGCTTGATTTATTCGGCGAAAATCAAAAATTAAATCCTGAGCTAACACGATTAGAAAGAGATTCTTACCGACAAGTTAGAGGAAATTGGCGAGATAAGCCAAAGGGCCCAAAACCTCTTTCGCGCTCAGAAATAGTGGAAAAACTTGATAGAGAAGGATTACTGCCAGCAATTACATTTATCTTTTCTAGAAATAGTTGTGACGCTGCCGTTAGACAATGCTTAGCAGCCGGCTTGAGATTGACTAATTCTCAAGAAAGATCAGAAATTCGTGCTGTTATAGCTAAGAACATGAAAAATCTTGCCGAGGAAGATTTAGTTGTACTTGGCTACTATGAATGGGCGGATGCACTTGAGCGAGGTATCTCTGCTCACCATGCCGGTTTGTTACCAGCATTCAAAGTCACAGTTGAAGAGTTGTTTCAAAGAGGGCTTGTTAAAGCAGTTTTTGCAACTGAAACTTTGGCGCTAGGAATTAACATGCCAGCACGGACAGTGGTGCTTGAGAAGTTAAGTAAATGGAATGGTGAAGGCCATGTGGCAATCTCACCAGGTGAATACACGCAATTAACTGGCCGAGCTGGACGACGGGGAATTGATATTGAGGGCAATGCAGTAATTTTGTGGAACAATGATTTAGATTCAACCTCGGTTGGTGGCCTGGCTTCTACTCGTACATATCCACTAAAAAGTTCATTCAAGCCGACATACAACATGAGTATTAATTTAATATCGCAATTTGGTTCAGCTCGGGCTAGAACTTCCCTTGAGTCTTCACTTGCACAATTTCAAGCCGATAAGGCAGTTGTGGGTTTGGCTAAGCAGATCCGCAAAAATGAAAGTGCTCGTGATGCTCTTCTTAGTGAGGCAAAATGTCACCTTGGTGATTTTGTGCAATACGCACAGATGCGAGCAGATATTAAGAAACTTGAAACTGATAGCCGAAAAAATAGGAAAAAGCGGATCGAAATTGAGGAAGAGATTGGCAGTATTCGCAAAAGAATTAAGGCTCACCCATCAAATGGATGTCCAGATCGCGAAAATCACTCTCGATTAGCAGAGCGTGCCCATCGCCTACAGCGCGAAATTGATGGTTTAACTGAGCGGATTAATAGCAGAACTAATGTAATTGCAAAGAGATTTGATCGGATTAAAGTGATTTTGGATAAATTTGGTTATATAAATAATGATGAGATAGCACAATCTGGAAAGATGCTAGCGAAAATATATGGTGAAACAGATTTGCTTATCGCTGAATCTATTCAAGCGGGTGTTTTTGATACGCTCACACCTGCCGACCTAGTTTCAGTAATATCAAGCTGTGTGTATGAGTCAAGAAATGAAGAGGTTACAAAAATTCCCCGAGGTGATGTTCAGATCGCACTAGCAACAATTTCTAAAATTTATGGAAAGATTTATGATGCAGAGAGTGATTTAAATCTGGAAACTATGCGGGCGCCAGATTTTGGTTTCTGTTGGGCATCAAATAGGTGGGCAAGTGGACAATCCTTAACATCAATATTAAAAGGTAGTGAATTAACTGTTGGTGATTTCGTTAGAAACATGAAGCAAATTATTGATTTGTTAAGACAGTTAAGAGCTGCTGCGCCACAGCTGCAAGAAGTTATAGACCAGGCTCTTACAAAAATTGATCGGGGAGTTATTGCATACGCTGGGGCAGCTGTATGACATTGATGCTTTTAGATAGTGCATCTCTTTGGTATCGCGCTTACTTTGGAATGCCAGATACCTTGGTTTCTCCCGCCGGATTACCAGTTAATGCCATTCGGGGTTATCTAGATATGACTTCACGGTTACTTGTTAAATACAAACCCGATCGCTTGGTTGCATGTTTAGAAGGAGATTGGCGACCATCTTGGCGGGTAGAACTATTCCCAGATTACAAACTTAATAGACTAGATGACGAAGGCGATGAGGAAGAGCCGGACACATTAGGTCCACAGATACCAATTTTGCTAGATGTGATTGATGCTCTTGGCATAGCAATGGTTGGCGTCGATGACTACGAGGCTGATGATTTAATGGCAACTTTTAGCGTTAAGCAACAAGGGCCGATTCGAATCGTTACTGGTGACCGAGATTTATTCCAATTGGCAGATGACAAGCGGGATGTGAAAATTGTTTACCTTGCAAAAGGTATCTCAAATCATGATCTAGTAGATTTAAAGTGGATTGCAGATAAATATCAAATACCCGGTGATCGATATGCATTGTTTGCAATGATCCGCGGTGATTCATCAGATGGATTGCCCGGAATCCGCGGAATCGGAGAAAAAGGCGCTGCAAACATTGCAAATCAATTCACATCACTAGCTGACGTGATGCAAGCAGCACGAGAAGGCGATGAGCGGCTAACAGCAAATATTCGTAAAAAATTATTAGAAGGAGCAGATTATGCGGCAATTGCTCCAAAATTAGTTAGTTGCGCACTTGATGTTGCGATACCAGAGATGCAAATTATGATTCCCAAGCAGCCAAAATCTATGCAGAAAATTGAAGATCTAAAAAACGAATATGGATTAGGTGCAAGCATTGATCGAATAATTAGTGCTCTGGGATGGACCTAAGTGAATTACCTTTTAGCAGTTTTATTTGGGTTGTTATCCTCTACAGCTTTTGAGCCCTTTTCTTTTTGGCCTTCAGCATTTGTGGGCTTGGCCGGTTGGTATTTTCTGCTAACGCGCGCGCGATTTGGATCTAGGGTTCTAATCTCATACTTATTTGGCTTATCACTGCTATTAGTTGTTCAACATTGGACCGGAATATATGTCGGTAGCCTGCCATGGTTAGTTCTTAGCTTCTGCCAGGCAACATTCTTTATTTTACCAGCATATTTTGTTGGGAAATCTAAGCGATACAACCAATTTGCATTTGCCACATCCTTTGTAATCGTTGAATTATTACTTAGAACTATTCCGTTCACTGGGTTCGGATGGACTCGTATTAGTTTTACACAAGTTGACTCTCCATTATCTGATCTTTATAAACTTGGGGGAGTAGTGCTAGTTGCCTTCTTTATTGCAGTAATCTCAGCTAGCAGAACACTCATTACTGGATCAATTTTGCTAATTTTGGTAGCACTCTCTGCATTTATTCCAAACTCTATTAGTAGTGGGTCCAATGTTAAAATTGCACTGATACAAGGTGGAGTTTCTAATCTGGGCTTAGATTTCAATGCGAAGCCCATGGAAGTATTTAATCGTCACCTTTCACAAACGGCTAAATCGATAAAGCCAAGCGATGTAAAACTTATAATTTGGCCTGAAAATGCTGTTGACGTAGATATAAATACTTCACCAAGTGTGGCAAGTAAAATTACTCAAATTTCGACTGATTTAAGGACTCCTATATTGATCGGGGGAGTAACGAAATCAACAGCTGGCTTAAGAAATCAATCCATCCTGTTAAACCCTACTGCGCAGCAAATCTACACTAAACGTTATTTAACACCTTTTGGTGAGTATATGCCGCTGCGAAATGTAGCTACAAAATTCTCAAGTTATGCAAATGATGTAATAGATTTTGCTGGTGGTACAAGCGATCACATATTTAGGGTAAATGGATTAACTTTTCAAACCCTAATTTGTTATGAGCTATTAAATGATTCATTTCGAGACCAAATCTCAGGGGATTTCCTAACTGTTCAGACCAATAATGCAACTTTTGGTGACACATCTCAACTTGATCAAGAGCTAAATATTGCAAAAGTTAGAGCAATTGAGACTGGAAGATTTATTCCTTATGTTTCAACAACCGGTGTCACTTCTTTTATCGATAATGATGGTCAAATTTATAATGAGTTGACTAAATTTAACTCGGCAACTTTAATCGATAATGTCATATCAGTTGAGGGCAGGACAATGACTCAAATATATGGAAGGTACCTGGAAAGTATTAGTATAATTTGGCTATTAATCATTCTGTTCTTAAGGAGAAAAGTTTCTAAATGAAGTCCGTCCTTATACTTATCCCAACCTATAATGAGTCTGAAAATATTGAAAATTTACTAAGCAGATTAGACGCGGCAAGAATTCACTTGTCTAAAGAGTATGTAGTGAAATTTTTGATTATTGATGACAGTTCACCGGATAAAACAGCTCAAATTGCAAAATCTGTAACTATCGAAGGATTATCGATACTGATTAGAGATAAAAAGACTGGTTTAGGACCTGCTTATTTAGCTGGTTTTAAGCAAGGATTAACTGGTAATTATGATTATTTTGTTGAGATGGATGCCGATTTAAGCCACCAACCTGAACAGTTGGTTGACCTTTTACATGCAGCTAATGCAAAAAGTTTAGTAATCGGAACTAGATGGATGCCCGGAGGATCTGTAATTAACTGGCCAGTGCGACGAGAACTTATCTCCAGATTCGGTACCTGGTATGCATCCTTTGTCCTAAAACTGCCTTACCAGGATTTAACTTCAGGTTTTCGGGTACTCCCAAGAGAGTTGCTTGAAACAATAAACTTTAATGAGATTGAAACTAAAGGGTATGGTTTCCAAATTGAAATGGCATTTAAAGCGATTAAATCTGGTTTTGAAATAAAACAAGTGCCAATAACATTTGTTGAACGTAAAAATGGGCACTCAAAAATGACCTTTTTGATAGTTCTGGAAGCGTTCACAACGGTTAATAAGTATGGTTTTAAGCGTATATTTAATAGCCGATAATCTACATTATGTAAAGTAGAAAAGATCTAGTTGGAGGCTAACTCCTCGATCGGCAAACAACTGCACACTAGGTTTCTATCCCCATAAACGCCATCAATTCGTCCTACGGTTGGTAAATACTTTCCGCTTCTACCAATTCCAACATCTTCACCACTTGGAAATGCGGCAACCTGTCTTGAGTACTTTCGATCCCAATCCTCACTTACCAAATCACCCATTGTGTGTGGTGAATGGCGAAGCGGCGAATCTTCGATAGATATCTTGCCAGATTCAACATCAGATATTTCACTACGAATGCTCTCCATTGCAGCTAAAAATCTATCCAACTCCCTTATATCTTCAGACTCAGTTGGTTCAATCATCATGGTTCCAGCTACTGGAAAACTCACCGTTGGTGCGTGGAAACCGTGATCCATCAATCTTTTTGCAATGTCGTCAACAGTTACACCAGTATTTTTAGTTATTTCACGAATATCGATAATACATTCATGTGCAATGTGTCCATTCTGACCTCGGTATAGAACCGGAAATAATGGATCTATCTTTTTAGCCAAGTAATTTGCTGAAAGTATTGCAATTTCAGTTGCTTTAGTTAAGCCAGAGCCACCCATCATCCGGATATACATCCATGAGATTGGCAAAATCGAAGCTGAACCAAAAGGTGAACTAGAAACTGGCCCAGGCCCAGTCGCCGGACCGGCTGCAGGGTTTGCTGGATGATTTGGCAAAAATGGCGCAAGATGTGAACGTGCAATTACTGGACCAACTCCTGGTCCCCCACCGCCATGTGGAATACAAAATGTTTTATGTAGGTTCAAATGTGAAACATCAGCCCCAAATTTTCCGGGCTTAGCAACTCCAACCAAAGCATTTAAATTTGCGCCATCAACATAAACCTGACCACCAGCTTCATGAATTAATTCGCAAATTTCAGAGATTGCTGATTCAAATACTCCATGAGTTGACGGATAGGTAACCATTAACGCTGCAAGATTAGATCTGTATTCGGATATCTTTGCTTTTAGATCAGAAAGACTCACATTTCCATCCTCATCACATGCAATTACTATAACTTTCATTCCTGCCATAACTGCACTTGCTGCGTTTGTGCCATGGGCGCTAGATGGAATTAAGCAAATATCTCTAGCATTTTCACCTTTGCTATCTAAATAGTTTCTAATAGCTAATAACCCCGCAAACTCACCCTGCGATCCGGCATTTGGCTGCAATGAAACTGCATCATAACCAGTTACAGAAGTTAACCAACTACTTAACAGCTTGATTAATTGCGTATAGCCAGCGGATTGATCAACGGGTGCAAATGGATGTATCGAGTTAAATTCTGGCCAAGTTACTGGAATCATCTCTGATGTGGCATTTAATTTCATCGTGCACGAACCAAGTGGAATCATTGTTCGATCCAGTGCTAAGTCGCGATCAGATAATGATCTTATATATCTGAGCATGGAAGTCTCAGAATGGTAGGTGTTAAAAAGTGGATGAGTTAAGTAGCTACTCCCCCTGGCAATGGTTGAACTGCCTGAGTCGGATTTAACAGATTTCAATCCAAAAATTTTTAGGATTACTGCAAACTCTTCTGCGGTGGTAGTTTCATCAAAACTTACGGAAATCTCATCCTTTGAAATTAATCTAAAATTGAAACCGTTTTCAACTGCTTTTTTCGAAAACTCTTCTGCCTTAGGTGTTTTCATGAGCACGGTATCAAAAATTTCATACTCACCAACAGCAAAGCCGCCATCTTTAGCAGCTGACCTTAAGTTATATGCAAAGCTTTGAATGCGCTCTGCGATCGCTTTTAAACCCTCTGGTCCATGCCACATTGCATAAAAAGCTGAGATTACTGCAAGTAGTACCTGGGCGGTACAGATATTTGAGGTTGCTTTATCTCTTCTAATATGTTGTTCTCGAGTTTGTAGTGCTAATCTGAAAGCTAAATTACCGTGCGAATCCACTGATTGGCCAACTAAACGTCCAGGCAATGATCTTTCTAAACCATTTCTAACTGCCATAAACCCAGCATGTGGTCCGCCAAAACCGACTGGAACACCAAATCTTTGTGCTGAACCTACTGCGATATCTGCGCCGTACTCCCCTGGTGATTTAAAGAGTGTTAGGGCCAGTAGATCACAATCAACTATTGCAAGGGCACCTGATTGTTGAATATTTCTCACAATATTGGCTAGATCTTTCACTCTTCCAGTTGATTCCGGATAAGCAATAACAGCAGCAAATATTTCAGATTCAAATTTAGTCTCAGCAAAATCACTCTCAATAACCTTTATTTTTAATGGTTTAGCTCGAGTTTTAATAACATCTTTAACATGAGGATGTAAGTTTTTATCGATTACAAATGCTGCATCATCACTTCCTTGCCAAACTCGTCTTGCTAATGTCATTGCTTCAGCTGCAGCAGTTGCTTCGTCGAGCATAGAAGCATTTGAGATTGGTAAACCAGTAAGGTCAGCAACCGCAGTTTGAAATGCAAATATTGCTTCTAATCTTCCTTGACTTATCTCTGGTTGGTAAGGAGTGTATGCGGTATACCAGCCCGGATTTTCTAACACATTTCGCAAAATTACTGCTGGCGTTATTGTCCCGTAGTAACCAGAACCGATTAATGATTTCATTACCCGATTCTTAAGAGCGATCTCTTTAATCTCAGCAAGTGCTTCAACCTCAGAAATACCAGTTGGAATACTTTTTTCAATCTCACCTTTGATATGGATATTTTGTGGCACAACGGAAGAAATAAATGAATCTAAATCCTTAAATCCCAACTCAAGTAACATTGTTTGTACTTGATAGTGATTGGGACCAATATGGCGATCGACAAAATCAGATCTGTATGACATGCCTCCCCCAATCAAACTATACGAGGGAAGAATTGTATTGCTTAAGCGCCTTTAAGCTTTCTGCGTTGGGCCAATTCATCGTTACTTTCACCACTAACCACAAGACTGCCATCGATAAGGTTCTCTCCTTGCAGCGTTGAAAGTGATCCTTCAACCTCACTCCAAACCTTGCCAATTGCGATTCCAAATACACCTTGGCCACCTTGAAGTAGATCAACAATCTCATCTGGGCTGGTGCATTCATAGATTGATGCACCATCACTCATTAGAGTTATGCTTTCCAGATCTGAAACACCGCGAACGCGAAGATGTTCAACCGCAGTTCTAATATTTTGCAATGAAACACCAGTATCTAAAAGACGTTTAACAATTTTTAATACCAAAATATCGCGAAAACTGTAAAGTCGTTGTGACCCAGAACCTGCAGCTCCTCTAACACCTGGTTCAACTAAACCGGTGCGAGCCCAATAATCTAATTGGCGATATGAAATGCCAGCAGCAACACATGCGGTTGCTCCGCGGTAACCGATATCTGATGAGGTGTTCATGGGGACTCAATTCTATGGGGAAGGCTTAATTGTAGAATATGCCGCTTGCTGAGCCTATGAGCGACACGAAATACTTTAACCCAAGGTTGAGGGTTGGACTTATCCTAGAAAATCTTCTGGATTTATCTGGTCTAAAAACTCCTTAAATCGTTCAACTTCATCTTCGGCTTGATCCGGGATCTCAATCCCAGCCTCTGCCAGTAAATCCTCACTCGCCAAGATGGGTGCACCAATTCTTAGCGCAAGTGCAATTGCATCACTTGGCCGGGCCGATATAGCTGGTCCTTCTTCGAAGTTTAATTGGGCATAAAAGACGCCATCCTTTAATTCAGTCAGGTACACATTGTCTAATTTGGCACCTAATTGCATCAGCACATCTTTAAATAGGTCATGAGTTAATGGCCGAGGTGGTGAAACCTCTTGTTGAGCAAAGGCGATAGCTGTGGCTTCAACTGCTCCTAGCCAAATTGGCAGATACCTAACGCCATCTAATTCTTTTAATAAGACAATTGGTTGGTTGGAGGGCATTTCAACCCGAACACCCATTACCTCAACCGGGTGGTAATTTTTCATTAAAAATTATTTAGCGCGGTGCAAGCCGGCGCGAACAAGTGAAGCATGCAATCTAATTGATAGTGATGCTAACTCACGTTCAACCTCTTCAGCTCGAGCCTTTGACTCAGAACCTTTTTGACGAAGAAGCGGCGTTGTTACTTGTTCAACTAATCCAATTTCACGATCAGCAGCAGTTTTAAAAGCACGAAGATGTCTGGCACCAATACCAAAGGCTGAAATTTCTGCAACTGCCTTTGCAACTGCAAGGCCATCGCTGTCGTAATGGCGACCGCGAATTGTCACTAATCCATAAGATTCAATCTCAGTTAGCTGCTCATCAGTTAGGTTTGAAGCAGCGAGCATTTCAGATCTTGTAAGACGCAGATCATTATCGCTTGCAAATTGGTCAGCGGTTAACGCACCATCAGCTGCAGCAAGACGTGGGGTTGCAACTCCACCAACTGCCTTAGCTGGAGTTAGGCCACGATCCATTGCATCTAAGTTCTCTTTGATTACCTTAAGTGGCAAATACTGATCGCGTTGAGCAAGCAAAACAAAACGTAATCTTTCTAGATCATTTGTTGTAAATTTACGATATCCGCTTGGAGTACGTTGCGGTTCAATTAATCCTTCGGACTCTAAAAAACGAATTTTAGAGATAGTAATATCAGAAAACTCGGCTCGAAGTCTGGTTAAAACTTCACCGATACTTAAATACGCTCGTGCTGGAACGGCCATTACTTATCCCCCACAAATAGAGTGAAATGGTACTTACCAATCTGAACTTCATCACCTGGGTTAATCTTTGATTCCCGCACAGCAACTGCATTTATATAGGTGCCGTTTAAACTTCCTAGATCCTTGATTGAATAACCATCAGATTTAGAAACTAATGCGTGTGAGCGGGAAACAGTAATGTCATCTAGACATATTTCATTGTTAATAT
>Ga0209358_10002914_pt1 | contig 12817 bp, 9 predicted proteins | sample LauGreFa1BDMLBSN_2_FD_187574 | JGI IMG/M metagenome (GOLD analysis project Ga0209358, IMG submission 187574) | Freshwater lake microbial communities from Lake Michigan, USA - Fa13.BD.MLB.SN (SPAdes) (version 2) | ecosystem: Environmental > Aquatic > Freshwater > Lake | place: Lake Michigan, USA...
ACTGGTGGACCTGCAGAAGGAACTCCATCTACATCTTTGGTGCTTGATCAATTTGGTCGCAATCTGACACAAGCAGCACGTGAAGGAAAGCTAGATCCAGTTATTGGTCGCGAGAATGAAATTGAACGTGTGATGCAGGTTCTTTCACGCCGTACTAAGAACAACCCAGTTCTAATTGGTGAACCCGGTGTTGGAAAGACTGCAGTTGTAGAAGGTCTTGCACAAGCAATTTACAAGAATGATGTTCCAGAAACCCTGAAGGATAAGCAGCTGTACTCACTTGACTTGGGTGCACTCGTTGCTGGTTCTCGCTACCGTGGAGATTTCGAAGAGCGCCTCAAGAAGGTTCTTAAGGAAATCAAAACTCGTGGTGACATCATTCTTTTCATCGACGAAATTCACACACTTGTAGGCGCAGGAGCTGCAGAAGGTGCAATTGATGCAGCAAGCATCTTGAAGCCAATGCTTGCCCGCGGTGAGCTACAGACAATTGGTGCAACAACTCTTGATGAGTACCGCAAGCATGTTGAAAAGGATGCAGCGCTAGAGCGCCGTTTCCAGCCAATCCAGGTGAAAGAGCCATCAGTTGCTCACACCATTGAAATTTTGAAGGGTCTTCGCGATCGCTACGAAACACACCACCGTGTATCAATCACTGATGGTGCGCTCGCAGCAGCGGCAAACATGGCTGATCGCTATGTTTCAGATCGTTTCTTGCCAGACAAGGCAATCGATTTAATTGATGAAGCAGGTTCACGTCTTCGCATTAAGCGCATGACAGCTCCTGCGGAACTTCGCGAATTTGATGACAAGATTGCAAATGCTCGCAAAGAAAAAGAGTCTGCAATCGATGGTCAGGATTTCGAATTAGCTGCAACGCTACGCGATAAGGAAAAGAACTTAATCGCAGAAAAGCATGAAGCTGAAAAGAATTGGAAGGCCACAGATCTAGATAAGGTCACCGAAGTTGATGAAGAACTCATTGCTCAGGTGCTTTCTCTTTCAACTGGAATTCCAGTATTCAAGCTGACAGAAGAAGAGACAGCACGTCTACTTCGCATGGAGGATGAACTACACAACCGTGTTATCGGACAGGATCAAGCGATTAAGGCGTTGTCACAAGCAATCCGTCGTACTCGCGCAGGCCTGAAGGATCCACGTCGTCCTGGCGGATCATTTATTTTCGCTGGTCCTTCTGGAGTTGGTAAGACAGAACTTTCACGCACTCTTGCTTCATTCTTGTTTGGTGATCAAGATGCATTGATTCAACTTGATATGTCTGAATACTCAGAGCGTCATACCGCTTCACGTTTATTCGGTTCACCTCCGGGCTATGTTGGATATGACGAGGGTGGACAGCTCACTGAAAAGGTTCGTCGCCGTCCATTCTCAGTTGTTCTTTTTGATGAAATCGAAAAGGCTCACCCAGATATCTTCAACTCACTTCTACAAGTACTTGAAGAAGGTCACCTAACAGATGCACAAGGCCGCCGAGTAGATTTCAAGAACACTGTCATCATCATGACAACAAACCTTGGTACTCGTGACATCTCTAAGTCACTTGGGCTTGGCTTTGCAAACAGCGATGATGATCTAACAAATTATGAGCGCATGAAGGGCAAGGTCAGTGATGAACTTAAGTCACACTTCCGCCCTGAATTCCTCAACCGTATCGATGACATCATCGTCTTCCACCAGTTGACTAAGCCACAGATCATTCAGATCGTTGATCTAATGCTTAAGAATCTTGATGATCGTTTGCACGCTAAGGACATGGGCATCGAGCTCACTCCAGCTGCGAAGGATCTTCTTGCAGAGCGTGGTTACGATCCGTTGCTCGGTGCACGTCCATTGCGTCGTGTCATTCAACGCGAAATCGAAGATGGATTGTCAGAGCGCATTTTGTTTGGTGAACTAAAGCCAGGTGAGATCATCGTTGTAGATGTTGAGGGAGAAGGCGCAGAAGCGGCCTTTACTTTCAAGGGAGCACCAAAGGCAACTCTGCCTGACACTCCTGAAGATCTTGCTGAAGCACCAACCGCTTAAAAATTGACTGCTTAAACCCCGTTTAGTTATTCACTAAGCGGGGTTTTTGCTTTACCTTTTCACAATGCGCAAACTACTTGTTGGACTCGTTGCCGTTTTATCTCTTTCTTTGGTCACATCTCAAGTTTCAGTCGCTGCAGTAACACCCGGAACAAAGTGCTCTAAAGCGGGAGCAACATCAACATTTAATGGCAAGAAGTACACATGTGTAAAGAGTGGCAAAAAGCTTGTTTGGAACAAAGGTGTGGCGGTCGTAAAGCCAAAACCTGGTGTCACTCCAACACCTGAGACAACACCAATTCCAACCGCAACACCTATACCAAGCCCAACACCAACTCCCATAGCAACTATTCGTGACTGGATAAATCCACGTTCTACAGACGCAGGTTACTTAAACGAATATAACGGAGTCTGCCAAAAGGAATTTGATCTCCCCAGTTATTGGAGTGCTTTACAAGATGCCTACATGGACTTCAGCAGGTGCAGTGGAATTTATCGAATTGCAAAATATGAGCTTGGATCTCAGCGACCTAAAGTGCAACTTTCTTCTAATTCAAATGACCTAAGCGCAAGAGAGTGTCAAATCTCTGTTCCAAATAACGTCACCGGGTTAAAGGGTTTCTTTCATCTATTTGAAACAGGGAAAAAGAATTTTGCTAACTCTGTTAAGTTCCCTGGACCTAAAATGACGATTCAGATTATTCCAATTTATGCCGTCGATACAGAAGCACCAAAGAATTCTCCTGAAAAAGACTATGGTGCGTACACGGATTTTGTGGCTGACTGGGCAAAGTATTCTTCCGATGGTGAGTCAGCAATTGACGTTCGGTATCCGAGTTCATACTTAGAATTTCCTAACAAAGTATCGAGTTATGGTATTTATCATGAAAATAAACATGACAGTCCATCTCACAAACAATTCGTTAAAGACTTGGTCGCAACGGTCGATCCGAAAATTGATTTTACCGGCGTAGATGTAATCATTGTTGTAGTTCCACCCGGCACACCATTATGGGTGCTTGAGCAGGGGACTTTGAAAAATTTTGAGACTAAAGAGGGTCTAGTTCGGATCGGGACAACCGAATACCCATACACACTAAAAGACATGTCAAAAGTAAAGTTCGCAAACCTAACAGTTCCATTTTGGTGGATTCATGAGCTTTACCATTCTGGCATTGGGTTTGATGACCATTATGGAGATTCCCGGAATAATGTAAACACGGAATATGGACTTGGTTGGTGGACGATGATGACACCGTGGGGTGGTGATTTATCAAGTTGGCAGAAATGGATTGTTGGCTTTATAACAGACTCACAAGTCAACTGCATTAAACCAACCACAGCAAGCACTCACTGGATTGCTCCCTCCAGTGTCAAAACAAAAGAAAAGAAGTTAGTGGTTATTCCCCTTTCACAAAGTAAAGGAATTGTCATTGAATCCATCCGTGCGGCAGGACTTTACTACAAGATTCCGAAAGCCAGTGAGGGTGTTTTAGTCTATGAAGTTGATTTAACGATTGAAGGCCATGGTCTGGGATACAAACTAGTTCTACCTACCAATAGAAATCCAGATCAACCGCCATTCTTTCTTTCTCAAGCAACGCTGCGCGAGGGAGAATCTGTACTTTCAAACGGCTACAAGATTTCAATCGTAGAATCTGGCAGTTTTGGCGATGTAATTAAAGTTGAAAAGTCTTAAGATCCTAGTTTTTTAAGTGCGTCTCCGCTAACGCGATATACCGTCCACTCATCCATAGGCACTGCGCCTAGGGATTTGTAGAAGTCGATGCTTGGCTGGTTCCAATCTAGAACCCACCACTGCAATCTTTCATAATCACGTTCTACGCAGATCTTTCCTAACTCTTTCAGGAAAGCTAATCCATAACCCTTACCGCGGTGTGCGGGATCTACGTAGAGATCTTCAAGATAGATACCTGGCTTACCAACCCATGTTGAATAGTTGAGGAACCAGATAGAGATTCCAACTACAAGACCGTCATCTTCTGCAACGTGACAATAAGCAACAGGATTTTCTCCAAAGATTGTCTCTTCAATTTGTTGGATCGTTGCTTTGGCTTCTAGGGGAGCTTTCTCGTACTCAGCCAAGTCTTTGATCAGCTGATGGATACGTGGGGCATCCTCTTTAGTTGCGTAGCGAATCCCAGACTGTGTCATTGTGGCAGTCTATATCGACGGCGGGGAAGTGCCTGAATTAATTGGTCTTCCAGCAGTGTTTTAAGGGCCTTTTCGACCTGAGATTCATCAGGCCACAGTTTCTTAATTGCAGATTCAGTAAGTGATTCATTGTCTCTTAGTGCTTGAACAATTGTTCCGCGGCACTTGCGATCTGTGCCGTGCCAATCTTGTGACTTTCTTACTAACTCTGTTTTTGGATAACCATTCTTACGCCAGTTGCATTGACCGATGATTGGGCAAAGCTCGCATGATGGATTCTTTGATGTACAAACCAGGGCCCCAAGTTCCATAGTTGCAGCAGCCCACACATGTGCATTCTTAGTTGGCAAAATTGCTAAGCGTCGGGCTTTTTCTTGTGCAGTGGGTGCTGGCTTTGGATGCTCTTGCCCATCTATTGCACGCACAAGTAAACGTCTGATGTTTACATCCATTACTAGCGATCTTTGTTCGAAAGCGAAAGCAGCAATAGCTGCTGCGGTGTATTCGCCTATACCCGGCAGCAATTGCAAAGTTTCTTGATCTTCCGGAACTTGGTTGTTGAAATCTTCAGCAATGATTTGTGCGGCAGCATGCAAACGAAGCGCACGACGTGGATAACCAAGTCGCCCCCATGCAGTTATTACCTGGGCAGGTGTTGCCTTAGCTAAATCATTAGGTGTTGGCCAACGTTCCATCCATTCCTGCCATTTGGGAAGAACGCGGTTAACTGGTGTTTGTTGCAACATGTATTCACTGACCATCACACCCCAAGGCGATGTATTTCTCCACGGAAGGTCACGCTTGTTTTTCTTAAACCAATCAACAATTGGTTTTTCTAACGAGCTCATTCGCCGGTGATTTTTACCCGTTTTAGTGCAGCATCAAGCCGTGAGACTTCTACGATCTCCATGCCATCAATCTTTGTATCTGATCCAGTCGGAACTAGTGCGCGCTTAAAGCCAAGTCGGTAGGCCTCTTGAAGTCTGCGATTTACACCGCTTACCTTGCGAATTTCACCGGCTAAACCAACTTCACCAATTGCAACTAGATCCGACGGTAAAGCAAGACCTTTGGCAGCCGATGCGACCGCTAAAGCAAGGGCTAAATCAGCTGCTGGTTCGGTCATTTTCATGCCGCCAACAGTTGCTGCATAAACATCACGTCCACCAACGCGGATGTTGGCGCGTAGTTCTAGGACTGCAAGGGTCATAGATGTACGAGCAGAGTCCAAACCGGAGACAACTCGGCGTGCGTTTCCATAATCATTTTCGCGTCCGGCAGATACAAGAGCTTGGATTTCAGCTAACAACGGCCTGCGACCTTCGAGAGTAACGGTCACACATGTTCCAGGAACTGGTTCTGCATGACGGGAAGTAAACAAACCTGTTGGGTCTAGCACCGATTCAATTCCGGTGTCGCTTAAATCAAAACATCCAACCTCATCGGATGCACCGAAGCGATTCTTGATTGCGCGAATCAAGCGAAGACGTGAATGGCGCTCACCTTCAAACTGCAAAACAACATCAACAATGTGTTCTAGTAAACGAGGACCTGCAATTGATCCATCCTTTGTTACATGTCCAACAAGCAGCAAAGTGATGTCGCGATCTTTACAAATACGAATCAACGCACCAGCAACTTCACGAACTTGAGTTACACCACCGGGCGCGCCATCTGCAGCAGAACTGCCAATTGTTTGTACTGAGTCAATAATCAAGAGCTGTGGCTTTACAGAATCGATATGTGTAATGACTGCACCTAGATCTGTTTCGGATGCAAGAAAGAGTTGAGGATCAATTGCATTGATTCGCTCTGCACGAAGTCTTACTTGTGAAGCAGATTCTTCGCCGCTGATATACAAGGCAGGAATTCCCTTTGATGCAGTTTGTGCTGCAACTGAAAGTAAAAGCGTTGACTTTCCAACACCTGGTTCGCCAGCAAGCAAAATCGCAGCTCCTGGAACTAATCCGCCGCCAAGTACCCGATCTAATTCGGATACTCCAGTTGCGCGTGCATGTGCGGCAGACAGATCTACATCGCCAATAGGAGTTGCTTTAGCGGTTACATTTCCTGCAACTAATGAAAGTTTTTTCGGAGCAGCGATTTCTTCAACTGAACCCCATGCTTGGCATTCACCGCAGCGACCAACCCATTTTTGGGATGTCCAACCGCATTCGGTGCAGCGGAACGGTTCTTTTTCTACCTTGGCCATGAGGTAACCCTATGACAAGGCACTGACTATTTCTTCTGGGCGGCCAAAGTTGCTGGATGCTGAATGATAAATAGTGGAAGTGAGCGTGCTGCGGCATCGCGAATGTGTTCCATTCGGACATCACACAAGCGTGCTAGTTCGGCGTAGGCATCCTTGCCCATCAACAATTCAAGTTCGTACTTGTTTGAGATGTAAACCGGTTGCGTACCAACGTGTGCATCGCTGTTACTTGTGCAGTACCAGTCAAAATCGTCACCGCCATCGCCCCATGCAAGACGTTCGTACTCACCAATTACAGTTACTGAATATTCGCGCTCGCCGTATTCGCGAGTTTCAAAGCTACGACGCAATGGCAACTGCCAGCAAACATCTGGCTTTGTGTCAGCAAAGTGCTTTCCATCGCGTTGTGCGACATGGTGCAGTACGCAACCAAATGATCCAGTGAAACCTTCTGCTTCGTAACCTTTACGGTTTAGGAAAATACAGCCATCTTCCACGCGACGAGTTTTGCGTTCGCCATCTTCATCTTTTTCTGAAATTCGCAATGGGCCGCCAGGCTTCTTTGGGCGAGCCTCGTTGTAGAACTGCCACATTTCTGGAGTTAAGTAAGCAGCAGCTTTAACTGTGCGCGCTTCATCATCTTTATCACTGTACATCGCACCTTCGGTGCAGCACCCCGAATTTGGTTGATTCTTAAAGACACCTTGGCAACCATCGCCATAAATACAAGTCCAGTATGAAGTTAACCAAGTGAGATCGCACTTAAAGATTGTCTCTTCATCATTGGGGTCAAAGAATTCAACCCAATCACGCGCAAATCCTGCTTTAACTTCTGACATAGTCGCAGAGCCTACAGGCATAAAGGATAGACTTGTTACATGGATCAGCAATCAAAGGTTGCCGTAATTGGTGCCGGTGTAATGGGTGAGGCCCTTATTGCTGCTTTGATTTCATCTGGTGTTCACCCAGATCGCATCACTATCTCTGAAAAGCGAGAAGAGCGAGCACAAGAGCTGGTCGCTAAGTATGCGATAAAGGTGGCACCAGTATCTGCCAATGTTGCCGATGCAGATGCACTTTTGTTAGTTGTGAAGCCACAAGATATGGCGACAGTTCTCGAAGATGTTAAGGGCTCAATCAATCCAAAAGCAGTTGTAATAACCTTTGCTGCGGGTAAGACAATTTCATTCATCAGTAATGGCCTTGGAACCAGTAACCCTGTAGTTCGGGTAATGCCAAATACTCCAACTTTGGTTGGAAAAGGAATGGCTGCAGCATCTATGGGTGCGGGCGTTACCGACGCGCAGCGCGAATTTGTTATGGGCTTTCTAGCTGCAACTGGAACAGTAATTGAAGTCGCTGAAGATCTACAAGATGCAGTCACTGCCACAAGTGGTTCTGGCCCGGCTTACTTCTTTGCATTTGTTGAAGCCATGGTCGCTGGCGCAAAAGAGCTTGGTCTTTCTGAAAAAGATGCAACAACTCTTACTATTCAAACAATTGTTGGCGCAGCCAAGTTACTTGACGAGTCTGGAAAAACCGCCACAACGCTGCGCGAAAATGTAACTAGTCCAAATGGGACGACAGCTGCAGCCCTTACATCTTTTGGTAATGACAACTTGAATTCAATGGTTGCAAAAGCAATGAAGGCGGCCCGCGATCGTTCGCAGGAATTAGCGTGAAACGCTTACTTTCCTTAGTTTTGATCGCAGCTTTTCTCTTCACACCAGCAGCTAACTCTGCTCCTAAGAAAATCTCTGTAAAGCCCATGCAGCTTGTAACAACTGTGGGTACACCAGATGAAGTAAGCGGAGTAGTGATTTCTGGCAAGAGTTTGATTGTTTATGGAAGCAAGGCGTCTAAGGCATATGCACGCGCAGTAGATACCACCGGAAAAGAGTTGTGGAACCTTTCTTTAGATCAATCACCCGCATCGATTGCTACCGCTGCAGCAGTAGATTCAGCAGGCGACATTTGGATAGCAGGTGCGACACCTTTAGCGCTGGGTTTAACTCCACCAAGTCCAGCAGCGACCCCGGTAAATCCTGATAATGCTGCTGCAACACCAACGACAACTGTTGGCAATCTTCAAGCGGTAACGATCTGGAAACTTACTGCTGCGGGCGTTCTAGCTTCCACAAATACCTTGCCAACAAGTTCAGTTGTATTTCCAACTGCCATCTCTGTAGATCGCAATGGTGCATCCATTGTTGGAATCATCGGAACAGAGAAAGGTAGTGCTGGATTCTTTGTTAACTCTGATAAAGCCGGCGTATTTGGCAAACTCTTACAAATTGGTTCTGTTTCAACGACCACTGATGCAGTGGTACGCCATAGAGATGGAAGCTTCACCGTGGCGGGCTCAAGTAGCGAAACCTTGGCTGGTAAGAAAGTTGCGGGCGCAACTGATGGTGTACTAATAAAGATTTCTAAGGCGTTGAAAATTACTAGTGTTATTCGAAGTTCAGCGGTTAAAGGAAAGCGAATCTGGAATAGTGCAACTTCTACTTTGCTATTGGGAGGCGAAGTTGTTGCTGGCGGAAAAACGGAAACCGCAATCACAAAGTTTTCATCCTCATTTGCACCAACGTGGACCTATCGTTTTGCTTCAACAGGTCCGGCAGTAACTGTTGGTTCGACATATGCAGCTTTTATCTCTACGGGTGCAACACCTCAACTCAATTGGAATCCCAAGGTTGCGACACCATTGCTTCTGACCTTTGATGCAAAAGGCGCTATTACAGCCGCTGATAGCGGGCCAATAGGGCAGAAAGAAGTGCTTGGAGCCGTACTTTCAAAGGAGTTAGGGCTTTTAGTGGTCACATCAAGCGCAGATACGGTTTCGATTTTTACCCTCATTCCGCGGTAACCTAAACCCCCGCACACACAGTGCGTACATTAGAAATGAGAGCGTGACATATGGGTTCCGTAATTAAGAAGCGACGCAAGCGCATGGCGAAGAAGAAGCACAAGAAGCTTCTGAAGAAGACTCGCATTCAGCGCCGTAACGCTAAGTAATAAATTACGGTTTAAGAAGTGCAAGCTTTCCATTAATCGTGGCAAGCACATATTTAACTTTGTTTACAGTCACCCAAGCGCACTGAGTAGGTTCAGGGCCTTGGGTGCTGCTAACTAAGCGGATTGCAGATTGGCCAAGATCTTTCTTGCTTGTGTCTAGAGCACACAATCTTTCTTGGCAATTAAAGATAATTGTTTTTCCATCTGTTGCCAGATACTTGTCTGGTGTTCCAAAGTTTTCGGTGGTCAATTTATAAATTTTTGTGGAATCTTTGAGCCAGCTCCAACGAATTTGATCGGGCTTAGGTGCAGAAGCAGCTGATGCCCCTAACCAGGTTGCAAAGACTCCTGCAGATGTTCTGGCTAATGCAACATCAAAGCCAAAAATCAAGGCCTCTTCAGTGGAAATATCTAAGGTTTGATATTGCCATGCTGTTGGTTCAATTGATGTTCGAGTCGCAATTCGAATAGCACCCGATGTTATTTCCTTCTTCTGATTCATTGAAACAACTGAATCGTAAGCAACATATGTTGTGCTGCCATCGAAAATTGCCTGAACATGAAAGCCAACGTCTCCCGTTGTTCGGCCATCAGTCTTGCGATCACCATCGACTAATTCATATCGCCAAGAAGTTCCCTTTGATTTAACTGCGCCCAGTAAGACTCCTTGTGATTCATCACGGTAGAAGACTTGAACCGCACTGGTCGAAGCCACGCATGCGTTAGCAACGCTGACATCACTAGATGTTCGAACTCGAATTGGGTCTTCATAGTTATTTACAGAAGGACCATTTCCATCAACAGTTTCGAAGGCAAAAGCCTTTCCATTAAATGTTGCGTATCGAAGATCTTTTTCAGTGGCATCGGTGTAGAAAATGTGCAAAGTTTGCTTAACTCCGCTGCCATTGACGCACATGCTTATTGCGCCGGAAAGATTGTGGGTAGTTCTGCCGCTGCTGCCACCAGCGCCATCGATAGTTACCTTTTTCCAACTCTTGCCATCAAATGTTGCAAGCTTGAGATCACCACTCTTGGTGTCCGTATAAGCAATTGCTGGTTTTCCATTAAATGTTGTACTGGCGACAGTTTTTCCATCAGCCGAGCTATCAAGAACTGAACTGTTCCAGGCAGGCTGGGGAATCACTGATTTTGTGATTGCCGGCTCAGAACTACCTAACGAGTTTTTAGCGATCACGCTAAATGTGTATGAGGTTCCATTCTTTAATCCAGTCATAAGCACTGGGCTTGATTGCGACTTCTTCTCTGTGCCTGTCTTTAAATTCTTAACAACATATTCGGTCACTTGAGCTGTACGTAGATTTGCAGGTGGGTCAAAAGCAACCAGCGCAGATGCATTTGATGTGAAAGCTTGAGCATTACGTGGTGAAAATGGAAGGTCGGTAGCAACACCTGCAGGGGGCTTGGTTCGCATATCCTCCATCATTGCAAGCAACAATGGTCCTGGCTCTTTAAATATTTCACCTGGGTCAAGACTTGGAGTCATTACAGAATCAAGTCCAGCTTTTGAAAAAGTTGCTTCATCAAGGTGTGAAGTTGATGATCCACCTTCATAGCGCGCAGGTGTGTACATCTTGGGCTTAACGCCACTATTGGCTTTAATTCCGTTTGTACCTGACCACACCAAGGAAGTAGTTAATGCAGTACCTAATTCTTTTGACGGTGTTGGAAGATCAGCTAAACGACGACCATCACTTGTCTGAAGGTAAGCATCAAAGGGCGTTGGCTGATCCAAACTTCCTATTCCAAAGAAAGGATCGTAAGCATCGTTAGAAAGAAAACCTAGACCGTGACCTAGTTCGTGTAAGAAAACAGATTGCAAGTCATACTCATTACCTGATGGTGCACCGTCACCTCTAGAGTTCCAGGCAGCTGCCGAATTTACTTGAATAACTATTTCAGGATTCTTTTTATCTAAATCTCTACCTGCTAAAGCATTTGCAAGTGCCGAGGGATACCAAAGAGAAGCATCAGGAGCACCGGAAAAGGCTGAGAAGAAACTTCCTGGCCGCGCACTACCTAACACACCCCATGAACTTGAACGCCCCCATGAAGCATCAACCGAGATAACAACTGAAGATTTGAAGTTTGCAGACCAAACGTCAATTGATGCCTGAACCTCTTTCTTAGCCCACTCTGGAAAATTGTTGTACTTAACTTCGAAGGCAGATTTAACTTCAAGGTTTTTACTTTTTGTCGGAGTTGGTATGGCAGTTGTTGGTTCAGTGCCTGCATAAATGTGTCCCCAGGTTGTTGCAGGGATTTGTTTAAAGGCCAGAGCGGGCGCAGAAGGTGCGGTTAAAAGCCCAAGAATTAGTGCGCCGGCAAGAGCAAAAGGCCCCATTCTTTTTACGCGCATCATGGCCACACGCTATCAGGGCTATCAGCGTGGTTTAAGGTCAGGGGTAGGAATTATCAATTCTCTATGCAAATTAGCAGGGTAGAAAGGGCGAATTAATGACCATCGTGACAATTTATGGCCGAACTGGTTGCCATCTTTGTGAAGATGCATTAAAGGTTTTAGAGTCCCTTAAAGATGAATTGAATTTTGAGATTAAAGAGATCTTGATTGATGGAAATGAAGAGTTACAAAGTTTGTACGGTGAACAAATTCCGGTTACACATATTGATGGAATTCATCACGATTATTGGCGAGTAGATCCAGAAAGATTTAGATCTTCCCTTGAAAAACATCGTCAGCATCAATGATCTTGTAGCTGTAACCCTGCTCAGCTAAGAAGCGTTGACGGTTCTGTGCAAAATCTTGATCGATAGTGTCGCGTGAAATCACAGAGTAAAACTTTGCGCCGCGACCATCAGATTTTGGGCGCAAGATGCGACCTAAACGTTGAGCTTCCTCTTGGCGACTACCGAATGCACCTGAAACCTGAATTGCAATTGTTGCATCGGGTAAATCAATAGAAAAGTTAGCAACTTTAGAAACAACTAAACACTTAACTTCGCCTGTTCTAAACTTATTGAAGAGAATTTCGCGTTCCTTGATTGGAGTTTCACCTTTGATTAGTGGTGCCCCTAAAACTTCGGATAACTCATCAAGTTGATCAATGTATTGACCAATGACTAACACTTGATCGTCAATATGTTTTGCCACGAGAGCTTCTACAACATCGCGCTTTGTACGTGTTGTCGCACAGTTTCTATACCGGTTTTCAGGCTCAGCGGTTGCATAAGCAAGACGCTCAGTTTCAGTCAGATTAACTCGAACTTCAATACATTCAGCGGGAGCGATATACCCCTGCGCTTCAATCTCTTTCCAAGGAACATCAAATCTCTTTGGACCAATAAGCGAGAAAACCTCACCTTCCATGCCATCTTCTCGTACCAAAG
>Ga0209358_10002917_pt1 | contig 12806 bp, 13 predicted proteins | sample LauGreFa1BDMLBSN_2_FD_187574 | JGI IMG/M metagenome (GOLD analysis project Ga0209358, IMG submission 187574) | Freshwater lake microbial communities from Lake Michigan, USA - Fa13.BD.MLB.SN (SPAdes) (version 2) | ecosystem: Environmental > Aquatic > Freshwater > Lake | place: Lake Michigan, USA...
GTACTTACCTTTTGGCCACTCTGTAGCTTTATTCTTCTCTAGACGCTCGGCTTTTTGTATTTGGGTAAATGCTCGGTCTATTGAGATATCCCCTTTCCTGACTTTCTCTACAAGTTCTTCAGGGGCTTTTTCTAATATATGCTTGGTTTTATAAACAGTCCCATAGCCAAGACCAACTGATTTGGCAGCTATTTCTAAAGCTTTGCCACTTTCTTGAGGGTAGGTCAGTTCTGACCTAGGCTCTTCATCTACAGAAATATGATGCATCCTTTCTAGAGCCTTGACTTTCTCTAGTTTCTCAATCTCTATGGCGACTAAAGCCTTGTCAATATTTGCATAATTTCTTTTACCGATTTGATTGTACAACATCCATAATTTTACTTCGGTCTCTGTATCTAAACCTTTCTGTACAAATGTTGTATATTCTATATTGTGCTTCCGACATATTTCATAGCGGTTATGCCCGTCTATAATTGTTTGATCTTCCAATATAGTAATCGGCTCACGACAACCATCATTCTTCAAACTATTTTCTAAAAGATTAAATTCCTCTGGTGTCAGTGGTCTAATAAGGTTCTGAAAATCAGGATTAATTTGTAATTGCATATAGCTTAATAATTTGCTTAATTTTTTTAATCAATATCACAATTTATTATACTATTTTTTAGCTATAAAAACAAATATTTATGCCTGTTTTGCCTAGTATTTATAAGCTTTTGGAGGTGTTTTTTATATAAAATTACTTGCAGTCTTTTTCTCGTTCATAAAAAACCTTGTAGCAATGGAAACAACAAGAGTTGTAGGGTTTGTAATACCCCCTTTGTAGACTGCAAGTGCAAGAGCCTTTTTTATTTCAGTATTTAGCATGTGATCTTAGACTTTCCGCTAAGTCTAAGTTTCTATTCATCATAATAGAAGCTGAAAACCCATTAGAGAGCTGCTTTTTTATAGAGGCTAAAAACCTCCAAAGGCCTCACATACGTAGATAGCTTAAAGTTCAGTTAGTTCTTTCTGTATCCCCTTTTGAACTCTCCCTTTTTTATAGAGTGCATTTATTTCTTCATCTCTTTTTTTATAGAGTCCAGAAACTCCAGAAACTCAAACTATAATTCACCTAAAGTCTCTCTAGCTATACAAAAAGGTATTGGTTAGCACATCTGCTTCTTTTCTTAAGTAACACATGGCTAAAGTAACAATAAATGCTTACTTTAATGGCCTATTCTTGTTCAAGCTTTATATATCCTCTAACCTTTTAAACAAAAGGAATAGGAGCAAGTCTTAGACCTCATCTCTAGGACGCCATTATTTTTTACAATTCGCTTATTCCGTGATATTTCCTATAGGCGTTCTGGACTCTAATAATTCATTATAAGCCTTTTTTATAGGATGTGAGTACTCCTCATAACTTGCCATTTTATCCCATTTATTTTATGGCTAAAGTTTTGTTTTTTATAGAGTCCAAAAACCTTGTACTCCTAGTTTTTATTATCAAAAGTTATTTATCAGAGTCCGTATATAGAATATTCAATTTCATTGCATTTCATTAATATTTGCAATGGAAAGACTCATTTTTTAACTCCTTTGCAAAAAGCATGTGATCTTAGACTGTTTTCCGGAGCTACGTTTCTAATTAAATGTAAATAAAAGAATAATACTTTCTAAGTTATCCAAATTTCCTGCATTTACCTGCTATTTGCAGGCAACTTCATTTCCATAGGCTTTACTCTTGCCATCTATTGCCGATTAATGCCGTTTATTAATCGGCAAAGTACTTACCTAGTATTTCTATTTTTATAAACTAGTACATAACTTAATAACTGAACACTAAGAGAAAATACTACTTCAAAAAAAGGGAGTTTTACCACCTAAGAAAAGAGCGGAAAATTCTTTTCCTTAGTGTTGGAAGAGAAAGAGCATAAAATTAATAAGATTTTATGCTCTTTTCTCAATAAAATTTTATTAATTTTATTAATTTAAACACATTTTTTTTATACCCTATTTTCCTTTATATTATAAGGCTTGTAGGAAAGTGGTTTTCCCACAGTCATCGCATGGTTTTCCCACAGTCATCGCATGGTTTTCCCACAGTCATCGCATGGTTTTCCCACAGTCATCGCATAACTATTAGTTGTATTTACTTTTTATTTTTTTATTTTTAATTGTAACAATCTCATTACTAATTTCTTTTTGTCTAATATTGGTGAGTGAGTATTTCGTTTCATTTTTTCCAATAAGCTTTTTCCATTTAGAAATTAGTGTTTTAGCTTTGATCATATTATCTAATACTTTTTCTATACGATATTCTGTTCCTTTTTTATCTTTTTGGTAACGCTTTAATAGACTATCACTTGCGTTTATTATTTTAGTGATACCAAATTCCTGAACATTTAATTTTAGTGAATATTCTAAATAACCATGTATATCAAAAGCTATATCGCTGTTAGGCATTAATTCTATTAATCTATTTAATCCTTGTAAGTCTTCGTAATAGTATGAATATTTATCTGATTTATCTTTAACAAAAATGATGTCATCAAGCATGACATCAAAATAATTATTTTGTTCTTCTTCCCATTCTATTTTTAGAATAAAAGCAGTAACTAATACCGTTTTATTTTTGCTATTTTTAAAAAATATTCTCTTAGTTAAATTACTATTTCCACTGAATAGAACTTCTCTAATTTTCTTAGTTTGATTATCCTCGTATCCACCGCATAACCTTGATTTTAAGCCGTATTCTTTATAGAAATCAGCACGGGTGATACGTACTTTATGACTATAGGATTGTATTTCTCTTAGTTTAAAAGCACGATCTACTAGTGCTCTTAAAGTTTTAAGTATGCGTGATTCTGTCTTTGTTAACTTAATACCTATAAAATGAGAGATGATTTCGTTAGAATTATCATCGTCTTCTAATTTTTGTAAGATTTCTGGAGCTGTACTTTTTAGAAGTTCTTTTACTTTTTCTTTATGATTATCGTCCACGTCTAGCCATTTTAAGGTCTGTTTTGTCCCGATTGATGCTATTCTTACATCATTTGGAGTGGCAAGTCCTTTTAAATTTTCTATATTATAAAGAATATCTTGTATAAGTTCTAATGTTTCATTTGTGTGCTTTAATTCATTTTTGAGGTAAGGAATAATATTATTGCAATGATTATCTATTTCTTGCTTTTTATAATCGTATTCAAGTTGAATTTTTGATTCTGGATCAATTAAAATCTGTTCTAATTTTTGAAAAAATTTTAAAGTTTTTTCTGATTCATCCTGTACTTTTGTGTCGAGAGGTTGCAGTTCATAATTTATATTATTATCAAGTGGTAGTGGAAATTTAATTTGAGGTAACCATTCTAACCAAATAGCAGAAAACTTTTCATGGAATAATTGTTTTTTAATTGTATCTGGGTCAACATAATCAGTATTTTTTAAAATATGTTTAACATTCTGTTCTAGTATTTTTTGAGTGATTTTAATTTGAATAGATATTTTTTTTTGTTGATACTCTAATTTCTTTTTTAACGTGCCTATATTCTTACAATTAATATTTTTAATCTCTCGTTTAGAGAAATCAACACGAGTAACATTATCAACTTTATTAATAATTGCTTTGTTTGTTACATTTTTCATGAGGGTTTACCATATTTATTTTAATTAATTAACTGACTGATATTTTACCTGATTATTGTTATTTTTTGTATTGATAAGTGGTTAAATAGTTAATGTATTTAGTTATAATTCTATGTCTGCAATTGCTAATTTACGGACATGCAAACCAAAAACCAGAATTAAGATTTCTTTTTCCATTCCTCATATTGTTCTAATAATTTCAACCATATTTCATTTTGCAAATCTGGTTTATCATTTCTAACTGGCATATCTCCTGTTTTACCTCCACACCATAATAAAAATTCTTCTAGTTCTTCCTCATTTTTTAAAACAGGAATATCGTATGTTATAAAATTTAGTTTTACTGGTAACAATAGAGGAACTATTAAACCTTTTGAATGATCCCTCTTTGAAGTCAATGTCCTATGTTTTTGGTAATGGTAACGCATGCTATTTTCTAAGTAGTAATAAAAACGCCCTTGATTAATACTACTCCAATCTGGTGCTACTATGACTTTTTTATGGTTATCAAAAGATACTAAATGAATACGATGTATAAGTGTCTGATGATAATATAAAAACGCAAAGTAAGCAGAATTTTTACTATACGTATTTCCTATTTCTCCTCTAGTCCATTCCTGAGTAGAATCAAAAATAGATACATCCTCACTATTATAATCAAATTTAATAGTGAATTCTGGGAAAAGGTCATAAAATAGATCGTCTCCACAGCCATGGTCAATATTTTTCCAATTCTTAAAATCAAGTAAATATTTTTTCATCCTTTGAACAGGAGTTTCATCAATCCCAAATCTCTCTTTCCACATTCTTTCAATTTGGCATTCACTTGCAGTTTTATCTATTGGTGTATTAGAAGAACCATTACGAGTATATATCACTCCTGCTGGTATCTTTTTTTTCTTTTGATTTTCTTTAGCAGATTTGCTTTCGTTGCTTTTTAGTAAAAAATATGGCTTATAGCAAGTATTAGCTATTTGAATGATATCGATCTCTTTTTGATCAATAGATAAGGTGTAAAGAGAAAAATCAGGTCTACTGCTAAAATTAGCATTGTTAATTAAATCTTGTAATTGATGATCCTTCTTACGAAAATTATCTTCAGGAATAAGCCCGATTAATTTACCTTGATCGTTAACCCCAAATAATAAAAATCTATCACCATCATAATCAGCGTTACTAAGACATAAAATATCGTGTAGTAGTTCTGTGTTGTAGCTATGCCATTTTTGTTTAAAGTCTACGTATACGCTTTCTGCTGAATTATTATCAATTAGTTCTTTTAATTCTTCTGGAGTTAATTTTTTCATTATTTACCTTTTAGAAGCTTTTTACTTTTTCACTTCTCTTAACATGAGGTTTAGGGTCAAATAATGAATTGTAACTCTCCTCGGTAATATATACCATCCTCCTTACTTTAATTGCCTGTAGCCTTCCGCTGTAAACGTATCTCTGTATCGTATAGCGTGAAACCTTTAATCTTTCCGCTAGCTCATTAATCGTATAAAAATTCTTTCCTTCTATCTGTTCCATAGTTCTAAATTATCCTCCTATGTTCGTTGGTTGTTTTTCTTTTCCTTCATACACCAGAAATTGGCTAAGACGAGTATTCAAGGAAATATCTAAGTCTTTTTTTCCATTTCTATTTTTTAGAATTTTTATTGTTAAGGTCTGGTCTTCTGAATTAGCCAAATTTATTAATTTAGCTTTTGCTTGCCTTATTTTTTTTCTTAATTCTTCTGCACCTACATTTGCATATCTAGAGTTAGATGACTCTGGGGCAAAAATATCAAGTTCATCTTTAAACGTTTCTTTTATCTGTAATCTTATTTCAGCTTGATCTATTGCACTTTGAAGCATTTGTATTTGAGCAGCTAGAGGATTCCATATCCCAAGAACAAGGTTTGCATCTTGCTCAATATCTCCTGCGTCTTTCATATTATGTAAATTAAAAGTATCCGAAGATTTTGCATCTCTATTTGCTTGAGTTCCTAATACAAAAGCAGCTTTTACTCTCTTATCTTGCGTAGTACTTAATAGAATATTGCATATTCTTTGGATTTCCTGTTGTCTATTAACTCGTTCCTCTTCGGTAGTTAATTTTTGTACGTAGTCAATGAATACTGCCGCTACTTCCTTCTTAATCTCTGTTTGTTGTTTTTGCTCATGAGACTCAGCTTTTAAGAAGTTAGAACAAGCTATGCAACGCTCTATGATTGCACTAGTTAGACTTTCTACGCTTGGTTTCCTCTCTAATATCTGTAGCCTTTTTTCGTATATCCATTCTTCTACTTCTTTCTTTGATCGACATATTGCTTCAACCATTCCATCTGTGCCATCGTATTTTCCAATTTCCAACTCCATAATTTCAAGGTAAGATTTATTTGGATATTTTTTTTCTACTTCTTGTTTTGTAACTGCATTAAGTTCAGTGTTTATTAAAATTATCTTTGATAAGATAGTTTTCTCTTCTTCTTCGTAGCTATAAAATAAAAATGCTTTATCTGGATTAGCTATAACCATATTCCTTAATATATTAAGCATCATGGTAGTTTTGCCGTGAGAAGGTCTACCTGCTATAAAAGCAAGGCTTGAAGGTTGGATTGTTACATATTTATCTAAACTAGAAAATCCTGTTTTTAATCCTATTGGGTTGTTTTTTAGTGTTTGGACATATTTACCCCAAGTGAAAGGTTGATCTCCGTCATAGTCAGTAGTAAGTAGATCGTTATATCTGTTGATATTGCTAAGTATATTAGATAAAGCCTTTAAATTAGACTCTTTACTTGTATGATCTTCGTTAATATTGTCTTCTAATATTAACTTTTCTATGTTGTAGCATTTGACCCTAAATTTATGTATATCCAGTATCTCTTTGTCTTCTCTGTTCATTTCTTGAGATTTTTTAATTTCTTCTAGTAGTTCTAGAATTTTAGGATGTAGCTTTTTTTTATCATCTTTGCTATTCATGTTTAGTTCTTCTATAGGTTTATCGTGATTAACAGCTATTTCGTATTTTGTGGTATTGTCTAGTATTTCCTTAAGGTCTGGATACTTTCCGTCTATATCATCCTTATACTTTCTTATTAACTCATCAATGTCCTTGCATTCGCAATATTTTGGGATGCTTGCAATATCATGGCTTATGCCTGCTGCTATTAATTTTTCTGCCGTTTGTATAGCTCCCTTTCTTCCTGCTTCGTCATTATCTAAGAGTAATATTACCCTCCCGCAATTTAGTTCTTTTAAGCAAGTAACTTGACGTTCACTGATGTTATTACCGCTTATGGCAACAAAGTGGTAGCTCTTCATTTCCTCTTGGGGTAAAGCAAAATAAGTACCTGCTAGAGCATCAAGTTGACCCTCCACTATTACGATATCTTTCCCTTCTGCTTCTTTTGTAAGGTTAAATAAATGATCGGTTTTACCGAGTCCCGTATTGTTTATATATTTAGGTTTTATCTTCTCATTGTCAGTCGGTTTTCTTGTTGAAAAACCTATTATATTTCCCCTAGTATCAAACCAAGTAAAAGTAATACGATTTTTAGTTTCCTCATGTCCTTTCTGGTATTTATTGATATTCAGTATGCCTAAGAAGTACTGCTTAATTAGTTGCTCTCCCCTTTCTTTTGAATAACCGACATTTACAAGTAATAAAATAAACTTTTCTTCATCGGGAAAGAAACCCAGTTTAAAAGATATAATTTGTTTATCATCATAGCTTCTATCCTCTTTTAAGTACCTTAAGGAAAAGGCTACTTGCTCATTATCTTGCTCATGCAAGTAGTTTGTAAATATCTGGTGGCAAGTTTTGAAAAACTCCCGTTCTTCTGCTATTTCTTCTTGGGTTCTTATAGGTTTATCGGTAGTTACTTTCTCAAGTGGTTCAGGTGTTTTTTGTTCCTTATGGACGTCATTAGCATTGGTAAAGCTTCCTTCCCGTTCATTAGTAAAATCCTTGAACTTATAACCTATCATCTCATTAATATACCTAGTCATGTTTTTATTTGAGTATCCCCTCCTGTCTGCAATGTAATCCCATAAGCTTTTGCTAAAATTACAGTTCTCCTGACGATTGCACTGTATTACCCTGCTACCTTGATTAAAATAAATATATGCTTCTGGTTTATCACACTCGGGACAAATTATTTGATAACGGGTGCTATCTGTTTTTTTTATGGTAATGCGGTTATCTTCAATAATTCTTTTTAATTGGTCGGGTGAAGTCTGGTTTAAATTTGTTATTGTTGCCATCGGTATTAATTATTTTAAATTGTATATATTTCTTCCATGTATTTATCGATGACCCTCTCTGCTGGGTTAGCCATACGCTCTAGATTGTGGCTATAAATTAGGGTAGTGTTTATATTTGCGTGTCTTGCCATGGTTTTTACTTCCTGAAGACTTGCCCCGCCGATTAAAGCATTAGTAATAGCAGTGTGCCTTAGTGAGTGGGCGGTAAGCCTTTTATCATCAATATCGGCTTTAAGTAGTGCGTTCTTAATTAGTCTGCTTATGCTTCTAGTCGTCATTCTATCGCCGTTATTACGATCGGATATTGAAGCAAACAAAGGAGCAGACTTATCGTTTTGTCCTCTTGCTTCTAAATAAGTTAAGATTGGTTTTAGAGAAGTATAGGTAAGTACTACATATTCGTCTTTAGCATCCCTTCCTTTCCCTTGAATATAAAATTTAGCCTCATCTACGCATTTTGCTATATCTCCAATATCGGCTCTTTGGATTTCAATAGTTCTTAAACCTGTTCTAAGCAATAAGTTGATAACGGCAAAGTCTCTTTTACCTTGAATACTGGATGTATTAATTCCTTTTAGTACTCTTGCAATCTGTCCGTTTGATAGGCACTCTTTCCTAAACCCTTTCGGGCTTTTCATTCCTTTTATGGTTTTAGCAATATTAGGATATATCTTCTTTGACTCAGTCCAAGCAAAAAACCTCCTTACTACTACTAGATAAGCCGTAATGGTATAAGCAGCTAATTTTTGATCATCTAGGAACTTTTTATATTCTAATATATCGTTGCCAGTTAGCCCTATGGACTTATTAGACATAAAGGAAAAGAACTGATTTAAGGCTCGCCTGTAAGTTCCCTTGCTATTTTCCTTAATGTCCTGTTCTGATAAAAATTCTTTTAGGTATTTAGAAAAATTGATTGTCTCAAGGGTAATTAGTGCATTTCTATTAATAGCTATATCGTTCATGATATTTACTTGCATTAAATATACATAGCTTATTATAGCAATATATAAATTAATATGCAAGTATTAATGTTGTAAAATATCAACTTTTATTATATAAAATGTTCATAAACTCCCACCATATTTTTTAAGCAACAACTCTATCGCCTCCTCCATCAACTGTGGAGCTTTTTTGCCTTTAGCTATTTTTTGTTCAAATACCAGCTTATCAAATGCTAGGCTATATGAGTCCTGAATATAAATACTCTTAATATGACGTACTAGAGCAGATTTTTTTGTGTTTTTTACTAACAGTGGAGCATTAGTGTTAGCAGTAGTTCCAGTTTTAGCTAACTCGCTTGCTCTTGCATTTTCTTCATCTATCCAGTTATTAGTCATTATTTTTTGCTTCCTCATTTTTAATTAAAATGGTTGCCAGAATTTTATTAATTTCTATTCTGCGTTCTTTGATTTTGTATGCCTTATTCATCTTTGGGTCAAATATCGTCATATACTCGCTAGCAGCACGGCTAAATACTCCGCTGGCAGCAATAGCGTAAGCACCTTTACTCTTGAGGTAGTCCATAGTTTGCTTTTCGTTAGCTCTATGTTCCTGCCCATCTGTTACTACAGTTATTATTCTTTTTCCAAGTAACTCGGCTCTTCTATAAGCGTCAATATAAGTAGCATACTGATCTCTTGCTGGTTTAAGAGGCATTACAATTAAATTGTTAGTAGGTACTTCCCAGTCGCTTGCTTGATGATCGAATATGACGATATCTGCTTCTGGACGGTTTGTTGGCACACTATCAATAACTTCAAAAGGCAAGTTGCCTGATTTATAGTATAATAATGAAGTTCCTTGCGGGTCTTGGCAAATAACTATAGGTTTTAAGCCTAGCTCTACGGAGGCGGCAGCAAGGTTAATAGCTAGAGTGCTTTTCCCTTGTCCTCCTTTTGGATTCCATATGCTAACTAATTTAATGAGTTTAATAATTATGAATTTATTATGTTTAATAATAAATATAATACATAATTATTAAAAGCAATAACTAAATAATAAATAACTCTTGATTATTAGCTTTAATTCCATTAGCTTGAAAGCTGTTAGTGATGACTGTAAACCATCATTACAAAATCAATCTATTAGCCTTGAGCTTTATGCTGGGGGTTTACTGTTATAAGTGCCTCTGGCATGAAAGCAGTAAGTAGTTGTTTTTTAAATGACTGTTTACAGCCCCTAGCACCTATTTTAACAAGCTAAGAGGTTGATTATGATTAAATACAGATACGACTTTGAACTACACACTCTTCAAGAGTTACCAAGTAATGACGCAAGATTATTTCTAGATATCATTGTACATAATGCGTTACTTAAGGCACAAGCTATTCAATACAAAGATAATACTGTATTCGTAATATCAGAAGAGCAATACAATAAGCTAATAAACAGCTAGCATTTATTGCAATGTTAAGCGTTATAGCTTCTATGATTGTTTATTTAATCAGGCAGCACATCACCCAAGACATAGTTAAGTGGCAACATCTGATTTATATAATAATACTTATGGTCTATACAAAGCCAGTACTTGAGCAAGCTTTGATTAAATTACACACCTAAAAGTTGAATAATCATTGTTCGATTATAATAAATTTGCTAGCTTAAGTTTTTGATGATAGATAAAAAACTTAAGCCATTAATTAAGTAGATATAGTGCAAATAGGTACAATTTCTTGGTTTAGAGCTGATAGAGGTTATGGATTTATTAAGCCTGAAGATAATTCAAAAGATATATTCCTACACCTTAAGGAGTTACAAAAGATTGGGCTTGATAATATAGATAAAGGACAAAAACTTTCTTTTGAGATAAGAAAGAAGAAAAACAAGCTAAGTGCTGTTAATATTAAATTGATATAATATGACTTGGACTATAGACCATATAATCTACATTGTATTTTTATTTCTCAACATAATCTTTGGTTTACAATCAAGTAAAGGTATCAAAAATATAAGAGAGTATGCCGTAGGGGATGGTAACTTTAACACCTCAACAATAGTAGCTACAACTGTTGCTACTTGGATGTGTGGTGAAACATTTTTTTCAACCATAACTGAAACGTATCAACATGGATTGTACTTTTTAATTCCTTGTATTCTAGCCTTTGTAATGAATTTCTTTTTTATAGGTTATTTTATAGCTCCAAGGATGACCGAGTTTATAGGTAAGCTATCCATCGCAGAGGCTATGGGGGACTTATACGGGCAAAGAGTACGTTTAATAACTACAATAAGCGGATTTATTGGAGTTTCAGGATTTATAGCGGTACAGCTAAAAATAACTGGTATTATAGTAAATTATGCTTTTGGTTTACCTGAAACATACGGGATTATTATTTCTGGTTTAATAATAACGTTATATTCTTCTTTAGGTGGTATAAAATCAGTTACTTTTACTGATGTAATCCAGTTTTTTACTTTTGGGACAATTTTACCTATAGTTACAGTTCAAATTTTCTTTAGTCTAGACAGTATTGATCCAATATTCCATACACTAAAAACTAATCCTAACTTTTCTTTAAGTAAGGTGCTTAATTTTTCAGAACCTAAAACTTGGTATTATGCCTCAATATTTTTCTTTTGTTTTTTCCCTTGCTTTAATCCTGCTGAATTTCAAAGAGTATCAATGGCTAAAAATTGGAGACAGGTTAGAAAAGTATTTTATACAACTGGGATTCTTATATTTTTTATTATGTCGTCAATAGCATGGTTAAGTTTAATCATTCTTTCTAAAGACCCTAATATTCCTGTTGAAAATCTTGTAAAAGACCATATTTTTTCAACGGCTATGACTGGATATAAAGGATTATTATTAGTAGGAATAACTGCAATGATAATGTCTACAGCAGATAGTTATATTAATTGCTCATCTGTATTGTTTACTCATGATTTTTTCAAAGCTCTTAACATAAAATTAAGCAATGAACTACTATCTGCTCGTTTTATATCTTTCTTTATAGGAATATCAGGGATAGCATTAGCCTTTAAAGAATCAAGCTTGTTTCATTTAGCTATATTTACAGCTAGTTTTTTTATACCTATAGTTTCCGTTCCTTTTTTAATGGCTATTTTAGGTTATAGGACACCATACGAAAAAGCTGTTTTATATGGAATGGCTGCTGGTTTTATAATTGTACTCTTCTGGAATTACTTTGATATAACTTTTATTGATAGTATAGCACCAGCAGTATTTACTAACTGGCTTGTACTAGTCATAATGCACAAGTATTACTATTCAAAGAAACTATCCGATTCTTTGCTATGAAATGGCTAATAATAGGTTGTACATTTATCCTTGTTATGTTTGTTTTGTACTGGGAAAATAATCATTTTAGTTTAGAAATTTTTTTTAATTTTTGTACTAATATTTCTACTAATGTTTTAGTAGCTTCTGTATTTTATTATTTTTTCCAATACTACCCTAAAAAGAAAAATGATAAAAATAGCATTAAAGTTTTAAACCAGATTACTTATTCAATATATGAAGCATTTATTACTCAAGAACTGTTTAGTCACGAAAAACCTACTAAGCATGTTAATATTTCGGTTACATCTGAAGAAATTTCGAATTTAATAGAAAAAGTAAAAAATTGGGATTTTAAGAATAGTTTCGAAGCTATTTTGTCACTAAAATTTGCTCTCGAAACAACTAATTCAAAGCTTCGTGAATTTGAAAACCTTTTAAACGCCAGTTTAGGATAAAAGGGCATAAGAATTGCTTAAATCATCAAGTTTTAGGGTAGATTTTTTAATAGCATAACCAGCAAGACAAGCTAAGACATGTACAAGAAAATTAACAGGTGACCTGTGCCTTGAATGTTCTAAGCTCATATGGTTTTTTAGTACATTAAATACAGATTCAATTAGCGAGCGTTTACGTAACAGCTTTTTATCTTCCAGTTCCAATAGATGAGTCTTCATATCTTTGC
>Ga0209358_10002919_pt1 | contig 12805 bp, 14 predicted proteins | sample LauGreFa1BDMLBSN_2_FD_187574 | JGI IMG/M metagenome (GOLD analysis project Ga0209358, IMG submission 187574) | Freshwater lake microbial communities from Lake Michigan, USA - Fa13.BD.MLB.SN (SPAdes) (version 2) | ecosystem: Environmental > Aquatic > Freshwater > Lake | place: Lake Michigan, USA...
CTGCGAAGGGCTGCAACCGATTTCTTGCGCCAGGGCCAAGTAAGGTGGCAGCAATTGCTGGTTGCGTGGAAAGTTCTCGGCGTTGAAACGCGGCATGCTGCGGCGAATGTCTTTGGCGTCGAGCTGCGCGATATCGATCGGCTTGCCAGCCAAAAACCCGCGCGCCACGGGGCTGAAGGCCACGAAGGCCGTGCCCAACTCGCGGCAAGCGTCGAGCACGGCGATTTCGGGGTTGCGCGTCCACAGCGAGTATTCGGTTTGTACCGCCGCAATCGGGTGCACCGCATGGGCTTTGCGCAAGGTGCTGGCCGAGACCTCGGACAAACCAATGCTGCGAATCTTGCCGGCGCGCACCAAGTCGCTCAAGCCGCCCACGCTGTCTTCGATGGGCACTTTTTTGTCCCAGCGGTGCAGGTAGTACAGGTCAATCACATCGGTTTTCAAACGCCTCAGCGCGTCTTCGCAGGTTTGGCGCAAGGTGGCGGGCCGGCCATCGATGACGCGCACCAAGCTGCCGTCGCCTTTGACGTCCACACCTTGCATGCCGCACTTGCTGGCCAGGGTGAAGCGGTTGCGGTGGGCCGACAAAGCCTTGCCAACCATTTTTTCGCTCAAGCCAAAACCATACAAGGCGGCGGTGTCAAAGTGGGTGACACCCGCGTCCAAGGCGGTGAGCAACAAGCGCTCGGCCTGTTCGGGTGGTGGCGGGTTGCCATAGGCATGGCAAATGTTCATGCAGCCCAGGCCAATGGGCGAGACTTGAAACGGCCCCAGCGCGCGGGTGTTCATGACAGTTGCTGTTCCAAGTCATGCAGCACTTGGTAGCAAGGCAGCACTTGGGCCACACTGGCATTGGGCTCGCGACCCTCTTGGATGGCGGCAAAAAATTCGCGGTCTTGCAGCTCGATGCCGTTCATCGACACCGCCACTTTGGACACATCAGTTTGTTCTTCTTTGCCGGTGTACAAGTCGTCGTAACGGGCCAAATAGGTGGCGGTGTCGCCGATGTAGCGAAAGTAGGTGCCCAAGGGGCCGTCGTTGTTGAAGCTCAAGCTCAAGGTGCAAATCGCGCCGTTGGCGGCTTTGAGTTGGATGCCCATGTCCATGGCAATGCCCAGTGCGGGGTGGATGGGGCCTTGCACGGCGTTGGCCTTGACGATGGGGCTGCCCACTTGGTAGGCAAACAAGTCCACGGTGTGGGCGGCGTGGTGCCACAGCAAATGGTCGGTCCAGCTGCGCGGTTGGCCCAAGGCGTTCATGTTGGTGCGGCGAAAGAAATAGGTTTGCACGTCCATTTGCTGGATGTTGAACTGCCCGGCCTTGATTTTTTGGTTCACATACTGGTGGCTGGGGTTGAAGCGCCGGGTGTGGCCACACATCGCCACCTTACCCGTCGACTTGGCCAAGTCGACCACGGCTTTGGCGTCTTTCCAACTGTCGGCCAAGGGAATTTCCACCTGCACGTGCTTGCCCGCTTGCAAACACGCCAGCGACTGCGAGGCATGCATTTGGGTGGGGGTGCACAAAATCACAGCGTCCACTTCTTTGATCTTCAAGCTGTCATTCAAGTCGGTGCTGACGTGGGCGATGCCGTACTTTTGGGCCACCTCTTGGGTCTTGGCGAGTTCACGCCCGACCAAAGAAATGACTTCAACGCCAGCGATGTTTTTGATGCCGTCCAAATGCTTGGTGCCAAAGGCACCCGCACCGGCCAGGGCCACTTTGATGGTCATGTTGATTCCAAATGAAGTTGAATGATGAAACTGAGTTGAGTTTAATTCAGTGCGATGACAAAGACTGAGACAGCGTCGCAAACGGCACCACCTTGGCGATGTCTGACAAAGGCCATGAATGCTCGACCGGAGCCACCACATAGGCGCGGCTGAGTTGCAGGTCGGCACAGGCGTTCCAAAAGCCTTTGGTGACGCGCGGCGCGTCAGATAGCTTGATCTCAAAGCCAATGCGCTCACTGCCCGTATCGATCACGGCGTCCATTTCGGCTCCTGCGCTGGTTCGGTAGAAATACAGCGACGCATTGTCCCCAAACCCTCGCGACATTTGCGCGGCCAAATGGTTGATGACCAAACCTTCCCATGAATAGCCCGCCATGGGGTGACCTTGCAGGTCATGGGCTTGCCCGATGTTGAGCAAGGCATGGAGCAGACCCAGGTCTCTGAAGTAAACCTTGGGCGACTTGACCAAGCGTTTTCCCAGGTTCACGAAATAAGGCTCCAGTTTTCTAACAATCAGCGCGTCGCAAAAAATATCCAAGTAGCGACTGACAGTGATGGGCGAAATCCCCCCCATGGCCACAGCCAGCGCAGAGGCATTGAACAGTTGCCCATGCTGGTGCGCCAGCATGCGCAAAAACCGCCACAGAGTTTCACTGGGAATGGTGATGCCCAAGGCCAACAGGTCACGCCGGACCAAGGACTGCAGGTAGTCATTGCGCCAGCGCAATGATTTCGCATCGGTTGGCGCCAACAAGCTCAACGGCATGCCACCGCGCAACCAATACTGCTGGACAGCGAGCAATTGCGCCTGGTGGGTCGACGCGGGCGCCAGCAAAGAGGATTGCACCTCATCCCACAGCAAGGGCGACAGCTCCAGGTAGCTGACACGCCCAGCCAAAGACTCGGCTGATTGGCGCAGCAGCACGCCGCTGGCTGAACCGAGCAACAAAAAGCGACCAGCATGCCTGGCCGCGTCTATTTCTGGGCGCAACTGCGCAAATAATTCAGGGAAAGTTTGCACTTCGTCGATCACCACCAAGTGGTTTCGATGTGCCGCAAAAAACGCAGCGGGGTTGTCCAGCCGCGCCCGATCGGCGGGCAACTCCAAATCCAAGAAAACGGCACTTGGGGTTTGCTTGGCGATGTACCGCGCCAGCGTGGACTTGCCCACCTGACGAGCGCCCAGCAACACAACCCCAGGGTAAAAGCTCAGGCGGTCTTGCAGTTCAGAGACAAGTTGGCGCTCAATCATCCTTGCATTTTATGACTGTCAGTATCAAAATGCAAGGATAAATTCAACCTCAGACAGCCGAATCACCGGCCCGGGTTTTCCAAAATCATGTGGCCCACGGCCGTGTTGCTGGCGGGCACGTGGTAGAAGCGGTGGCGCAAATTCAGCTGGGGCTGGGCCACGCCAGGGGCGCGTTTGGCCACATCCTCCATGGCACCGCGTGCAATCAACCACATGACCAACTCGATGCCCTCACTGCCGGCTTCGCGCACGTAATCGATGTGAGGAATATTGACAGCGGCCTCAGGGTCGTTGACCAGGTGGTCCAAGAATGCATTGTCAAAGTCTTTGTTGATCAAGCCCGCACGGGGGCCTTGCAACTGGTGGCTCATGCCACCCGTGCCCCAGATTTGCACATTCAAATCTTGGTCAAAGGTGTTGATCGCGTTGCGGATGGCCCGGCCCAATTCAAAGCAGCGGCGACCACTGGGCACCGGGTACTGCACCACATTCACCGCAAACGGAATCACCGGACATGGCCAAGCCTGGGGTTGGCCACACATCAGCGACAAGGGCACGGTGAGTCCATGGTCCACGTCCATTTTGTTGACGATGGTGAGGTCAAAGTCTTGTTGAATGACCGAATGGGCAATGTGCGAGGCCAGCTCAGGGTGCCCATGCACCAGGGGCACGGGCCGGGGGCCCCAGCCTTCGTCAGCCGGCTGAAATTGCGCTGCGGTGCCAATGGCAAAGGTCGGGATGATGTCCAGGCTGAAAGCGGTGGCATGGTCGTTGTAAACCAAAAACACCACGTCGGGCGGGTTGTCTTGGAGCCATTGCTTGGAATACTCGTAACCCTTGAACACCGGCTGCCAATAGGGCTCGGCGGTTTTGCCCAGGTCCAGCGCTGCGCCAATGGCCGGCACATGCGAGGTGTAAACGGATGCGGAGATATGTGCCATGGTCAAGCCTTTGCGTTTTGGCCAGCGCGGCCTTGGGGTTGTCGGTGGGCTTGGGCGTCGCCGTCTTCGCCAACCACGCGGTTGCCGTTGGCGGAGCGCCCGCCAGCGACCATCATGTTGCGGTATTCCTCTTCGGTCATGCCCGTCATGCTGCCCGCCATTTGCTGAAAGCTTTTGCCATCGGTGGCGCCGATCTTGGCGAGGAAATAAATATTGCCGCCGGTGCGGATGCACCAGTTGAGGTCACGTGCGATCACCGCATCTTTTTGCTCTTCGGTCATGTCCCACTCATTCAGATAAGCACGCTCATTGGCCTTGAAACGCTCGCGGTTGTCGGCCTTCATCAAGGACATGCAAAACTGGTTCAACCAGTAGCCGCGGCGCGATTGCTCCGCGTCAAAAATGGTGGTGCCTGGGACGTCCAGGTAGGGTTTGTCCAATGCCATGGTTCAGCCTTTCCAAAGTTCGGGCCAATAAAGCCGGGTGGGGTTATCGACCAACAAGCGACGCTGCAAATCAGCGGTGGTCGCAATGTGGGGGATGAAGTCGACCAACAAACCGTCATCGGGCATGTGGTCTTTCAAGTTGGGGTGTGGCCAGTCGGTGCCCCAGAGCACACGGTCGGGAAAGGTTTCGACCACATGGCGGGCAAAGGGAACCACATCGCGGTAAGCCATGCGTTCGCCATTGAGCGCCGCAGGCCCCGCCAGGGACAAGCGCTCGGGGCAAGTGACCTTGCTCCACACGTTTTCGTGCTGCTGCATGAACTTCATGAACAGCGCAAACTCAGGGCCATCCACCGCTTGGTTCACATTCGGTCGGCCCATGTGATCGACCACCACAGTGGTCGGCAGCGCGGTGAAAAAGTCCCACAACTCGGGCAGGTCCACCGCTTCAAAATAAATCACCACATGCCAGCCCCAGGCCTTGATGCGGGTGGCAATTTCCAACAGTTCGTCTTTGGGCGTGAAGTCCACCAAGCGTTTGACAAAGTTAAAGCGCACACCGCGCACACCGGCGTCGTGCATGGCCTGTAACTCGGCATCGGTGACGCTGCGTTTGACCGTGGCCACGCCACGTGCCTTGCCACCCGAATGCAGCAAGGCGTCGACCATGGCGCGGTTGTCAGCGCCGTGGCAGGTGGCTTGCACCACCACGTTTTTGGCAAAGCCCAAGTGGTCGCGCAGCGCATACAACTGGTGCTTAGACGCGTCGCATGGCGTGTACTTGCGCTCAGGCGCATAGGGAAACTCAGCGCCCGGACCAAACACGTGGCAGTGGGCATCGACCGCACCAGCGGGCAATACAAACTGGGGTTGGCTGGGGCCGGCATACCAATCGAGCCAACCGGGTGTTTTTTCAAATTGCATGGTTCATGTCCTTGGGTTCGGGCGGGTCTGCCTCAGTGCGCGTCAGCCAGTGGTTGACCCGCTTGCCGAAGACCATCGCCATGGCCAGCGCACGGCTCGCCAGCGAGGCCTTCCATGGCGCATCAGTCAACGTAAACCAAACCGGCCTTCTCCAGTGGCACACGCATGTTGTACATGTCCAAGCCCAACTCACCGGCCGCCAGTTTGGTGCGCTTGTCGCCTTCGTTGGCCTCGCGCGCCGCTGCGGCATCGGCGGCTTGGGCGGCAAATTCAGCGGGCACCACCACCACGCCGTCATCGTCAGCCACGATGGCGTCGCCGGGGTTGACCAAAGCACCGGCGCAAACCACCGGGAAGTTCACATAGCCCAGGGTGGACTTGACCGTGCCCTTGGCGCTGATGCATTTGCTCCACACCGGAAAGCCCATGGCGGTCAGCTCAGACACATCGCGCACACCGGCGTCGATCACAAACCCATGTGCCCCACGCGCTTTGAAGGAGGTGGCAATCAGGTCACCAAAGTAACCATCGGTACACGGCGCGCTGATGGCCGCGACCACGATGTCACCGGGTTGCACCTGCTCACAGGCCACGTGCAGCATCCAGTTGTCCCCCGGGTGCAGCAATACGGTGATCGCCGTGCCGGCAACCCGGGCACCGGGGTACACCGGGCGCATATAGGTGTGCATCATGCCCACCCGACCCATGGCCTCGTGCACGGTGGCCACACCGTATTTGGCCAGGCGTTCCACCGCCGATTTGTCGGCGCGTTGGATCTTGCGTTTGACTTTGCCCATGTTGTTCATGTCAGTGACCTTTCTGTTTTAGCAAATTGTCCAAACGAGGAAACACGCGGCGCACATTGCCCTCGTAAATGGCGTGCCGATCGGCATCGCTCAAAATTTTGCTGGCCTGGATGTAGCGCTTGGTGTCATCGAAATAATGACCGGTTTGCGGGTCGATGCCACGCACCGCGCCAATCATCTCGGAGGCGAACAACACGTTTTTCACGGGGATCACGGTGTTGAGCAAATCGATGCCGGGCTGGTGGTAGACGCAGGTGTCAAAGAAAATGTTGTTGAGCAAATGCTCTTCGAGCAAGGGCTTCTTCAGCTCTTGCGCCAAGCCACGGAAGCGGCCCCAGTGGTAGGGCACGGCACCGCCGCCGTGGGGGATCAAAAACTTCAGCGTTGGGAAATCTTTGAACAGGTCGCTGTTGAGGCACTGCATGAAGGCCGTGGTGTCGGCGTTCAAATAGTGCGCGCCCGTGGTGTGGAAACAGGCATTGCAGCTGGTCGACACATGGATCATGGCGGGCAAGTTGTGCTCAACCATTTTTTCGTAAATCGGATACCAGTGGCGGTCGTTCAAGGGTGGGCTGGTCCAGTGGCCGCCCGACGGGTCGGGGTTCAAATTGATGCCCACCGCACCGTATTCTTTGACACAGCGTTCCAACTCGGGGATGCAGGTGGCCGGGTCCACGCCCGGCGACTGGGGCAGCATGGCCACGGGCACAAAATTGTCGGGGAACATTTTGGACACCCGAAAGCACAGCTCGTTGCAAATTGCCGCCCAGGTGCTCGACACCTGGAAGTCACCAATGTGGTGGGCCATGAACGAAGCGCGGGGCGAAAACAAGGTGATGTCGCTGCCGCGCTCTTTCATCAGCTTGAGTTGGTTGGTCTCGATGCTGTGGCGCAGGTCGTCGTCGCTGATTTTCAAATCTGACGCTTTGGGCATCTTGGCCGGGTCTTGGATGCCTGCGATTTGCTGGTTGCGCCAATCGTCCAGGGCTATGGGCGCGGTCGTGTAATGGCCGTGGCAGTCGATGATGAGAGACATGGTTTTCCTCAGTGATGGAACAAAAAATAAAAACTCAAAGCCAGTGCATGCCGTGCCGGCGCTTGATCGGCTCGACCTCGGCACTGGCCAAAAAATCCATCCACGCGCGCGCCGCTGGCGCGCGCTGGGCATCTGCCGCTGCGGCCGTTCCCATGCCTGTCGAGAACACGCTGATGTAGGCCACATCGGGGGACAGCTCACCGAGCAAGGTGATGCCCGGCAGCGACATCAATTCGCTGAGTTGCTGAAAGCCCAGGCTGGCCTCGCCCCGGGCCAACAAGGCCCCCACAGGCACCCCCGGCTTGGCCTGCACGCAGCGGCCTTGCATGGCCGCCGTGATGCCCCACTGGTCGAATAATTTTTCCAAATACACGCCGCTCGGGCCCGTGGAATAAGCCACTTTGGTCGCCGCCAACACGGCGGCCTTGAGCGCTTGTGCACTGCCAATGTCGGGGCGCGGCGCACCTTGGGGCACAGCCACGGCCACGGGCGAGCGCACCCAGTCCACCCGCGAGCCCGCCTGCACCTGACCAGAGGCGATCAAGCGGTCGATGGCGTCGCTGGCCAATATCACCGCATCGAACACCTCACCCGCTTGAACGCGGCGTGCCGCGTCCACACCACCCACGGCCTCCACTTGCCAGAGCACACCGGTTTGTGCTTGGTAGGCCTGGGTCAAATCAGCCAGCAAGCCTTGGGTGGCTTTGGACGAAATGGCGTTGAAGGTGGGGGGGGTGGCGGTTAGGGACATGGCCACATTGTCAAGCTTTGCAGCATGCATCCACGCACCACAGGGCCACTACCTGATATTCATTTTTTGAATATCAGATAATTGGTTATATCCAAATCAACCAGATGGACCTCCAACAACTGCAATCTTTTGTGGCCGTGGCCGAGCAAGCCAGCTTCACCCGGGCCGCCCAGGTGCTGGGCGTGGCCCAGCCCGCTTTGAGCCGCCACATCCGCAGCCTGGAGGTCGAGTTGCGCCAAACCTTGCTGACGCGCAACGGGCGCGGGGCGGTCACCACCGATGCGGGCAAGTTGCTGCTCGAGCACGCCCGGGGCATCTTGCACCAAGTTGCTCGCGCCCATGAAGACCTGGATCAACTGCGCGGGGGCATGAGTGGGCGCGTGGCCCTGGGGCTGCCACCCAGTGTGGCCCGGGTACTCACCGTGCCGCTCACCCGCGCTTTCAGGGCCGAATTGCCCCAAGCGCAGCTGAGCATCCGCGAGGGGCTGTCAGCCGATTTGGCCGAAAGCTTGCTCAATGGCCGGTTGGACATCGCCGTGCTTTACAACGCCCAGGCCATCGACGGCTTGCAGCGCCAAGTTTTGATCGACGAGGAATTGGTGTTGGTGCAGGCACGCCCGCCAGGCTTGGCCGAAGAGCCGCCTCCCCCGCCCATGGAATGGCGCGAGCTGGCCAAATTGGCCCTGGTCACGCCCAGCCGCCCCAACGCCATCCGCATGCACCTCGAAGCCGAAATGGCCCGGCATGACTGCCAGCCCAAGGTGGTGTTGGAGATCGATGGGGTGTCGGCCATTTTGGACCTGGTGGCCGACGGCGTGGGCTGCGCATTGCTCAGCCGACAAGCGGTGGCCCGTTCGACCAAACCCTCGGCCTACCAATTGCGCCCCATAGGTTCACCGCCCTTCACCATCGCCCTCTCATTGGTGAGTAGCGACCGGCGCGCCACCACCCCGACCCAACAGCACACGGCTGCCTTGGTGGGCCACATGGTGCGCAGCCATCTGGTCCGGCCTTGAGGATCAGGTGCCTGAAACTTCACTTTTCTGACACAACAGGCCAAATTGATGTATGCTTTTGCAAATTAAAAATCAGTCCATGTCATACCCAGCCTGCGGAGAACGCCATCAACTACTACCTCAACTTTGTCAACTTGGTCCGGGCCTTGGCCGATAAGCAGACCATTCCTGACCTGGACGCCAGCACCAAGCAGCTCCTGGACGAGATCGCCCTGTTTCAACAGCGCGAAAAAGCCATGACGGTCACCGAGTTGATGGGTTTGTCACACATTGCCTCTCCCGCCACCTTGCACCGCAAATTCACCCAGTTGCTCGATCTGGGTTTGGTGGACGCGGTGTTCAAAGACCGCAATCGGCGCACCAAATATGTGGTGCTGACAGCCAACGGCCAAGCCTACTTCAAGGCCATTGAGCGGGCATTTGAACAAGCCCAAAAATCCCCGGGATGAGGATCAGCCTTTCGAGCCACGGCCCGGTCACTTTGTTTTTGGGCGTGACCACGCTATTCGCTGTGGTTTACAGCGTCAATAACCTGTTGACCTCTTTTTTGCTCTTGGTACCGGGGGCCCACTTGGTGCACATACCCAGCGGCTTCAAGTTGTTGTTGGTGCTGGTCTGCGGTTGGAGCGCGGCTTTGGCGATTGGTTTGGTGTCGTTTGCCGCCAGCGCATTTTTTTTCTTTGAGGGCAACTTGTTGCTGGCCGTGCAATTGGCCCTGGCCAATGCCGCCGCGCCTTTGTTGACCCGGCGCTTTTTTGTCGATCACCTGGGGCTTGACCGCAACTTGGTCAATTTGAATGGGCACCGCCTGATGGGTTTGGGCTTGCTGTACGCCGTGCTCAACTCCTGCATGAACCAATGGCTGATCCACTTCCACCAAGCCAGCCCAGACTTGATCGAAGGCCTGGCGGTGATGCTTGTCGGCGACATCACAGGCATTTGGATCGTGATGGTGTTGTTTCGTTCTCTGGCACGCCGCCTGGCACCGAAGTTGGGCCCATATTGACTTGGGCGGTGGCTGAGCAGGCTTTAATAAACCCCATTCAACCCGGTTGCCACAGGGCCAAGACCGCTCCGGCCAAGGCCAGTGAAGGACCCAACGGAATGTGTTGGTCTTTTTGGTATTGACCGCGCCACATCAAAACAGCGGCGAACAACAAGCCCAACAGCGAAGCCCCCAACACCAACCACGGCAAGGCCTGCCAACCCAACCAAGCGCCCAAAGCAGCGAGCAATTTGAAGTCGCCCCCACCCAAGCCGTGCTTGCCCGTGAGGCGCAAGAACACCTGGTACACCAGCCACAAACTCAGGTAACCCGCCACCGCACCCCACATGGCATCGGACAAAGGCAGGCCTGTCCACCCCAACTGGGCAGCGATCATTCCCACCCACATCAAGGGCAAGGTGAGCACATCCGGCAAGAGCATGGTGTCGGCATCGATCAAAGCCAAGGCCAGCAAGGTGGTGAAAAAACCGGCCCACATCAGCGCCGCCCAACTGACCCCCCAGCGCCAGGCACACCAGCCCCAAACCAGACCCACCGCCACCTCAACCAGCGGGTAACGCGCCGAGATCGGCGCCGCGCAATGCCCACAACGGCCACGCAAAAACAGGTAGCTGAGCACGGGCACCAAATCGCGCCATGCCAGCGGCGTTTGGCAGTGCGGGCAGTGCGAGCGCGGCGTGGACAGGTTGAATACCGCTGGCGCATCGCCCGTTGGGCCATCGCTAACGGTTTGCCATTCGCGCTCGAGCATGCGCGGCAAGCGCCACACCAACACATTGAGAAAACTCCCCCATTGCAAACCGATCAGGACTGCCATGGCAATGAACAGTTGCGGCTCCATGGTGTTGGGGGTGTGCCGCGGTGCGCTTCAAGCGCCAGAGGGTTTGCGTTGGAGCGAAATCAAGCGGTCCGCATAGTCTTGCCAAACCGGCTTGGCGGGCATGTCCTTGAACACACCCTGCGCGGCCAAACCCGCCACCCAATCTTGTTTGGTGGCAATGGCCGCCGCCATGGTGGGTGCCACGCCCGTCTCTTGCACGGTGACGGCAGACTCGCGCATTTCTTCCGCGCGGCGTTTGCCATGCTGAACCACCCGGCTGAAAAAGTAAGCGCCTTGCTTTTCCCAGTCGATGGTGGGAAAGGTCTCGGCCATGGTGGCCAGCATTTGCGATTCCACCCCATGCTGGCGCGCTGTGGTGTAGCTCTCAACCACCAGCGCTTCCAAGCCCTTGATCATGATGCTGCGGCACATCTTGATGGCACTGGCCACACCCACGGTATCGGCAACGATCTGGGCATCACAACCCCAGGCGAGCAAATGGGGCAACAAATCTTTTGCGTGTTCGCCGCCCAGCAGCATGGGGGTGCGGATGCCGTGCGGCGGCACCGAGGTCATGACCCCGGCCTCGACATAACGCCCACCGGCTGCGTTGATCACATCGCTGCAATGCTGCTTGGTGGCCGGCGAGGCTGAGTTGAGGTCCAGAAAAAATGCACCTGCGCGCAAATGTGGGGCCACCGCTTGGGCCACTGCATGCGCATTCGAGGCGGTCACTGCGGACACCACCAGGTCGACTTGCTGCGCCAACTCTTCAGCCGAGGTACAAGGCTTCACGCCATGCTGGTGGGCATGCTCGAGCATGGCTGGGCCGCGCGCCGGGTCCACAAAACCCAGGTCCCAGGTGCCGGTCCACGACAGATGGGGTTTGAAGCCCAGGGCAAAGGTTTTGCCCACCTCACCGTAACCCACCACCCCCCAACGCGCGATGCCCATGGTCAGCCCTTTGTGGCGGTCATTGTTTTTCGATTTTGGCGCGGGCAATCACCTCGGCCCAACGGCGAATGTCGCCGTTCAAAATATCGGCCGCACCTTCGGGCGTGCTGCCCTGGGCGATCACGTTGAGGTCGCTCAAGCGCTTTTTCACATCGGGCGCGTTCAGGATGGTTTGAATCTCTCGGTTGAGTTTGATCACCACCTCACGCGGTGTTTTGGCCGGCACGGCCAAGCCGTTCCAAGACGCCACATTGAAGTTGGCCAAGGCACCACCCGTTTCACGCAACACCGGCACTTCGGGCAAGCCGGGGAAGCGCTTGTCACCCAACAGGGCCAAGGGGCGCAAGGCCTTGGACTGAACCTGGGGCATGAGCGGGCCCAAGATGTCGACCATGGCATCGATCTCGCCGCCACGCAAAGCATTGATCACGGGAGGCGTGCCGTTGAAGGGAACGATTTGAATGCTCAGGCCCGCGGTGCTGGCAAACAATTCAGCGGCCAGGTTTTGGGTCGTGCCAATTTGCGGCGTGCCCACATTGAGCTTGCCGGGGTTGGCGCGCGCAAAGCTGAGCAAGTCGGCAATGGTTTTGAAGCGGCCGGTTTCAGACACGGCCAGCACCAGGTCAAAGCTGGCCAGTTTGGTCACTGGGGTGAAGTCTTTGATGGTGTCAAAGGGCAAGGCTTTGAACAAGGACGCGCTCACCGCGGTGCCGCTGGAGATCAGCAATATCGTGTGGCCATCGGCTTCAGCGCGGGCCACTTGCTCGCCCGCCACCACACCACCGGCACTGGGTTTGTTCTCGATCACAACCGACTGACCCAAGGCTTCGCTGAGCTTTTGGCCCACGGTGCGAGCGGTGATATCTGCCGCGCCACCGGCCGCATTGGGCACCACGATCTTGAGGGCTTTGGAGGGGAAGTTTTGCGCCCCAGCGCCTGAGACCAGGGCCAGCGTGCAGAGAGACACAAAAAGGCCTTTGGCCAAATGTCGATGGATGGAGGACAAAGACAGCATGAGCGGCTCCCAAAAAAACAGCGCTGAAAAACCCCAGCGCACAGGCAATGGGCATGGACTATAACGCGAGCGACTGTGAGGCCTAGACGCGCCAGCCACATCGTC
>Ga0209358_10002920_pt1 | contig 12805 bp, 14 predicted proteins | sample LauGreFa1BDMLBSN_2_FD_187574 | JGI IMG/M metagenome (GOLD analysis project Ga0209358, IMG submission 187574) | Freshwater lake microbial communities from Lake Michigan, USA - Fa13.BD.MLB.SN (SPAdes) (version 2) | ecosystem: Environmental > Aquatic > Freshwater > Lake | place: Lake Michigan, USA...
TGGAATCATTCGATTTAATTTGCAAGTTTTAGAATATAAAGATAATAAATCTTGCAAAATTAATCACTAAAATTAACACACAAATAACTAACAATCAACATATTGAATATTATTTAAGGGTTGACTATTTAAGTAAAAAAGTTTATTCGGAAAATATTTTGAGCTCTTATCGTTAAAGTACTAAAAAACTAAAAATTATATATCTTAAATCAAAAGTGAATTGAGCCATATAAAAATGATATCCTTTATTTAAAATTATTTCTTTAGTTTTCTTTGTCGTCTTTTTCAATGTGTAAAATATGCAATAATCTGTGTATTATTGGAGCAAAAAATACCGCTGTAATACTTAAAAACGCCACACCACTATATAAAGCGTAAATTGATGAAAATATTATTGCAGAAGTAGAAGTCATTTCTACCACAGGGCCCATACCAGTTAAAATCATACAGGTCATGTGAAAGCTGTTAAGCCAAGAAATTTCACCAAAAAAATGATATCCTATAGTTCCAATCAAAACAGAGAATACTATTAAGCATAATGCAAATATTCCATAACGCCCTAATCTCAATAAGAAATTAGGAAAAGGAGTAACTTTTTGTTTGTGATGTTCAAGTTTCATTTTATTTTATTTAAATGATTTGCTAAATAGTTGATCTAAATTCAAAAAGTTTTTAACTTCATTTTAGTTTTATTTGGAATTAAACATTGATGCCAAAAATAAATCCAACCAAAGCGGATAAACCCATAGCGATTGTTCCCCAAATTGTAATTCTTAAAATAGCTTTTATTATGCTAGAGCCACCCATTTTAGCTGATGTAGCGCCTAAAATCATCAAAAATACGATAGTAAAACTATATAGCCAATATTCCATCCCTTTTAAAGGTGTAAATAATACAACTAAAAGCGGTAATAATGCACCAATTGTAAAAGATGCTCCCGAAGCTAATGCGGCTTGAATAGGATTTGCCTGACTAATTTCGTTAATTCCTAATTCATCTCTAATATGAGTACCTAAAGCGTCTTTTTCAGTAAGTTCAATTGCTACTTGCATTGCTGTTTCCTTTTTTAGTCCGCGTTTCTCATAAATTTGAGCCAAAATATTTAACTCTTCTATTGGCATATCTTTAAGTTCATTTTTTTCTCGTTCAATATCTGCCTTTTCTGTGTCGGTTTGTGAACTTACAGAAACATATTCGCCTGCTGCCATAGATAATGCACCTGCTACTAGTCCTGCAATTGTTGATAAAAGAATCGTTTCTTTTGTTGTACTTGCTGTTGCAACGCCAATTGAAAGACTTGAAATAGAAATAATTCCATCATTTGCGCCTAAAACTGCAGCTCTTAACCAATTACTTCGGTGAATATAATGGTTATCTAAATAGTTGTCGATTGTTAGCATTATTGTTTTTTAGGATTTATATCAAAATTCAGTAATTGATTTTTTGGGTAAGCGATTATCATTTTTAAAAGCAACAAAATTGCTGTCCAAAAATAGATAAAAAAATCTTTAATCAAAATTATCAAATTGTTATTATTACTCAATCTGTGCGTAAAATAAGTTTTAATTTAAATAATAGTTGGATTTTCAAATATCGATGTAAATTTGTTGTTGGATTCTTTATATTTAAATTATTTCAATTAAAATTTTTATGAAAAATGCGTTTAATCAAGATGATGTAGCTGAATTTATTAGCCGAATAAACAGGTTAACGGTTGAAACTAAACCAAAATGGGGGAAAATGAATGTGGAGCAAATGTTGGCGCATTGTAATGTAACTTATGAAATGGTTTACGATAATATTCATCCTAAACCCAATGCTTTTAAAAGGTTTATGCTAAAATTGATTGTTAAAAATATTGTTGTGAATGATAAGCCTTATAAATCAAATAGCCAAACCGCGCCAGAATTTATAATAAAAGATTCTAGAAAATTTGACTTTGAAAAACAACGTTTGATTGATTATTTAAATAAAACACAACAACTAGGTGCTAAACATTTTGAAGGAAAGGAATCACTATCGTTTGGGGTTTTAAATCAGCAAGAATGGAACAATATGTTTGTGAAACATTTAGAACATCACTTAGCTCAATTTGGGGTGTAAGGGTGTTGTGTACTTCACACGAAGTCCGCTAAAAAATCACGCAAAGATTCGTGAAGGAAAAATCTTTGCGGTTACTTTGCGATTATCTTTGTGCTCTCTGCGTGAAATCCTTTAGTTTAAATCGATTTTTCTATTTTGTATTTGTTTCTATTAGGGGAATTACGTGAGAGTAATTCGGCTAAAAATCCGGCTAAAAACAATTGAGTTCCTACAATTATAAAAGTTAAACTAAAGTAAAATATTGGACGTGCAGTGATTGGGTAGTACGAGCCAAAAATACCCCAATGAAATACAAAAAAGCTTAACCAAGATATAATTAAGTATAAACCAATTAAAAATCCTAAACCAAACATTAAACTTCCTAAAGTTCCAAAAAAATGCATTGGACGTTTGCCGAATTTAGAAACAAACATAATAGATAACAAATCCAACGGTCCGTTAATAAATCTGCTTAAACCAAATTTACTTTCACCATATTTTCTTGCACGATGTTGTACTACTTTTTCGCCAATTTTTTTAAATCCATTCCATTTGGCAATTACAGGAATATATCGATGCATTTCGCCGTAAACTTCTACGGTTTTAATTACATCTTTTTTGTAAGCTTTTAAGCCGCAATTAAAATCGTGTAGATAAATCCCCGACATTTTACGTGTAACCCAATTGTATAATTTTGTGGGTATTGTTTTGGTTATGGGGTCGTAACGTTTTTTTTTCCAACCAGATATTAAATCATAACCCTGATTTATAATCATGTTGTACATTTCTGGGATTTCATCCGGGCTATCTTGTAAATCCGCATCCATCGTAAATACAACATCCCCTTCAGCTAAATCAAAACCTACATGTAAACCAGCCGATTTACCATAATTTCTCCTGAATTTTACAGCTTTTACGTTGTTATTTTTTGCTTTAATTTCCTCAATAACCTTCCACGAATCATCCGTACTTCCATCATCTACAAAAATTATTTCGTAGCTTAACTTGTTAGTATTTAGTACGTTTACCAACCAATCGTGTAACTCAGGTAAAGATTCGGCTTCGTTTAATAAAGGAATAACAACGGAAACATTCATATTAAGCTAAGGTTTTGTTTTTTTGTACAAACCATCTCGAAATTAATGCAATTATTCCGAAAATAAAAACAGCTGAAAAAATGGAGCTACTTAAGTGGTAAAATACCGATGTATATAAATCTTGGTTTAATTCCAAAGCTTTAGTAATTTGCTCTTCGGTGTAGTTTTGTTTTTGGTAAATTAAACGTGTGTTTTCGTTAATTAAATTTATTTGTTCCGGATGAATGTAGTTTAAATTTACATAGTTGGTTACTCCGGATAATATACCCGTAAATAATCCTGTTAGAGATGAGGTTTTTAAAATATCAAAAATTTTAACCGGCGCTACAATCGCAATATGTTTACGAATAAGAATTGTAAACGCAATGGATTCGGCTATTGTGCAAATAAAATCGGCGGTTAAAGCATTTGACGGATTTAAAATTCCATATACTTTAAACAAAATTCCGCTACCAAAAACTATTAAACTCCAAGTGATATATTTTTGCATAATTTTAAGGATTTAAATGGTATCCGCCATCAATAAAATAATCACTACCTGTAATCCAAGCAGCTTGTTTACTTAATAAAAAAGCCACTAAGTTGGCTACATCATCAACTTTCCCATAACCCAGAGGATGTTTACGCTCAATTTCTTTTTGGGCATTTTCATCCAAAATCTTAAATAATTTTTCGGTTAATGGTGTTTCTACAATTCCGGGGGAAACACTATTTACTCTAATTTTTTTATTCGCTAATTCCAAAGCCATAGAGGCTACCATACCTTTAATTGCGGCTTTGCTTGCCGAGTAGGCAATTTTGCCTTTTTGTCCGTACGAACCCATTACCGAGCTAATAAAAACAATACTTCCACCTTCGTCGCTAAAAATACTTTTGTGCGTAAGTTCTTTAACAATCGAAAAAGGTGAAGTTATATTGAGTAAAAATAGAGAATCGAAATCTTTATTGCTTAATAACTTTAAAGGTTTAGTAGAGTCCACTCCAGCAGCATTCACCATTCCGTTAAATTTACCAGAAGTTTCAACACTTTTAGTTAAAATAGGCTTTAAAGAAAAGGGCTTTTCTAAATCAAAAACTATTAATTCCGACAATGTAGGGAATGCCAATGAACTTTGAACTTGTTTTAATTTTTCTAAACGCCTACCTACCAAAACAACAAAAGCGCCGTGTTGGTTTAAAACACGCGCTACACCTTCTCCAATTCCTGAAGTTGATCCAGTGATTAAAAATTTTTGTTGATGAAAATTAATCATTAATTAAATTTTTGCGCGCCAATTTTTTGGATGATATCTGCAATGTTTTCAAATTGATTAAAATCCTCGGCAGTTAATTCTACATTAAATTTATCCTTGATTAAAGAGATTAAAGTTACGTGAGCCAGTGAATCCACTTCTAATAATTCCTCGATACTTGTTTCCTCGGTTAATTCCAACTCACCTTCCAATTCTAAAAATTCACTTACTTGCTCTAAAAATTCTAATTTAGTCATTTTATGTATATTATATTTTAATTATAGTGCTCGCCCATGATAATCCAACGCCAAAGCCCGACAAAAGTACATAATCGTTGGGTTTTACCAAAACATTATCCATACTTTGCTTTAAAGCAATTGGAATTGTGTTGGAAACCGTGTTTCCGGTAAGTGTAACCTCATTATGGAATTTTTCTTCGGTTAAATCAATTTTTTTGCGCAACTGGTTTAACATGTATTTGTTGGCTTGGTGCAATATAAAATACTGAATATCTGATTTTTGAAAATTATTTTTTTGCAAACATTCTTCAATCGAATTGGGAATACATTCCAATGTAAACTCATACACTTTGGGTCCATCCATAAAAAATAAATCTTCTTGATGAGTAGATGAACAAAAATTTTGTGCCCCAGCACCCCCTTTAACAATTAAACTTTGAGCACCATCGCCATTGGTTCCAAAGGTAAAATCTAAAATATTGTTTGCGCCATCAAAATCAATTAAAGTAGCTGTTGCAGCATCTCCAAAAATAGCACGATTAGTTATGTCGTTGGGGTGAATATGTTTAGAGTAAGTTTCGGAAGTAACCAATAATACTTTTTGAGCGGTTTTGGATATTAGTAAAGATTTAGCTATAGCCAAACCATACACATATCCCGAGCAACCTAAATTATAATCTAAAGCACCACAACTGGTTTTTAATCCTATTTTATGCTGTAAAATACATGCTGTGGTGGGTAAAAAATATTCAGGACTTTGTGTGCAATAAATTATAAAATCAATCGAATTTTTATCTTCATTCATTAATACCTTTTCGCAAGCATTTATAGCTAAATCCAAAGCAGTTTCATTTTCATTACAAATATACCTTTGTTCTATGCCAATTTTTTTCGTTAATCTATCCATGTTGTAATCTGGATTGATTAACGATAATTGTGAATTAGTAAGTATTTTTGAAGGGAAATATGTTTCGATTTTAAACATTTTATTGTTTTTTATTCGGTTTGAGCATAAAATTAAAATAATTATGCGGATTTTAACGGATGAAATGAGTATAAGTTTTATTTAGTGAAAAAAAATAGATAAATTTAGCAGGCAATTTTAAAAAATGCCAAAATCAAATTTATAATTCTATTGTAATGAATGTAATTTTAGTTGATACTGATTGGAGTACCTTTTTACCTTTAACCTATACTCGTCCGGTGAGTAAATTGCCTTTAGGCGCATTTACTATCTCAGAAAAATGGGAGAAATACTTTGATTTAAAAGTTAGTTATTTAACACAAAGTTATTTAAAGGATAAATTTCCAACTGTTTTAGCTGATAAGAATATATTTATTAATTCATCTGTAATTCCTAATAGTAAAGTTGCCGAGGAAATTAAAGGTTTAACTCCAGGTAAAGGAATTGATTTTCAGGGTTCTTGGATTGCATTTTGCGGCTCTAGTTTAGAAGAAAAAGAGAATGTTAATTTCTCCGAAGCCTTATCCAAAACAACATTTTTACGTCATTGGTGGAACTTATTTTACCATGCCGATACGTATATAAAATCTGATTTCGAAGATTTTTTCAAAGGTTATCCAAAAGAAGTTTCGGATACTAATTTAATTATTGGTGATCCTTTGGGTTTAAAAGTTCATCCAACAGCAGTGGTGGAAGGTGCTGTTTTAAATACGATTAACGGACCTATTATTATAGAGGAAGGAGCTGAGGTAATGGAGGGCTCGGTTTTACGCGGTCCAATAGTGGTAAAACCAAAAGCGGTTATAAAAATGGGTGCTAAAATTTATGGTGCTACCGTAATTGGAGAAGGTTGCAAAGTAGGAGGGGAAATTAAAAATAGTGTTTTTATGAGTTACTCTAATAAAGCACACGATGGTTATATTGGCAACGCAGTGGTAGGTGCTTGGGTAAATATGGGTGCTGGTACTTCTTTAAGTAACATGAAAAATACTTTAGGACCTATTAAAGTTTGGAGTATTGCTAAGGAAGAATATATACCAACTCATAAACAATTTTTGGGTGGTTGCATAGGTGATTATTCTAAATTTGGTATTCAAACCAAATTAACTACAGGAAGTGTTGTTGGAATTTTTGCAAATGTTTTAGAAGAAGGTTTCCCTCCTAAATATATTCCTAATTTTTACTGGTCGAATTCCAAATGGTATGGAACCGAAAAAATGGAGGAAATGAATGAACGTATGCATTTATTAACCGACAGGCCAGTATCGGAGCACGATGCCGAGATTTTTAGGTATTTATATAGGGAGTTAAATATTTTAGTTTAGTTAATAATTTAATTTGTTTAATGCTATTTAACGCATTACCTTTGCAACATGGACAACAATTTTATAGTTTCGGCTCGTAAATATCGCCCCACTCGTTTTGTGGATGTGGTTGGCCAGGAATCTATAACTTCCACATTAAAAAATGCTATTTTAAACAAACAAGTTGCACAAGCATTTTTATTTTGTGGTCCACGTGGAGTAGGTAAAACTACTTGTGCTAGGATTTTAGCAAAAACTTTAAATTGTTTGGAGTTAACAACCGAGGGTGAAGCCTGTGGAAAATGTACCAATTGTGTTTCCTTTGCAGATGGTAATTCTTTAAATGTTTTTGAACTAGATGCTGCATCTAACAATACTGTAGATGATATTCGAAATTTAATTAACCAAGTTCGTATTGCACCTACTTTAGGTACCAAAAAAGTTTATATTATTGATGAGGTGCACATGTTGTCCCAATCTGCTTTTAATGCTTTTTTGAAAACTTTAGAGGAACCACCTAAACATGCTATTTTTATTTTAGCTACAACCGAAAAACATAAAATTTTACCAACCATATTATCACGTTGTCAGATTTTTAACTTCAATAGGATTGCTGTTGATTACATGGCAAATCATTTGGCATCTATTGCGCAAAGCGAAAATCTTACAGCCGAAAATGATGCCTTGCATTTAATTGCTATGAAAGCCGATGGCGGTTTGCGTGATGCATTGTCGATTTTTGACCAAATGGTTAGTTTTGAGCAAGGTAAGGTAACTTATGATGGTGTGCTTAAAAATTTAAATATTTTAGACTACGATTATTATTTTAAAATAAGCGATTATATTTTGGAGAAAAACATCAATAAAGTTTTACTTACTTTAGGAGATGTAATGAATAATGGTTTTGATGAACATCAATTTATGATGGGCTTAGCGGCACATTTTAGAGATGTTTTAGTAGCAAAAGATACATCTACTATTCAATTGTTGGAAGTGGGCGAAAATATTAAAAACAAATATTTAGAACAATCGCAAAAATTTGATCAACAGTTTTTATTAGATGCTTTAGAAGTTTGTAGTAATTATGATGTAGATTACAAAGCCAGTAAAAATAAACGTTTGCTAACAGAAATTGCATTGATGCGTTTGTGCTCGGAAAATTTATCCGACAGTAAAAAAAAAAGCATAACTACATAGCTTTACCCGAACCCTTAAAGTGGAAACAAGGTATTAATAGTTTGCAGGTACAAGAAAATAAAACACCTATTCGCGAAAGAATTCATCCAGAAAATGCTGCGCAAACTATTGTAAAAATCGAAAGAAATGATTCTGTAATTGAAAATACAGGAACAGTTTCTATAAAAAAAATGTTAGAAAAAGCATCAGATGAAGATCTTATAGATCCTAACAATTTACCAAAAAACGAATTTACCGAGGAGGAAATGTTAAAAGTGTGGCACAATTTCGCTTACCACATTAAATCTAAAGATGAAGAATTTTTTTCAACATTAATTAATCCATCGCCAATTTTAAAATCGGAAGTATTAATCGAAAAATTAGTGTATAATAAAATTCAGGCTAGTGATATTTTAAAAAACAAAACTCAAATTTTGGATTTTATTAAAGCTAAACTTAAAAATTATTTTATTGATTTAGATGTAGTTGTAGATGAAACTATTGAAGTAAAAGCGATTTTATCGCCGCGGGAAAAACTAGATAAGTTATTAAAAGAAAAGCCAGTGTTTGCGCTTTTAAAAGAAAAATTGAAATTAGATTTATAAAAAATGGAACATCAAGATAATTATAACAACGAGTTAATTTACGGAATTCATCCAGTATTAGAAGCTTTAGAAGCTGGTAAAACTTTAGATAAAATATTTATTTTAAATACTTTACAAACTCCTCAAAGTAAAATTATTACTACTTATGCTAGGGATAAAAAAATATCATTAAACCGTGTTCCTTTGGCTAAGTTGCAAAAAATGACTCGCCAAAATCATCAAGGTGTGGTTGCTTTTATGGCTCCAATTGATTTTTTAGATTTAGAAACTGAGTTGCGTAAAATGGAAATTAAAGGAATTGTACCTTTTATTTTGGTTTTAGATAGAATATCGGATGTGAGAAACTTTGGAGCGATTATTCGTACTGCCGAGTGTGCTGGGGTAAATTTGGTAGTTATTCCTAAAAAAGGAGGTGCACATGTAAATTCCGAATCTACCAAAACCAGTGCAGGTGCTTTGTTTAATATGCCAATTTGTAAGGTAGCGGGTGTGGATAATGCTATGGATGTGTTAAAAGAAAAGGGTGTTAAGTTAGTGGCTTGTACCGAAAAAAATTCCGAAAATTACACACAGTTTGATTATACTCAACCAATTGCTATTGTGATGGGCTCTGAGGAATCGGGTATTGCTTGGTCCAACATTAAAAAATGCGATTTTAAAGCTGGTATTCCTTTGTTAGGAAAAACAGAATCCTTAAATGTATCGGTAGCTGCCGGAATATTAATGTATGAAGTAGTAAAACAAAGAGGATTATAAAAATGAAACGAATCTTTTTAGTTGTACTTACTATATTTTTTGCTTCCTCTATATGGGCTTGTGATTGTGCCGATTTGGAGAAAATGGATGTGCAGGTAGCCTCTAAATATAATGCTATAGCACGTATTAAAATTGATAAGTTAGGCGATTGTTCTCAAGGTAAAATGATGGTGTTTTTTGATGTATTGGATTTATACAAAGGTACTATCGAAAAACAAGATTGGCTATGGGCAGATTGCTCTACACAATGTTCGTTTAACTTTGAGGGGAACGAAGAATGGATTGTATACCTTAAAAAAAATAACGCACAGGAACTGTTGTTAAACTTTTGTAGTCATTCCCGTAAGTTAATACCTGATGATTTAGAGGATTATCATACCGAATTAGTAGGTTTAAGTTATAATGAAGAAAAGCAATTTTTAGAAAATAATTTTGAAGTAAATGCATATTATTCGGAAGGAATTAAACCGCGATCGTATAAAAAAATATCTCTGCAAACTACTGTTTTATTGGTAGCTGTTGGTTTAGTAACTATGTTGTTTGCTTTATGGATAAGTAAACGTTTTTTTAAAAATAAGTAGGTAATATTAATTTAACAATAGAGCTAAATTCATAACGAAAACTTAACTATCATTTAATTTTTCATTTTCATTGAGAGTATAAATTTGCATCACATTAAAATTTAAAACTTAATTAAAAATGAAAAAGAAAATTTTATCAATCTCTATGTTAGCTTTAATCGGCTTAGGATTAAGCGTAACTTCATGTGGTACAAAAGAAGGTTGTACAAACCCACAAGCTAAAAATTACGATGCTGAGGCAGAAAAAGACAATGGTACTTGTGATTTAAGTGGTAACCAATTAAATGGTAATGTTTACACAATTAACGAGGATATCAAAAAAGGACAAGATGTTACTTGGACTAAAGATAAAATTTATGTTATAAACAAAAGAATCGTTGTTGAAGACGGTGGTAAATTAAGAATCCAAGCAGGTACTATTATTAAAGGTCAGGTTGGTTCTGGTGCTAATGCTACAGTATTAATTGTTGCAAGAGGTGGTCAAATCTTTGCTGAAGGTACAGCTACTGAGCCAATTATTTTCACATCTGTTGCTGATGCTATCGAACCAGGAATGGTTGAATCTCCAAATTTAGATCCAACTCAAGAAGGATTATGGGGAGGTTTAATTATTTTAGGTAAAGCTCCAATTTCAGCTGATGCAGCTGCAGTGCAAATTGACGGTATTCCAACTTCAGATTTAAGAGGTTTATATGGTGGTGATGTAGCTACGGATAATTCTGGTGTATTAAAATATGTTTCAATTCGTCATGGTGGTGCTAACATCGGTGATGGTAACGAAATCAATGGTTTAACTTTAGGTGGTGTAGGTTCTGGTACTGTTGTTGAAAATATTGAAGTTGTAAGTAACCAAGATGACGGTGTAGAGTTTTTTGGTGGAACAGTTAATGCAAAAAATATCTTAGTTTGGAATGCAGGTGATGATGCAATTGATACAGACCAAGCTTGGGCTGGTACTTTAGATAATTTTATTGTAATTTGTGGCGAAGCTACTGATCACTCTTTAGAGGTTGACGGACCAGAAGGTTCTTTATTAGCTTCTCACACAATCAAAAATGGCTCTGTTAAAGGTTCTATAAATGCTGAAATGGCTGATTACAGAGATGGTGCTAGAGCAGCTACTGAAAATGTGTATTTCTTTAATTTCCCTAGTGCTAAATTACCTGCGGGTAGAGGTGATTTATCTTTATCTAATCAAGATACTAAGCCAACATTTACTGGTGGTTTCTTAACTTTCTCTAGCTTACAAGCTACATTGGAAGATGGTTTGGTTGCTAGTGATGCATTTAAAGGTGGATCAAAAGATTTCGTTTCTTTAGTTACTTTAAAAAACAATACTGTAGGAGCTGATAAATCTGTATTTGCTTCTTGGACTTGGGCTGATGCAGCTGGTCAGTTAGCAGATTTTAAATAATAAATTATTTATCTTTTTAAAAAAGCTGTCCAATTTTGGACAGCTTTTTTTATGAACTTTACTAAATCAAAATATTAAGTTAACATTAAGTTAATATTAACAATCGACTTTTGTGTCCTATTGTAAAAATCAAAAGTTAAAATCGAAAAGATTAATTCAAATGAAGACAAAATTCAATTTATTTATTGCGCTAACATTTTCCTTTTTATATTCCTTTGCTCAAAATGGAACTATTAAAGGTACTATATTTGATGATGAAAACAATGATCCAGTGTTTGGTGTAACAGTTACCATCGAAAAAAATAATACTACTGATCCTAATTTAGCTACAGTGGTAACAGGTACAATGAGCGATTTAGATGGTAAATTCTCTGTAATGGTTCCTCCTGGAGTTTATAATATACGTTTCAGAAACATGTCGTACCAAAATTTATTAATCGAAAATGTAGACATTAAAGCTAAAGGTTTACAAGTTTTTGATGAAATACGATTAAAAAGTTCAACAACTAAATTAGAAGAAATTGTAATTTCAGGAAGTAAAATTCAAAACACAGAGGAATCTGTATTACAAGATAAAAAAAATTCAACCAATTTAAAAGATGGTATTTCGGCAGCTGCATTTAAAAAAGTGGGCGACTCGGATGCTGCATCGTCTATGAAAAGGGTTACAGGTGTTTCTGTACAAGATGGAAAGTATGTTTATGTTCGTGGTTTAGGGGATAGATATAATAAAACGATTTTAAATGGAATGGATATTCCGGGTTTAGATCCTGATAAAAACTCCTTACAAATGGATATTTTTCCAACCAGTTTAATTGATAACATAACAGTTCATAAATCTTTTTCTGCTGAATTACCTGCGGATTTTTCGGGTGGTGTAATTGATATTAGTACAAAAGAATTTCCAGATAAAAAAGAAGCTTCTTTATCTTTAAGTTCTGGCTATAATAATTTATACCATTTTAATCCAAATTATTTAACTTACAAAGGCGGTTCAACTGATTTTTTAGGTTTTGATGATGGAACAAGGGCAATTCCTGCTGGAACTAATTTTCCTTTACAAGCAAATGCATTATTTAATAATAATGATTATGCAAGATTTAATCAAGTGTTAACTTCGTTTAATCCCACTATGGCAGCAATGCAACAAAATAGCTTAATGGATTTTTCATTAGGTTCTACTTATGGAAATCAAAAAGTAAAAGAAAAATATACTTTAGGGTATTCTATTGGTGCTGATTATAAAAATAACACTACTTTTTATAAAGATGCTTTATTTGCAAGATACGGAATGTATGGTGAAGCAGATAGAACAGAATTAGAATTAAGAGAAAAACAAATTGGTAATTATGGA
>Ga0209358_10002922_pt1 | contig 12804 bp, 21 predicted proteins | sample LauGreFa1BDMLBSN_2_FD_187574 | JGI IMG/M metagenome (GOLD analysis project Ga0209358, IMG submission 187574) | Freshwater lake microbial communities from Lake Michigan, USA - Fa13.BD.MLB.SN (SPAdes) (version 2) | ecosystem: Environmental > Aquatic > Freshwater > Lake | place: Lake Michigan, USA...
TTCTTCAACTGGACATGGACAGAGCGATGTACAAGTTCGCCCTCCAGCCAATACTCAACCCAAGTGGTCAGTTCATTGTCATTGTCCACGGTTCCTTCCCGCTTCTCAAGCAAGGAATCATCCATCTCGCCTTTGGTGGTTGTGACTATCAATTTGAACTCCTGATCAATGCTGTGGTTGATGTGTTGGCTGGCATCGTGATTAAGAACGTGGTGACCGATGTCTTGTCAGATCCAAAATCCAACACCGCCACCGACTTGTTGCCCTGGGTTGAGTTGTAGATCAAGGCGCACCGGGCCGTGATTACGCCCGTCCAAGATACATTGTCAAACCCAACATAGGCCGTATAACCAGATGTGCTGACCGTGATTCCGGTCATCGTTGCTCCACCAGCCACATAAGTGCCTGTAGCCGCCACTTCATTGGTGCTGCTGTAAACAGTGGTGTCAGCGTTTAAATTGGCATTGCCTGTATACAGGGCGATCTTGATCACATCGGTGGTCAGATCATGGATGCCCTGATAAAGCTCAGCCTTGAAGCTGGTGGTCTGTGTTTGAACAATGCTCACGATACGGGGATCCTTGTCTGACCATCACGATAAGCATCCATGCGCTGTTTGCCGTCACCCAAGTTCTTGAGCAGAGCAATCGCTTGAACATAACGCTGGTTGACCAGCGCAACCATGTCAGCTTCACCCTTCATGTAGGTGTAAGCCTCACACAAGGTTCCGTAGAGCAAAGCAGAGTCAAAGTTGTCGCCCAACCATGTGGTTGATGCGGTCACGATGGACTCTGGGTAGTAGTAATAATGAAGCTCAGTGGAATACTGAACATCAGGGGTTGGGCCGAGAATGAACGAAAGTTCATTAACGTTTGTGGATTGAGGGCCAAAGATGGCGTAATGCTTGGGAGTACCGGAGTCTGTTGGATTTGGATATGCCTCACGAATGAAGTTCACATCCTTGTTCAAAAGATAGGTGTAAGCGCCACCGCCGTTTGGATAAACAGCAATCGAATACACAGACAAGAAATCATCTGGGCATGACAGATACTTGTTGCCAGATGTGATTGTGCCCGTCACATTCTTGCGCAGGTTTGCAATCTGAACCGAGTTGTATATACGCTGTTCAGCTTGCTTGATCATTGTGTTCATGTCCGTGGTGTCGAACGTGTTTTCACAATAATCGCTGACAGCGACTACAAGCTGAGCATATGTCAGTGCCATGGCTGCATCAACCCATCGGGCCTCTGGACATCACGCCCTTGGTGGCCGCGCCAGCGCCACGCATCTTAATGCCGCTGGTTTTGACTTCATCGTTGATGCCGATGCTCACGCCATCCAAAGGAGTCCAATTTGCCTTGCGGGTGATGGGAGCCTTGGGGCGCATAGCAACACCGGCCTTGCCGTCCATGGTGTGGGGTGCGGCATAGGTGCTGGCATCGCCAACTTCTTTGCCCATGATCTTTTTGCTAAATTTGCCCATTATTTGCTCCCAGATTTCTGGTTCATTGCGCGGGAAAGGTTCTTCCCATATTTCTTGCGATCCATGCTGGTGGGGCCACCGGCCTTCATGCCTTTGGCATGCATGCGGCCTTCATGGCCTTTAACAGCCTTTTTGGCTTCGGTGTCGGCAATTGCCTTGACTTGCTTCTTGTCCATATTCGCTCCTAAGTTACACTGACCGTGACTGTACCAACACTTGTCGTTGCCACCAAGTAGTTTGGCGTGAGTGCTACATCAAAAAAGCTAGATCCACCTACTGGTCTCCAGCCCCACTGAATATCTCTGGAGCCACCCGTTGGGTAGCCTCCAAAACCACTCTCATTATCCTGCAATCCGTTTAAACCAGCGGTGACATATGTCAGGTCTGGACGGGGCTGTCTCACGGCCTGCGGGTCATCAACTGGGTACATACCCAATTGCAATTGAGGTTGGTCTGGTGTCCAGCACTCCGGGCACACCTTTAGCTGATAGGTTTTGGTTTTGACAACTTCCATGCGAAGCTGTGAAAGCTTATAGCGTTGACCGCAACGGTCACACTCAGCAATGCTGAATTTTCCAGAAGAAAACCTATTGCCCATCAGGCGCTTCCGCTGGCAATAAAGCTCTGACGGGGAACAAAACGAACTGCGGCCTTTTCGTGATCCTCATAGGCAGCAAGCTGCCATGCCTCGTCATATGAGGCTTTGAGCATGTCCAGGCGGGGCGTACCCTCTGGGATCTTTTGGGCAATGTAATAGGCCAGCCCTGCGATCATGCAGGGATAAAAGCGGAAGGGCACATCCATCACGTTTACACCGCCGCCAGAGTCCTGGGTGCGGCGCAAGCGCCAATAGACAAACTGATATGTCTGTGAGCCATCAGGAGTGGGCCATACGGTCACTGCCGGGGGTTTTGTCCAATACACCGCAGTTGCGGAGTTATGAGTCACTGCAATGGTATTTTGCTGGCCCCTGCCGCAGTTATTCAGCGTTCCGCTGATGGCGTTGTCATTCTGGACAATGTAGCCATAGCTGATCACTTCGTTGTCCAACTGGATGAAACCTGCCGCTGGAAGCTGGGTCACATCAGTGATGGCAACGCTGGTTGCCGTTGCACTCATTGATGCCGTTGTGGCGGCATTGACGGAGCTAACCTTGCCATCCATGCGCTGAATCCACACTTGGATTGGACGGGCTTGGGTGATCTTGTTGGGGATCGTGGCATAAGTAGAAACACTAATGCGGGTGATTGTCAGATCTGACTGCGTAGCGGCATTGTTTGCCTGAGTGCGGATCACATGCTCCAACAAATCCACAGTGTCGTTTGGCAGGGCATATGTGTTTACACCCTGCTGGAGGGTGATCATGCCGGTGTCAATTGTCCACATGTTGATGCCACGGTTGGCCCAATCTGCAAACATGATGTTTAAACTGCGCCGCGCTGTGCGCAGGTCATATCCAGAACGCAACTCTCTCCCGGCTCGTTCAAAAGCCTCTTCCACGATCTCTGTCAGATCTGGATCAAACGATGTTGCGCCGGATGTGTATGCCATTATTTTTTCGCCGTCTTAGCAGATTGAAGAAACGCCTGCTTTGTCGGAGCGCCTTTGGATCCCGGCTTGCGCATGCGCTCACCCGACCCAGAGGCTATCCTTTTTTGCTTTGCATGGATGTTGGCATAAAGGCCAACCTTGCCGCCTTCAGCATATTCTGTGAAGTCAGTGTCATCCCGGCGAGCTTTACGCTTGCCTTTGGGCATCTTAGACGGGTTAATGTCACCCATGCCACGGCTGGACATCATACGATCTTGCCCCGGGTTTTGCCGCGCTCAGCACAGCCATCAGCGCGTCTGGAAGCAGTCATGCCGCCTTTCGCCATTTTTTTGCCCTTGGCAACCTCGCGGGTTAACTCAGACATATCTTCATCAGAGCGCCGTTTTGGCCCAGTTATCATGTCAACGCCCATAGCCAATGGGATTCCCAATCCAGCCTTCAACGCATCTTTGGCGGTTTGAGCCATCATTGGCGTGTCTTTAGCCATCTTAGAAGCCATTGGAGATGTGCGCTCTGCTTCCATTTGCTCAGCCATTCTTCGGGCAGATGTTTTCTTTGGGGAGTTAAATGTTGTATCAGCTTCAGGCATGGCTTTGTTGTAAGCCTTCTCAGCCTTCTTTGACGCTTTATCTTCCGCTACATCTTCGGGGGTCATGTATTTAGGCATGATTTAGCACATCTTTCCGCGAGTCTTACCCCGCTGAGCAATACCATCACCTCTTGAGGAAGCGGACGAAACTGAACCGCCCTTGGCATATGCCTCTGGGTTTGATTTCTTGCCTCGCTCACGGATTGCGTCAATTGCTCCACGGAGAGGGTTGTAAAGCATGGGTTCATTGGACATCTTTGCCCTTCGTGCAGCGCCTGCCGCTTTTGCGGCTTGCACAGCGGCCAAGTCAGGCTCATCAGGGCCAGAAAACACGTTGTATGGGCCAATGCCGCGCTTGGACTTGTCAGACTTTGTAGGCTCTTCAGCTTTGGATGCGGGAGCTTCGGTCTTGACCGTTGTCTTTGTGATTGACTCTGTCTTTGGAGCAGATTCGCCACGGCGGGTCAATCCACGCTCCTTGTTCAGGAAATCACGCAAAGACAAGCCAGAGGCTTCCAACTCTTCTTTGGTCACAACGCGACTCTTGGCCTTGGCAGGTGTCTTCTGTATCTGCTCTGCAACAGATGCATCACCCTCAACCATGCTTCCATCTTCACCAGCGTAACGCTTCATCTTTTTCATTTTGAACCCTTTAGCAGGCTTTGCCGCCTTTGGACATTTTGATCTGGGTGGCTTTGGTCTTGCCCTTTTTGGCAATGCCATCAGCCGAACGGGTGAAGCCGCCAGAAGACATCTTCTTGGCTGCGCCGCCTTTTTTCATGCCCATCATTTCAGCTTTTTCATGTTTGATCATGGAAGCAGGAGCCTTCTTTTTCTTCATAAAGGCCACTTCTTTGCCGACCATTGCTTTGGATTCTTTCATATCACCACCTCTTGAGAATGTTTTGCCTTTGTCGGCGTTTGAAAAATCTTTTCCCACGGACTGTGGGACTCCTGCTTTCTTGGCGAACGATGGATTGTGGGCCACCGCCTCCATGAATTTGTGTTGCTTGGCGCTATGTGAGGGCACTTCGTTGCTCCTTCATATACGCATCAATTTTGCTTTCCAGCCTGTCCAGCCGATCCATGATCCTGTTGATGTCGTTGTGAACATCTTGCCTTGTCACATACTCCTTGGCAATTTCTTCCCGAGTTTTGTTTATCAAAACCTGGAGCCGATGGATCTCGTCCGATTTCTCTTTTAGCGCCCAGCCAAGAAACCCGAGAAAGGCTGTCAGTAGGACGTTCCATACCATGATTTCCATTTCAGATGAACCTGCCGCGAGTTTTGCCACGCTCTGCTATACCATCCGCTTCTTTGATAAAGCCGCCTTCAGCGCAATTCCAGGCCCGCAGGCTCTTGTTAATCCGCGAATTGGGGTCTTTGGCTGTCTTTTCGGATGTCAGCTTCTTTTTCATTCCACTCATCCTTGCGCAGAAAGAGTCGCGCCTGCTGCCTCCCTCTGGTTGAGGAGGCTTCAAGTTCATGCCCTGTTTCTTTGCAGAGGCTCGACCCTTGGCGTTTAAACCGCCACTGGGATTCTTGCCTTCTTTGCGTGTCCATGCTGGGCTACCCATTTGCCACTTTCAAGTGCAGCCGGGAATGCTCCTTGAGCAGCGGCTGTAGAGCATCTTGTTCAAAGTTGCGGGTGAATTCCTGTGTGCCAATGTGCGGGAGGCTGATCATTGGATCCAAATAGATCTTGTAGCCATGCTCTCTGGCGCGGCGGCAGAACAGGTAATCCTCACCAATGTAATTGCCATCCACGATGGCAAAATCAAACACTGCATATTCATCTTCGCCGTCACCATCGCCTTTGTATTTCCACTCAGGGTGAGCGGCAATCATGGCTTCAATGACATGGCGGCGAATGAGCATGAACCCGGTTGCTACGCTCTCTACGCGCATCAGGCCATTCTCATCAAATTCCAATTGATTGTCTTCATCCAGATAGAAGTCCAGGAAGAACTTGGCATCTGCGGCTCTGCGGGGGTATGTGCCAGCCACAATATCCCGGTCTGTGGACAGGGCCAGCAGGCGGGTCACGGCCTCAACATTGATGACCACATCAGCATCCACAAACAGCATGTCTGTGCAGTCTGAAGCCATAAAGTTGGACACCAACTTGTTGCGGGCCTTTGTGATGATTGAGCATCCAGACAGGTGTACCAGATGAATCTGGACACCCATCTTGTCCAACTTGGGGACGAGTTGAGCTATGGCAAAACAGGTCTTAATGTTGACCTTGCCGTCATAACAGGGGATCGCAATCATAAGCTTGCGCCCCACCAAGTTGAAGCTCTTATCAGCCATAGAACACTACTGCGGTTGTTGCTGCCGCGCACACCGCAGAAACATTGGTGTTGCACTTAATCCCTTCGCCTGGAATCAACATGCTTACCGTTCCTGCTGCTGCGGGGGCAGTAAATGAAAAAACTGCGGTTCCACCCGTCCCATCATTTAACGTCACCGTCCCGCCCGAGGCATAACTAATGACAATGCCTTTGATGCGGGTTGGGCCACTAAAGATGGTTGTTGTTGCGCCAGCGGCGGCAGCACCTGATTTAACGTCTGTTTGCATTGCCATAATTAATCTCCTAAAAAGCGGGGGCCGAAGCCCCCTGGATCAATTAAGCGGATGCTGGAAACTGCGAACCGTTAGAGTTGGCAACCACATACACGATGGTGTACTGCACCGTACCAGCAGTAACAGCGGCAACGGTTGGAGTCATTGTGGCAATCACTTTAACGTCCGTTGCGCCAATACCAATCCCGCTGGGGGATGCGGTAGAAGCTGCGCCACACCATGCGCCCAATTTGGCGGCTGCGTTGCTGATAGCTGCGCGGCCAGCAGAAGTCACATCTGTAGCGGCCCAGTACAAAGCGGCGGTAGTGCCATCTCCAATGCTGACGTTGGCGGCAGTAGAGCCGGTGAACGCAACAGTGGTGTCAATGTTGATTTCAAGGATTTGAGCGCCAGCAGGCAGCACACAAATGGTGTCGGTGGTGGCTGAAGCAGCTTGACCGGTGTAATCCTTTTTGAAGGTTTGAGAAACAACGGTTGCACCGCAGTTTTCAATCGTGCCGACAGTCGTGCCAGTGGTGTTACGGACAGTGCCCAACAACCAAGGGCCAAGGTGAGTTGCGAATCCCATGTTCAATGCTCCATGCGTTAAGGTGTATCAATCTTGCATGACAGTCAGCCGGGACTGTTTGATACACCGGGTTTCCCGGAATGCCTCATTTATACCATGTAGTTTAAACAGACACAAGAAAAAAGGGGGCTTGTGGCCCCCTTTTTTGCTTACCCTATCAAGACGATCCGGGTGAACCGAAAATGCCCAAGGGATCCGATGCGCCGAAGCTGTAACGCTCACGGGCTTTGTAACGGACATTGCCCGTATCAAAGTCGCCGTCCATGCCCGTAGCCATGGGGGTGCGAACGAAATGCTTCAAGCCGTTGGGAACGTCAGTGGTCAGGAACCATGCGTTCGTATCGGTCAGGTAGTGGTTAACGCAGTAACCCTCTGCAATCGAACCATTGTTCTTCAGAGCGTTGATGTCGTTGTCGGTTGTGCCAACACGCAATTCAGTCTCCAGGAGACGAGTTGCAACGAACATCAGGCTAGGAGGAACAACCAGCTTTTTGGGCTTGGCTGCGATCAACAAACCGCGCTCATCCGTCCAGCCAGCGATCTGAATGACTGCGTTTTCCAACGAAGTTTCATTCAGGTCAGCGCCGGTCGTGGGACGATTGCTGTTAGTGCCACCAGAGATCAGGGGGTGGGCAGTGTTACACAAGGAAACACCGTCACCGTAGGTCACCGTGGTGTTGAACGCTTGGTTCAGCACATAAGCGGCCTTAACCTGCTTGGTATACGCCATTGCACGGGCCAAAGCTTTGGTGTAACGGGCAGACAAAGAGTCATAGAGGTTGTCCTCAATGGCTTCTTCAGTGACCGAGAAACCCATAGCGATGGTTTCGTGGTTGTAGCGGGCAGTCCAAGCCTCTTGACCATTGTCATAAGCAATAGCGGAGCCCTCATTCTTCACCGGAGCGGCAGAGAATCCAGACAGCTTGGTTTCTTCTTCAAAAGAACGCTCTGAGGTTTCGGTCTCATAGATCTCTTTATGCTCTTCCTGGTAAGTAGCATAAGACAAACCGAACAGGGCGTTCAAGCCGGGGAGCAACTCTTTGAGTAGCTGTGCGCGTGAAATTGCCATTTCTTACTCCTTAAACACCAGTGGTGTCGTTATATTGGTGAGTGTTGATTTTCACCAACAGTTCGGTGTAAGTGTCGGCTGCGGTAGCAGTCTCAGGCACAACATCGATCACACGGATTGGGATAGTGGCGGTAGTGCCTGCACCGGTCAAGGTCACAGCAAAAGCAGAGTTACCAGTGGTAGTGCTGCCAGCGTTGAGAACCAAAGCCAAGTTAGTGCCGACAACGGTACGACCTGCGGAACTCATGGTAGTGCCAGAAGACACAACAGCAACTTTGAAAAGTGCCTGTTGGTCATCAACCACATACGCATAAGCGGGGTTGGTCGAAGTGCTGACGGAAGCGGGCACATACTGACCTTCAACGGTTTGACCGCTAGAGTTCACATATGAACCGCCGACACACACGCCAACAATAGTGCCGGAGTTGGTGGTAGTTGAGACAACCAGATAGCCGGTGCTGTCGATTCGTACCGTATCTCCAGAGAAGATAGCAGTGCCAAAAGAGGCGGCAACGGGAATCTGTCGGAAAGCACCGGCATAGGGCTTGCCATCAATTGAATTGATAGGCTTTAGGCCGTAGGGTGCTGAGACAGTGGGGTAAGCCATGTTTTAAGCTCCAAAAAGTTTGTTAACGTCTACCGAGACTGACCTTGGTGCTACGCTCTTTGAACATAGGCATCCGAGGATCACTCTCTCGCATGAAGTTGTTATCCACCGAGTTCATCTGCGACTCTGCCTGATTCAGGTAGTAAGCATCACGATCTCTGGCGAATTCAACCGGGGTTTTGCAAAGCAACAGGCCACCAATTTCGATGCCGTCAGGGAATCGCCCGTTAGGGTTATTCATCAGGCTCAACTTTGGCTGCGTTGATGCTTTTACAGGTTCCCATCCCTCGCGGAGTTTGGAAGTGATGTTAACGGGATCGGCTTTATCAAGAGTGCTAAGACGAATCCAACGGAAGGCCCATCCTTCTTCTGGTTCCGGTTCGGGCAGAAGTTGGGGTGGCATCCATTTAGCGGGACGCTGATATTCGTTTCGTGTCTCTTTGCTCCGTGGCGTTCTAACCTGATCATCCATTTTCATTTCTCCTTAATACCGCAACCTGACGGGCATATTCCTTAAGAGGAATATTCAGCCGCTTGGCGATGTTGACTTCCGATGCTGTTAATGTGATCTTTTTAGGGGCCACACTGCGAGAAGCAGAAGCAACTACATTTGCTTTTGGGCGCTGAGACGTTTCAGCGGGCTTCTCAGAGGCAAACTTCTCTGGAAACACTTGGCGCAACCTACCATTGATGCGTTGGTAGTATTCTTCGCTTTGAGGGCTTATGCCATCCTCCAAGACCAGCTTCTCATGCAGTGCAAGAGCGTATCCGGTCATTTCCCGATCCTGTCCAAACCATTGATTGGCGCGTTTCCAATCTTCTGCTTTTTGATCGACAGGCGCGTTTAAACTGGTTTGTACAGGATTTTCATCCACCTGTAAAGGCTTGGGTACAAAATTGTTTACACGTTCGGCCTTCATCTTGGCGGTGGTCAATTCTTCCTGGGCGTTGACCAAAGCGTCAGAGTCACCACTTTCGTAGGCGGCTTTGTACTTGATTTTGGCCTGCTCCACCTCATTGGCAACAACCTTTTTGGCTTGTTCCAATAAAGCGTTTTGACCCACATTGAGGTTGCCCTTAAGCTTTTGGTTCTCTTCGTGCAGGGCTTGAGCAAGCTTGATTGCTTCCTCGCGCTCCCGCAGGAATGATTCCTTGGCGCGGCGCTCATCGTGATATGCCTTGTGGAACTCACGAATCTTGTTGCGGTCACGCTTGCTGTAAGAGGCTAACTCCTCATCGGTAGGATCCTCCGGGGGCGTTTCCATGGGTTTTCTGCCACGGTCTTCTTCCGGGGTATCGTCAATGACTTCAATCTCATCATCTTCTTTTTCCTCTGGTGGATCGGAATCCTCCACAGGCACAACTTTGCTCCCAAGCCGGGATTTTCTCTCCTCGGCCTCATCGGGAAACTCAAACTCAACTTTTTCCATGATTCATTTCCTCATGCGCGAGTTATTCCGCGAGGATCCTGGACAACACCTTCGACAGAGTCATCATTGATCATTCGGAATTCTTTTCCATGAATCTTGATCCGGGTTCCTGTGTTGGGCCGGACAAGGACAAAATCACCAACTTTGCATGAAGGGCCAGATGGGAATCGCTTCTCATCCTTGTATGCATCAGGGCCAAGCTTCACGACAAAAAGCACTGGGGACAGCACCTCTTCGTAATGCACGGTCTGATTGGCCTTTACAAGGCCACTCTCATACTCTTCGTTGATGTCGGGCAACACACACAGGATGTGAAATGTTGCTGGTTCAGGCAATTGCTTTGCCTTCTCCTCTGCCGTTTCAGGCAAAACTGATACTGGCCCTTGCGGATCAAGCGTCTGTCCTATAAGGATTTCAGTCATCTAAAAGTTTCTCCAAGCGTTGTTCAAGGTCGTTGATGATGGATTGTGCGAACAGTAGACCCCGAATGTGGCCGCACACTTCTCGGTATGCCGGGTAATCTTGCGCAGACCCGGAACCCAGACTCTCTGAAAGACCCAGCTTTCTCTCCTCAAGCTGTTGAGTGAGATACGACAGGATCTTGTACTCTTCATTCATTTTGTGCCTCGTTTAAACAGATCAACCTGAACCTTCTGGTTGTTTTGGCGGGTCTGTTCTTGGATCCGCGCCATTTCAATCTGCGCCTGTGAAGCTGCCTTTTCTTTGTCTAGGGCCAGCTTTTCTTGGGCAATTTGAATATCTGATTGCATCTTCTGCGCCTTCGCTTGGACTTCTGTACCGCGCAGTTGAAGCTCTTGCTGTTGCATCTGAATGAGGGGGTCTTGGGCCTGTTGCTGAGCCTGTTGTTGCTGAGCTTTGGCCTTGTTGAGTTGGAGAACCTGGGCAGAGCCTTGCGCGACCAGCCTGGAGATTTGGACTTCAACATCCTCGGGGAGTTGTGCATCTGGAGCGGGCAGGGCCACACCAATTTGCTCCTCTACCTGACGGCGGTATTGGAATGCCATATGTTCGGCAATATGCGCCATTGCCTGTGCCTGCATCTTCTGAGCCATGGGGTTCTGTCCAATCTGAGCGGCGATGGACGGATCCTGCATGAACGCAGTGTGAGCGCCGATGTGGGCTTCGTGATCTTGGTAGATAAACGCTTTGGTTGGCTTTCCGTTGAGGAATGCCATGTTTTCGCTGATTGGATCTTTCGGGGTTTGATCGTCTTCCGTGGGAACCAATTTGTCTGCGTTGGTGACACCCAACACCTCAATCATTTGGCGGTGGAGTTGGGGTAGGTTGTAGATCTGCGGAGCCTGTGCGGCCAACTGCATCACGGCCTGATACTGCATGATCCGCTGAGCCATTGTGCTGGAGTTGGGATCAGAGACCGGGATCACCTCGACCATGTCGTAATCCGACTGCTTGGCCTTGCGGTCACCTTCAATCGGATCGTAGTCGTATTGCTGGGGGGTGTGGTCGCGGATGATTTCTTTGAGCAGTTTAAACTCCTGCTTCATTGAATAATGCACCCGCGCCTGCACGGCGCTCATGGTCTTGAGGGTTCTCTCCAACAGTGCCAGCGTGGTTCCAACAGGTGCATTTGCACTCATGTCGGAGATGTTCATGTCCGATATGGCCCCAAGCCTGCGGCCCTCTTCGGTGATCTTGTCCAGTAATGTTGCCAAAACCTGTGAAGGCTCCTTGTAGGGGAGCGTCATCACGTTATCTTTGATGGCCCCACTGGGGACATCCACATCCCTGAACTCACCGGGCTGGATCGGGGTGTCATCTCCTTTGATCCGCATGCCACGGGCTTTTAAGCCTCCGGGCAAGTTGGACAGTGTCCCTGCATCCACCAATTGGCGAATGATTGAGGTTCCTGCGCGGGCATATCCACCAATGATGTGGATCAATCCCAGCCCATAAAAGCCAAATCCTGGGATGTAGCAATAATCAACGAAGTGTTGTCTGCGGATCTTGAGGGGATCTTCGGGATCCCAATTGCGGCGAATTGCCAGCACCTCATTGGTTCCGCGCTCGACTGTGATGACATATGGAAGAGCGATCCCGGTCTCTTCACCGTCCTCATCTTTGTCTTCATAGCCCTCAATCTCCATGTCAACATGGACTTCCAGGAGTTGATAGCGGTCATCATCTGATGCTTTATAACCTTGCTGATCGGCCTTTTTCTTTTCAATGTCGGTCAAGACATTGATGGGGTCACCCAGGTCAATATCTCTGTAGAAGCCGCTGACCTGAAGCTTACGGATCTCATTCTTGGTCTTGCGCATCACATGGGTAACGCGCTCTGCCACCTTCAGGTTCGATGTCCCGTAGGGAACGATCACATCCTCTGCGGGGATGAAGATGGAGACCTGACGGCCCAGGGTTGGGTCTTTGTAAACTTTTTTGAAAGCTGACCCGGCCAGCCCCAAAGAAAAGAGCATGCGCTCATGTTCCGGGCGGTACTCGGGCATCTCCTCGGTCATCTTGTAGTTCATGTCATCACGAACCCGAACCGCTGCCTCTTCTTTCAGCTTGGTGATTGCCCCGATGATCTCGGTCTTGACCGGGCCTTGTGCCGGGAACGTCTCCATGATTGACTCAGACTGAAAGCGAATGGCCGCTTCGGTCAGAACTGTGGAGTAAACCCCGCAGGCTCCTGACCAAGGCTCCGTGCGCTCTTCATATTTAAGGCCAAGAACCTCCAAGCCCTTAACGAAGGTGTCGGCCCAATCTTTACGGCTGTCAATATCTGCGCTGACAAGCTCCATTAACTCAGAGCCAACGGTGGCTAAGGCTCCTTCATCCATTTCTTCTGCCAGATTGGCATTGAAATCATCAGAGAATTCACCTTCTGGCTCAAGCTCAATGGTGATGCCGCCGCCTGAGATCGTCATGGAATCGGGG
>Ga0209358_10002923_pt1 | contig 12804 bp, 5 predicted proteins | sample LauGreFa1BDMLBSN_2_FD_187574 | JGI IMG/M metagenome (GOLD analysis project Ga0209358, IMG submission 187574) | Freshwater lake microbial communities from Lake Michigan, USA - Fa13.BD.MLB.SN (SPAdes) (version 2) | ecosystem: Environmental > Aquatic > Freshwater > Lake | place: Lake Michigan, USA...
GCCGCCTTTTTGCGCCAAACCCGCCGAGTCTTGGGTGACCACGCCCAGGCCCTCCAAGTGACCGGCCATGCCCAGCAATTGCCCAATGGTAATGACGCCCGTGCCGCCCACACCCGCGACCACGATTCCGTAGCCACCCAAGTGCTGGCCCGAGGCCAAGCTGGGCAGGGTGGGTTCGGGCACATCGGGCAGCGCGGGGCTGGCCGCGTCTTTGCGTTTGGTGCTGCGCATCTGGCCGCCTTCGACGGTGACAAAGCTGGGGCAAAAGCCTTTGACGCAGCTGATGTCTTTGTTGCAGGTGCTTTGGTTGATGGTGCGCTTGCGGCCGAACTCGGTCTCCAAGGGCTCGACGCTGACGCAATTGCTTTGCGTGCTGCAGTCGCCACAGCCCTCGCACACCAGCTCGTTGATGAACACCCGCTTGGCCGGGTCGACCAAGGTGCCGCGCTTGCGGCGGCGGCGTTTTTCGGTGGCGCAGGTTTGGTCGTAAATGATGACGGTGCAACCCTTGACCTCGCGCAGCTCGCGCTGCACCCGATCGAGCGCGTCGCGGTGCTCAATGGCGATGCCCTCGGGCAGGCCCAAGGTGGTGCCGGGCGCACCGTTGGTGCCCACGCCATCGTATTTGTCGGGCTCGTCGGTGACGATGACGATGCGCCGCGCGCCTTCGGCGCGCATGCTGTGGGCGATTTGGATCACCGAGTGGCCCTCGGGGGTTTCGCCCACGCGCTGCCCACCGGTCATGGCCACGGCGTCGTTGTACAAAATTTTGTAGGTGATGTTGACCCCAGCGGCAATGCTTTGGCGCACCGCCAGCATGCCGCTGTGAAAGTAAGTGCCGTCGCCAATGTTGGCAAACATGTGGGTGTCGTGGCTGAACGGCTGCTGGCCCACCCAGGGCACGCCCTCGCCGCCCATTTGGGTGAAGCCCGCCGTGCTGCGGTCCATCCACAGCGCCATGAAATGGCAGCCAATGCCGGCCATGGCGCGCGAGCCCTCGGGCACGCGGGTGCTGGTGTTGTGCGGGCAGCCCGAGCAAAACCAGGGCTGGCGCTCGGCCTTGATCTCCAGCACTTGCATGGCGCGCTCTTTGGCGTCGAGCACGGCGATGTGCGCTTCGATGTGGGCGCGGGTATCGGCGTCCACCCCCAAGGCGAGCAAACGCTGGGCAATGGCCCGCGCCACCATCGATGGGGTCAGGTCGGCATGGGCGCGCAACAAGGTGTTGGCGCTGGGGTTGTCTTGCGACCACTCGCCGCCGTCGGTGTTGCCCGCTGGCTCATTGAACTTGCCCACCACCCGGGGGCGCTGGCCATCGGGCCAGTTGTACAAGCACTCTTTGACCTGGTATTCGATCATTTGGCGCTTTTCTTCGACCACCAAAATTTCTTGCAAACCGCGCGCAAAGTCACGCGTGCTGTGCGGCTCGAGCGGCCACACCACACCCACCTTGTGCACCCGAATGCCCAAGCGGTGGCAGGCGGCCTCATCCAGCCCAAGGTCCAGCAAGGCCTGACAGGTGTCGTTGTAGGCCTTGCCGCTGGCCATCAAGCCCAAACGATCGTTGGGGCCTTGGGTGGTGTTGTGGTTGAGCCGGTTGGCGCGGATGTAGGCCAAAGCGGCGTACCACTTGTGAGTGAACAAGCGCTGCTCTTGGGACAAAGCGTCATCGGGCCAGCGGATGTGCACGCCGCCGACGGGCATGTCAAACGCCGGCAACACGATGTTCACCCGCTCTGCGTCAATGGTGGCGGTGGCGCTGGACTCGACCACCTCTTGGATGGTTTTCATGCCCGACCACACACCGGCAAAGCGGCTCAGCGCCAGCGCATGCACGCCCATGTCCAAAATGTCTTGCACCGATGCCGGGAAGAACACCGGCATGCCACAGGCTTTGAAGATGTGGTCGCTTTGGTGCGCCGCGGTGCTGCTTTTGGCCACGTGGTCGTCACCGGCCACCGCCATCACCCCGCCCCACGGCGTGGTGCCAGCCATGGTGGCGTGCTTGAAAACGTCCGAGCAGCGGTCCACCCCCGGGCCCTTGCCGTACCAAATGCCAAACACCCCATCAAAGCGGCGGCTGGCCGGGGGCGCAAAGCCCAGTTGCTGGGTGCCCCACAAAGCAGTGGCGGCCAGCTCTTCGTTGACGCCGGGTTGGAACACGATGTTTTGCGCTTGCAGGTACGACTTGGCCTTCCACAGCGCTTGGTCGTAACCGCCCAAAGGCGAACCCCGGTAACCACTGATGAAACCAGCGGTGTTTTTGCCGAGCAAGGCATCGCGCTGGCGCTGCAACATGGGCAGCTTGACCAGGGCTTGCACACCGCTCATGAAAGCGCGGCCCTGGTCGAGGGCATATTTGTCGTCCAAGCTCACTGTCTCCAGGGCTTGGCGGATGTGTTCGGGCAGCGGGGCGTTCATGGCTTGTCTCCTGGCACGGGGCTGGCTGACAGTGTAGGCGCAGGCCGGGGGCTTGTCAGCGCGGCCACAACACCCACAGGCGCAGGTTTTGTTTCACCCGCCCGGCCAGCTCACCGGCGGCCGCGCCTGCACCGGCGTAATAGTCGGCCCGCACCGCGCCCACGATGGCGCTGCCGGTGTCTTGCGCAAACACCAGGCGCCGCACCCGCAGCGCCGGCCCGTTGCTGGCCATCCACACCGGCGCGGCATAGGGGATGGACTCGCGGTCCACCGCGATCGAGCGGCCTGCGGTCAGCGGCACGCCTTGGGCGCCGCGCGGGCCGGCATCGTCGGCGCCTTCGCCCAAAGCCTCTTCGCGGAAAAACACATAGCGCGGATTGGCCCACAACATTTCTTGCGCCCGCTGCGGGTTGCGCGCCACCCAGGCTTTGATGCCATCCCAGCTGGCGTCGCGCACCAGGCCTTGGTCGAGCAACCAGCGGCCCACGCTTTGGTAGGGTTGTCCATTGGTCCCGGCAAAGGCCAAGCGCACCCAGCGGTTGCGGCCATCGGGCTCTTGCACCCGCACCTGGCCCGAGCCTTGGATGTGCAAAACAAGCGCATCGATCGGGTCGGCCAGCCAGGCGATCTCTTGCCCGGCCAAGGCCGCGCGGGCCTCGGGCAAGGTGTCGAGTTGCTGGCGGGTAAACCACGGCCGTCCCTGGCGCTGGGCTTGCTGGGCGGCGGCCGGAAAGGCATACAAGGGCACACCAAAGCCCGGCCCGGCCTGGCGTGCGGCATTCATTTGCGGCTCGTAGTAGCTGGTGAGCAGGCCCTCAGTGGCGCCTTGCAAAGGCTCGACGCGGTAGGGCTGCAAGCGGGTGACCATCCACAAGCGCTGCTCGCTGTCGTCGGCAATGCTCAAGCGGCGCACGTCGGCGCACAAAGGACCAAACACGGGGCCGGGTCGCTCGCAGTTTTTCAGCCACGCGTTCCAGGCCTCGTGCAGGCTGTCGTCTTGCCAACCTGGGAGATCGTCCCACGACACCGGCGTCCAACGGCTTTTCAGCGCCAGCTCGGGCGAGGGGGTGCCCGGCAAACCCGCCAAACCCGCACGGGAACTGGGCGCGCTTGGGGTTGCGACAAGCTCGGGGGTGGGCGTGGGCGTGGGGGGCGTCGGGGCGGCGCCCTGCGCTGGCCGTTCGGGTTGCGGGGCCATGATGCGAGGCGGTGCACTGCAAGCGACCAGGCTTCCTACAATCGCGGCCATGATCCAACTTGCCTTGGCCTGCTGAATGTGGCTGATCTTTCTTGAAGCCTTGGGCGCGGGCTTGCTGTTGGTGTTCATTGTCTGGTGGACGATGTTCTCAGGCCGCCCACCCACCCCTACGATCGAGCCGGCTGAGCCCGATGCGTCTGATGCGCCAGCGGCCCCCAGCGAAGGCGCACCGACCGCCGCAGCCCCAGGCGCCGCGCCACCCACCCAAAAATCGGACTGAGGGGTCTTCACGGCGCAGCGCGCACTCGGTTGGAGAGTTCGACGGCCGAGCGCACGGCCATTTTTTCGAACACCCGGGCGCGGTGCACCTCGACCGTGCGCACACTGATGTGCAACTGGTCGGCGATGAGTTTGTTGGGCAGGCCTTCGACCACGCAATGCATGACCTCGCGCTCGCGCTCGGTCAGGCCGTCAATCAACTCGGCCAAGCTTTTTTGCACCTGCTGGGTGTGCAACTGCTGGGCCGAGCGTTGCAAAGCCTGTTCCACCCGGTCCACCAGTGAGTTGTCGGAGAAGGGCTTTTCGCAAAAGTCAAAGGCGCCGCGCTTGACCGCGTCCACCGCCGTGGGCACATCGGCGTGGCCGGTCAAAAAAATCACCGGTATGGCGGCCAACAGGCCTTTATCGATCAAGCGGTCAAACAGGGCCAAGCCACTGATACCGGGCATGCGCACATCGAGCAACAGGCAGCAAGCTTGGCGCGGCAACTGGGGCCCATGGTCCAGCCCCAGGTGCTCCATCAGGCCCTCGGCACTGTCAAAGCACTGGGTTTGCAAACCGCGCGAGCGCAGCAGCCAAGCCAGCGCCTGGCGCACGCTTTCATCGTCGTCGACCACATAGACCAGGGCTTCTTGAACCGGTTGCATGATCAAGATTGTGGCAGGGCGGGCGAGGCCGGTGCGTCGGCCTTGTCGGCCCAGTCCAGGCTGAAAAAGAACTCGGTGCCCCCGCTGGCCAAGGCCCGGTGCTGTAGGCGTGCGCCGTGCTGCTCGACCACGGTGCGGCACAGGCTCAGGCCCAAGCCCATGCCCTCGGCCTTGGTGGTGAAAAACGGGGTGAACAACTGAGCCGAGACCTCCGGGCTGATGCCCAAGCCGCCATCGGCGACCGAAAACGCCAAGCCCCCATCGGGGTCTGGGCTGGGGTGCACCACGATGCGCAGCTCGCGCGCCCGTCCCGCAGGCAGGTCTTGCATGGACTGCATGCCATTGCGCGCCAGGTTGAGCAAGACCTGCTCGACCATGGTGCGGTCGCACCACACGGGCGGCAAATCAGGGTCGCAGTCCAGGTGCAAGCGCACGCCGGTTTTGCGCGCTTGCAAAGTGACCAAGGGCAAGATGCTGTCGATCAAGGTGTGGGCGGCCACCGCCTCGCGCGCTTGGTCGCGGCGGCGCACAAAGTTGTGCACGCTTTTGATGACCAGGCCCGCGCGGCGCGCTTGGTCGGCAATGTGCGCCAAAGCCAGACCGAGTTGTTGGCCCATGGCCGCCGGCACGGCCGCATCGGCTTGCAGCAGGTTCTGGCTGCCGCTGGCATAGCTGGCGATGGCGGCCAAGGGTTGGTTGAGCTCATGGCTCAGCAGCGAGGCCATCTCGCCCACCGTGGCCAAACGCGCCGTGGCTTGCAAGCGGTCCAGCGTGGCGCGGCTCAACTCCTCGCTGGCGCGTTGGGCGCTGATGTCGAGCACCGCGCTCATCCAGCCGGTTTGCTGGCCGCTGGCGTTGATCAGCGGGGCCTCAAAAATCAGCACCGGAAAACGCTCGCCGTTTTTGCGCTGAAAGTCCGACTCGGTGCCCTCGCGAGGCGGCGTGTTACCGGCCAAGCGCCAGGCTTGGCGTTTGCCGTATTCGTCCACCTTCTCAGGGGGCCAGTAAGGAGCCGGGATGCCTTGGCCCAGCAACTCTTCGGCGCTGAAGCCCACCATTTCACAAAACGCCGGGTTGACGTAGGTGATGCGGCCTTGCAAGTCGCGCGCGCGCAAACCGGTGACCAGCGAGTCCTCCATGGCTTTGCGAAACGCCAAGGCGTCGGCCAGGTCGCGCTCGGCGCGTTGGCGCCGGCGCATGTCGCGCGCCAACAAAGCCAACACCGTCACCAACGCCAACGACAAGCCCAACACCAGGGCGGTGAGCAAGTTGGGCAACCAGTTGGGCGAAGCGCGCCAGCTGTCCAAGCGCAAGACCAAGGCGTAGCCGGGCAAATCAATCGTTTGTTGGGCACTGAAGATGCGCGGTCCGCGGTGGATACCCCCGCGCAAGGCCAAGCGGGTGCCATCGAGTTCGACGAACGACACCTCTTGGGCGCGGGTGTGCTCGCGCCGCACCATGGCTTCGAGCATCTCCACCAAAGCGTAGCTGGCGACCAAAAATCCATCCAACCGACCCCCTTGGTACAGCGGCAAACACAGCTCCATCACCTCCAGGCCCACGCCGTCTAGCACTGACACAAAGGCGCTGGGCGCATAGGCAGCCGCGCTGGTGCGCCGCGCCAAAGCGCAGGCCTGCTCCACATCGGCCAGCGCGTTGTCGCGCCCCAAACGGGCAAATACCGGGGTGCGGTAGGCGCTGTCCACCCCCACCCGCAGCCGCAAGCTGGGGTCGCGCCACTCCAAGCGCACCCATTCGCGGTGGTTGCGCAGCACTTCTTCGGCGGGCGACACCCAAGCCGCTGGGCTTGGCGCTTCGGGTTGCAGGGCTTGCAGGGTTTGCACATTGCGCTGCATCGCGGCTCGCACATCCCCCACTGCGTCCACCGTGTCGCGCTCGAGTTGGTCTTGCATTTGGGCTTTTTCGTAGCGCAGCGCCAACCAGGCCAGGGCCGACAACAGCAGCAGCACCAAAAGCAGCAAGGTGCCCCACAGCACCCAGCGGCGCGCCTCTACAGCAGCGAACCAGCGCCAGCGGCTCACAGCAAGCGGTGGCCCAAGGCGGGCAGTTGGCTGCGCCAGCGCAGCAAGGCGTCCATGTCCAGATCGGCCAGCACGACACCGGCGTCGGTGGCCTGCTGGGCCACCACCTCGCCCCAGGGGTTGACGCACAAACTATGGCCCCAGGTGCGCCGCCCGTTGGCATGCCAACCCCCTTGGGCGCTGGCCACCACCCAACACAGGTTTTCCACGGCGCGCGCTCGCAGCAGTACCTCCCAATGGGCTTGACCCGTGGTGTGGGTGAAGGCGCTGGGCACCAGCAGCAACTGCGCCCCGGCTTGGCTGAGGTGGCGGTACAGCTCGGGGAATCGCAGGTCGTAGCACACGCTCAAGCCCACGCGCCAGCGCTGGCCATCGCGGGCATCCAGGTCAAACCAAGCGGGGGTATCGCCCGCCTCCAGCACCCGCGATTCGTCGTAACGCTCTTGGCCATTGTCAAAGCCGAACAAATGCATCTTGTCGTAACGCGCCACGCAGTCGCCCGCCGGGTTGTAAACCAAGCAACTGTTGCGCACCCGATCGGCTTGGCCGCTCACCGACAGGGGCAGGGTGCCACCCACCACCCACAGACCCAGCTCGCGCGCCGCTTGCGCCAACATGGCCTGAATGGGGCCCTGGCCAAAGGGCTCTTGGATGGCCAGCTTGTCGGTGTCGCGCTGGCCCAGCAGGCAAAAATACTCGGGCAGAACGGCCAGCTCGGCACCTTGCTCGGCGGCCTGGGCCAGTGCCTGGCGGGCGTGGGCCAGATTGGCATCGCGCTCGGTACCCGAGACCATTTGGATCGCGGCCACCTTCATGGCTTGCCCGTCCTGGGGGTTTTGGCATCGCTGTCTGTGGCGGTGAAGGGGCTCACGCGCGGATCGGCCCAGCTGCCGTCCACGCGGAAGGTTCGGGTGTTGACGTCGATCAACGGTTGGCGCAACAGCAATTGGGCGAGAAAGCTGGTCAAACCGGCCAAGGGGTTGATCACCCCATAGACCAAGGAGGCGGTGCCGGCATTGATCTCGGGCACCACCACCACCTTGATGTCCTGGGTTTCGTGTTGGATGTCGGCGCGGCCCTCCATCAGCACCGCAGCGGCCACGCCCTTCATTTGCAAGTTGTTGGTGGTGGCCACGCCTTGTTCGATTTGCACATCGCCGCGAAAGAAGTCAAAGGCAAAGCCTTCGCTGAACAGGTCGCGGAAGTCCAGCGTCAAGCGCCGCGGCAGCGACTGCAAGCTGAGCACGCCGAGCAAGCGTGCCGCACCAGGGTCGGACTTGAGAAATTGCCCACGCTCGATGTTGACATTGAACTGACCCACCATGCTGGGGTAGTCGATGGTCAAGGGCGAGCCCTGCCAACCCACCTGGCCTTCCATGCGGCCCTTGCCACCGCGCACCGCGCCGGGTGTGCCCATGCGGGCCAAAAACTCACCCGCGTCGCCAATGTCCAAGGTGAATTTCAGCTGGGTGCGGCGGCGGGTTTGGCCCGGTAACGCCAGCCAATTGCCGGTCGCGCTCAGCTGCGCTTCAGGCACCGAGAGGTTGAGCCGGTTGAGCCGCCACTCGCCAATTGCGCGCGGGCCAGCGGGCAGGTTCACCGCCTCGACTTCGGCGCGGCCGAGTTTTTTGCCACGCAGTTGCAACTCGTTGACCACGATGTCCAAGGCCGGCAGGCTTTTGGGTTGCTCGAACATCAGGTTTTCAATGTCGCTGACGGCGCTGGGTGGCACATCCAATCGCGCCAAGCGCACATACAAACGCGCCGGTGTGTTGGTCACCATTGGGCGGTATTCCAAGTAGCCCTCGAGCTCTTGGGCGTGCAAGTTAGCCCGCCACAACGGGCCTTGGCGCGTGCCGCCGATGTGCAGTTGGTTCAATTCGCGCCGATCCCAGGTGACCTTTTGGGCCTGCACCACCGCAGCGTTGGGCAGGTACGCGTCCATGCCATCGGCCGCGCTGGGGCTGCCCAAGCCGCCCAGGGCGTCGCTTTCCATCACCGCTTGCCAACGGTCCAGGTCGATGTTGGGCCAACTGAGTTTGACCAGCACGCCTTGGTCAGGCCAGGGTAAGGCCTCGCTGGCCCCTTGCCCCAGGGCGATGGCCCCGCGCAGCACGCGTGGCGTGGCGGCCGTGGTGTCGCGCTCATAGCGCACATTCAAAGCGCTGCCCAAACTGGCTTGCAGGGTGTCGCGGCGGCCATCGCGCGTCACCCGTTGCTCCACCCGCAAGGGCCAGGTGGCCTCAGCGTTTTTGGCCAAGGGCGCGGGCAAAGCGATCTCCAGGCCTTGCAAACTGCTGGTGAGTTGCCACTCGGGTTGGCCTTGGCGCAAACCCAGGTTGAAGCTGTAGTTGCTGCGCCCGCGTAAGAAGGGGGCCAAGCGCGCCAAGCCAGGCAAATCGCGCGCCGCGCGCATGCCCTCGGCGGTGATGGCCCCTTGCACCTGCAAGCTCAAGGGCGAATCGTCCACCGCTGCGCGGGTGTTGTAGCGCAGGTCCAAGCGTGTGTCGCCGCCCCACACACGGGCTTGGGCGTCGGTCACGCTCAGGCTGGTTTCGGTGAATTGCAGCGTTGCGCGCAAGCGCGACATGGCCGGGGTCCAACTCGACCACTGCAAGTCGTTGCCGGGCAGCACCATGCGCCCTTGCACCCGCACCCGCTCGGGCGCGGCCAAAGGCAGGGTGAAGGCCAAGCGCAGGTCGGCCAGGCCGCTGCCTTGGGCGCTGTCAAAAACCTGCCCGGTCAAGGCACCCAGCGGTGTGCGGGTCACCCCTTGCAGCCATTCGCCCAAAGGGGCGCGGCCATCGGCACTGAGCTCGACCTGCGGGGCCGCGCCCATGTCAGGGATCTGGGCTTGGATGTTTTGCCACGCCAAGTTGGGCACCGAGGGCATGCGGGCCTTGGCGTTTTTGATCTGGAAACTGGTGCGGTTCAGCACCAACTCGCCCGAAGTCACGCTCAACGCGGGCCACTCCACAGGCGCTGGGCTTGCCCGCGCGGCGCTGGGGTTGGGCACGGGTGGGGGCACATAGGCAAAGCCCACGTCTTTGAGCTGGCCTTGGATGGAGAACTCGCCTTGCTGCGGCTGGCGAAACGGGAACTGGCGCAAGTCACCCTTGATGCGCACCGCAGCTTGCAGGCCCTGGCCGCGCAGCAAAGCATTGCGCAGGTAGTCGCGCACACCGGCATCGATGGCCGTGGGCAAATAACGGTGCAGTTGGCGTGCCTCGATGCGGACAATTTTTCCCTTGAGGTCGAGCACCCCTGGCCCAGGCTGATCGCCCTTGGCACTGCTCCAGCTGCCGCTGGCCTCGACCGCGCCATCGGCGTTGCTCAGCTGGGCATCTTTGAATTTCACGCTCAAGGCGTCACCATTGCGCTGCCACTCCACATCGGCCTGTGCCTTGTCCACCACCAGGCGGGGCTCGCTCAGGCCCAAGGCCCCTTCGATCGCGCCCGACTTCATGGCCAATTGGATGCGGCCCTTGGTTTGGTCAAAGTCAAAGTCCAGGTCCGCCCCTTGCAAACCCGGCAGCGACCACGCGCCAGCAAGCAAGGCCGGCTTGAGCTGGGCCTGGCGCCACTGCCCTTTGGCGCTGTAGCGGGCGCCGCCCGCATGGTCTTGCCATTGGGCCCTGAGGCCCTCGAAACGGCCCTGCGGTTGGTGCGCGCTCAAGGCCTCGCGCAAGGCCGCCGGCAGGGGCAGGCGTTGACCGATGCGGGTGAGGGCACTCAGGTCCAAGCGGTCGGCACTGACCTCCATCGGCCCGTCCCCGGGGCGTTCGCCACGCCAGCCCAAGCGCACGGCGCCGCCGGGCCATTGCTCGCCCTCGGCGGTGGCAAATTGCAGGTCGTCGCTGAACACCGCATGGCCGTTGGCTGTGCGTTCATAGCCGACGCGGCCGCGCAAGTCACGCAAGTCCAAGGGGGTCAAGCCAGCACCCCACTGAAATTCAGCACGCTCAAAAGCCAGGTCGGCGGTGATGCCGTTGATTTGCAGGGGTGCCACCACGTCCACCCAGGCCTCGACCGCGCCCGCCCCTTTGAGCCAGGGGTCGGCGTCGGCGCCCAGCTGAGAGGGGGTGCGCAACCACGCGGCGTCCAAGCGCGGGGCTTTCACATAAATTTGCCCCGACCATTCTTGCCAGCGCCCGTTGTGCAAGCTGAGCAAGGGTTGGCGAAACTGCCCGCGCAGGGTGAGCCGCTCGCCCCAGCCCGCCGGTGGCGTGGCGTCGAGACGCAGATCGTGTTGGTTCAGATGGTTGCGCACCACGGCGGTGACGTTTTCCAACCAAACCGGCTCGGGGCCGGGGCGGGTGTCGTCGCGCCAACGCACCCGGCCTTGGCTGACGAGAAATTCGGCCTGCGAAAAAAACCAATCCAGGGCATCGCTGTTGTCAGCGCCGCCCAGCGTTTGACCAGCCAAAAGCCACTGGCCTTGGGCATCGCGCCCCACCTCCACCTCTAAGCCCTCCAGGTGCACTTGGTCAAACGACAAGCTGGTGAGCGAGCGCAGCGATAAGCGCATGACCAAACGGGCCACGCGCAAGCTGGGCGGGTCTTGTGGGTTGGCGCTGTCCAAGACCTGCAGGTCTTGGATTTCAAAAGTCGGTATCCACCCCTCGGAGTGGGCGCTGAGATCGCCCATGCGCAGGTTGACGCCCATTTTTTGCACCACCTGGCGCTCGATCCAAGGCCGAAAATCACCAATGCGGGGCACAATGACCGCATGGATGCAGCCCCACACCAGCAACAAGGCCACGCCGGACCACACCAGCGTCCAAACCAGTCCCCGTGCCAAGCGCAACCACCAGCGCGGCCCGGTGGCGGGGATGGGAGTGGCAGGCGAGGTCTGGGTCATGGGCACGTGTAAGTCCATCTAATTATCCCCTGCCACCACCCCAGCCCCACCATGAGCGAGCCCTTGCCCCCTGCAACCCCCTTGACAGCGCTGGCTGCGCACAGCCGATTGGTGCAACGCTTGCGCCGCCGCTATGGCGATTGGCTGGCGCACCTGCCCTCGGGCGCACCGGTGGCGGACAGCATGGCCGTGGCCTATGCACGGCTGCGCGAGCAGGCTGGCCTGGACGTGCCCGATGCCCTGCGCTGCCTGCGCCAATGTGTGCTCGAGCGGCTGGTGGTGCTCGACACCGAACAAGGCGCCGATTTGTCCGTGGTCACGCGGGCCATGACCGAGTTGGCCGAATTCACCCTGGACGTGGCCTGCCAAATGGCGTTTCAACAACTGGATGAATTGCATGGCGCCCCGCTCAAAGCCGACGGCACACGCTGCCCGTTTTGGATCGTGGGCATGGGCAAGTTGGGCGCGCGCGAGCTCAACGTCTCCAGCGACATCGACTTGATTTATGTGTACGAAGAAGACGGCGAAACCACCGGGCGTGACGATGGGCGCGGCCAGATCGACCACCATGGCTACTTCAGCAAGGCGGTCAAGCTGATCTACACCTTGATCGGCGACACCCAAGCCCATGGCTTTGTGTTTCGCATGGACTTGGCCCTGCGCCCCAACGGCATGTCGGGGCCGGCGGTGATTTCGCTGTTGGCGCTGGAAGAGTATTTTTTGGTCCAAGGCCGTGAGTGGGAGCGCTTTGCCTGGCTCAAAAGCCGGGTGGTGGCGCCGCGCTGCCACATGCAACAGGCCCACGCTTTGCGCGACACGGTGCAGCCCTTTGTGTATCGGCGCTACTTGGACTACAGCGTGTTTGAAGCCCTGCGCGGCTTGCACCGGCAAATCCGCGACCAAGCGGCGCGCCACAGCGCAGGGCGTCCCGAGCGGGCCAATGATGTCAAGCTCGGTCGCGGTGGCATCCGCGAAATTGAGTTCACGGTGCAGCTGTTGCAAGTTGTGCGTGGCGGGCAATTCCCCGAGCTGCGCACCCGGCCCACACTGAACGCCTTGCAGCGCTTGGCCCGCGCCCAGCTGATGCCCGAGCCCACCGCCCAGGCGCTGGCCCAGGCCTATGTGTTTTTGCGCCGGGTGGAGCACCGCATCCAATACCTGGACGACCAACAAACCCATGTGCTGCCCACCGAAGGGGCCGACCTGCTGTGGCTGGCGCACAGCTTGGGGCTGGCTGATGTGGCCGCACTGCAAGCCGCGTTGTCGCGTCACCGCGCGGTGGTGGCGGGCGAATTTGAGCGCCTGCTGGGGCAAGACGGTGCCCCCGCCAGCCCGGGGAGCACGGCCGCACAGTCC